>ENA-OQAS01001174-OQAS01001174.1-human-gut-metagenome-genome-assembly--contig:-NODE-1174-length-12684-cov-1.881580_pt1 | contig 12684 bp, 11 predicted proteins | sample MGYA00242733_ERZ504523 | MGnify/ENA primary metagenome ERZ504523 (study PRJEB26092, sample SAMD00036239) | human gut metagenome | host: Homo sapiens | study: EMG produced TPA metagenomics assembly of... | reverse complement strand
TACAGACCTTAGAACCTCCTCCGGATTGTCCCATAACCGTTACGTTCCCGGGATCTCCACCGAAATTGGCGATATTATCATGAACCCATCGCAAGGCGGCAATAATATCTAACATCCCCACGTTTCCGGAATCCTTATACGCTTCTCCACCAACACCAGATAAGTCAGAGAAGCCAATCGGCCCCAACCGATGATTAATGGAACAGAATACGATATCTCCTTCCCGGCTTATATTCTCTCCATGATATCCATCCTGCTCGATCCCACTACCATTTGTAAAACCGCCGCCATGCAGCCACACCAATACGGGACGTTTCTTACCATCCGCAATGCCCGGTGTCCATACATTTAAATATAAGCAATCCTCACTCACATCCCAGTAGTTCCAATGATCGGCAAAAGTTCCGTAATTATTGGGCCACCGGTTCTCCATACGTTGCGGCGCCGTATTCCCATAAAAACCGCAGGTCTCACATCTGTCCACGGCTCTGGTTTTGGGGAGGCATAAAGCGATTTTTTCCCGACGTATCAGCCCATAAGGAACTCCCAAGAACGTATATACATGATTCAGCAGATATCCCTGCACCTTCCATACTCTGTCTGGGCGATGGCGATATCGTCACCGATAAATAAAAACTGTCCATCCTCTCCTTCCTTGACGTTTTGTTTAAGGGAGGAATCCCCGGACGGGGCACATGAGGAAGCCGTTACCAAGCTTCCCATGCTTAAAGAGGCTGTGCCCAGTCCTAGGTTTTTCACGAATTGTCGTCTATCCATATGCATAAAAACACAACTATTAATATCCCGGATTCTGTTTCCAAGATTGGTTTTTCGTAATCTGATCGTATGGTATCGGGAATAAATCACGCGAATTATTATTCAAGGCTTCCTTAAATGTCCAGCTACCTTTAGCGAACTTATCCCAACGAACCAAGTCTTGACGACGCCAACCTTCCCAAGCAAATTCACGGCCACGTTCATTGATCAACTCATCCAACGTTAATGTTTCCGGAGTATACACAGCTGATTTGCCCTTTCACGTATTAACTGGAATGCAGGTTCCGCACACAAAGCTGATAAAGTAGCGGCATTACCACCTCTCAAAATAGCTTCAGCCTTCATATAATAGATATCAGCTAAACGATATAAAACAAAATCATTGTTCATATTACCAGTCATACCCAACTCATATTCATACTTCTGAATACGAGCGCCTTCCCAACGATAAGCGGCATTAATAGAAGATACCTCAATAGTCAATTCCAATTGTTTTCCCGGATTATCACCATCCTCAACAGGCTCGCCCGTGACCTTATCATAAATCAAACCGTAAATAAAAGTCGCCTTTTTCCGGGTATCGTCATCTTTATATAAAGCAAGGAAGTCCGGAGTAGCGCAACCTCCATTCCAACCGCCCACATTTATACCCCACATCTGGCGAGACTTGGGATGTCCGGAGAATTTATGGAAATGAAACTCGTAGTCTCCATTTGAATTGATACCATTTTGCATCGGTACCACGAAAATATTTTCTTTACAAGACTCATTCGCCACTTTAAATGGAGCGGAGAAATCAGATACGACCTCATAATATCCGGAGTTAATCACTTTATCGCAATACTCTATCACTTTATTCATATCGTCCTTATCATAAGAAGAGGCCCCTTTGAACACCTTAGCGTTCAAAATATAGTTTTGCCAACATCGTATAAGCCATCGATTTCGTACATCTTCCATAATTCTCGGCAGACGGAGCGTCATCCAAATATTCCATATTATCTAAGATACAATCTACGACTTTCTGATAAAGCTCAGGACGGCTTGTCTGAGGAGAAGCCGTGATTTCACTCTCATACGTGTCGATATAAGGAACGTTCCCGAATAAATCCAGTAAGATAGAATAATAGAAACATCCCAAGATAACAGTCTCCGCACGATATTTATTATAGATATCGACATCCATCTCCTCTTTATATGTATCCAAGTCGTAAACCACACGGTTACATGTCGTTATTCCAGAAAATACGGAAATCCACACATTATTCAATGCATCCAGATTGTATTGCCATTGATGACGATGGAAATCCTGCCATACCCCTCCGTCATACCAGTCATTACCCGGCGCACGAGTCGGAACAACACATTCATCCGAGGAAACAGTCTGCAACCCCCATACTCCCCAGTGATTCTGATAAGCCTGCAATTCCGCATAGGCAGCACCTACCGCTTGCGGAATCAAAGAAGGATCCGCATAAAAGTCATTTGAGACCATTTGTCCCGTCGTATCTTCATCCATATCCGTACAAGAAGGAGCGATAACCAAGAAACAAATCATTGACACTATATATATTAAACTATATTTTTTCATAACCTTCGATATTTAGAGTATCCATTAAAACGTAACATTCAAACCAAGAATAAAAGAACGACTAGCCGGATAATAACGAGTCCTCTCAATACCCATATTATCTAATCCTACCATATCAACCTCCGGGTCGATACCCTTATAGCCTGTGATCGTAAACAAGTTCTGACCAGTCAAGTACAAACGTAAGTTTTGCATGAAACCTAATTTCTTCACCGGCACATTATAACCCAATGTGATATTGTCCAACTTCACAAAAGAACCATCCTCCAAATAATAACTAGAGCTTGAGCCGCATCTTGCAAAGGGATATCCATTACCGAAGCCAACATATTCTTCTCCTTTCCAGCCACATTCCGATTCTCCAATGCCATACGGCTTACATTATATACATCATTGCCTACGACAGCACGGAATGTAAACGATAAATCGAAGTCACGATATTTAAACTCGTTAGTCCATCCTGCAATAAAATCAGGTTGCGCATTACCTACGATCTCACGATCCTCATTATATGTAAAGTCACCACTACCATCGACATCCTTGAATTTCCATTTACCATCTTCCGTAAATCCCTCGAATACCGGCAAATAAAAATCACCGACCTTGCCACCCGGGACCAAACGAATCAATGGAGTCGAGTTCATACCTCCTAAATCACCATCCGACAAATAACCGGTCTCAATCCAGTCAGTCTGGAAAGTCTCATTACTTAATTTGTCCAATTTATTCGTGTTAAATGAGAAGTTAATAGAACTAGTCCATGAGAAGTTCTTATTCTGCACCGGGGTTCGGAAACAGAGAATTCCAGACCTTTACTTGTAGCGTCGCCAACATTCGCCAACATAGAAGAATATTGATAAGGAGGAGTCGGAACCTTATATTTATACAACAAATCTGAAACCTTACGGGTATACAAATCAACGTCACGTTCAAGCGGTTATTCAACGCTGCAAAATCAACACCTAGATTCCATTCGCCTTTCCGCTCCCATTTCAAATCCGGATTCTGGTTCTGTGTCGGCCCATAAGCATTGATCCATTGTTTAGAAGTATGATCATAAAAACGGCCTACCACTCCCATCATTGACAAAGACAAATAATTATCTGAAGGCATATTTCCTGTCACGCCATATCCCAAGCGCAATTTCAAATCGTTAATCCAGCTAGCGCTTTCCATAAAAGCCTCATTACCGATAGACCAACCGACACTTACCGCAGGGAAAGTTCCCCATTTATAATCCGCACCTAAACGAGTAGAACCCTCACGTCGTACAGACGCTGATAACAAGTAACGATTTCCCCAGTTATAATTTACACGGCCGAAGAACGAAACCAAATTATCTTGGGAAACCGAACCATCCATCATGCTTTGGCTAGGATTATTAATCAAGTTACTACCCGCACCCAAATTATAGTAAGAATATACATCCGAATCAAAATTCGAGTTATTCATACCAAATGATTCCCAATAGTTATGCTCATAGGTATACCCACCTAATACCACCAAATGGTGTTCTCCAAAAGATTTTACATAGTCGATCGTCGTCTCCAGTGTTTTATTAAAACGAGTATTAAAACTCCGAGACGCTGACCCGAAACTAGAAGTGTTAAATACCTCTCGTGAGGTATAAGTACCCTTATTTATATCAGAGTATTTCAATGAGCCAAAAGCTTGCGCACGAAGTCCTTCCAAAATGTTCCAAGTTACACGAAGCAGACCCTTGGAAAAGTCCGCCTTTTGTACGACGGTCACGCTGCATAATATAAGCCACCGGATTTGAATATCCTTGAATATCCAGCGCATAATACCCGCCGGCATCTATCGTTCCCGTCTCGTCGTATACGGGTGCCGTAGGATTATAATAATACGCATGCTTAAAAGCGGAATAATCATCATAGCTGGAATTCTCACCTTCCCGGTCAAAACGACGATAAGTAGCGTCGTATGCTATTTGAATCTTTTTATCGAATAAATTCTGATTAGCGGAAAAACGAGCGATCATCTCATTGAACCCTGACTTAAGAGCGATACCTTGATTATTTCGATAAGATACAGAAGCCCGGTAATTAAAATCGGTCGTACCTCCTGTCAATGCCAAGTTATGCGAATGGGAGAACGGAGTTCGGGTAATCTCATCCATCCAATTCGTATCATATCCCCGGTCGTTTCCCCCATTTGCCAAAAACTGGTCACGATCCATGACTTCCAATTGATTGGCTATGGAAGAGATAGACATATATCCATTGTAGGTAACGCTCATCTTCCCGGCAGAACCTCGTTTTGTCGTAACCAAGATAACGCCATTCGTTCCACGGGTTCCATATATCGCCGCCGCTGAACCATCCTTCAATACATCGATACTTTCAATATCATCTTGTGGAATAGCGGATAAATCCCCTTGAGGAATACCATCAATGACGATCAACGGAGAAGTATTACCGGTTAAGGATGAAGTTCCACGTAATTGGAACTTATACTCTCCATTCGGGTCGCCGGCATTTGGTTTGGATATATTCAAACCTGCCACTTACCTTGCAACATACCCATTGGGTCAGACTGTACGCCCTTAATCAAGTCTCCCTCCTTCAAGCCTGCAACAGAGCCGGTCAATTCTTTCTTTTTCTGAGAGCATATCCCACGCTACCACTTCCTTGAAGTCCGATACTTTCTTCCTCCAAGCTCACATTTATCGTGTTCTTGCCATTTACCGAATCTCCGCGGTCTTATATCCAATATAAGAAACGATCAATACGGCATTTGATGATACATTCGAGATCTGATACATACCGCTTATATCAGAAATCGTACCGTTAGTCGTTCCTTTCACCGCTACATTGGCGCCATGATCGGTTCGCCTGTCATAGATTCCTTTACAACTCCTTTTACTGTAATCGTTTGCGCCATCATGGGAAAGAATAACGCCAAACTAACGATCAAAAACAGGGCCTTTCGAAGCCATACTTCCTTTTTTTGATTTTCCATAACTCATTCATTTAAAGTTGACATTGTTTTTACAAAAAACGACCGGAGATCTCAATGTGCTGTAATTCAATTCGTATGGTAATGGTTATATATAATAGAGTATTAAAATCCACCGGTCGTTGTTTTTAAGCATTCAATCGCATTAAACTTTCGGGAATTGCCACGGGCTTCTATAGCTCCGCTTCAAATACGCGTCCGCTTTCGGATTATTCACAAACTTACGAGCTTGCGGATCATACACAACACGAGTTCCCGTCAAATATGAGATATTAGCCATATGGGCTAGGATCGTCGCGAAAGCCCCTTTCTCGATCGGGCTGTTCGTCTCAATAGATTTATTTAATATACACTTACACCAATCGTCGCATGGGCCTCAATACCACCATCCTCGAACTTCCCGACAAGCTGGGCACGTCGGTTAGTAACTCACCCTCCCGATTCTTCTCTGGAATCAATTCATAACCTTCACGATTACATACTAAGGTAGCTTTACTTCCGACCCAAGCTACCCCTTGATCCCGATTATAGAGATGAGCGACTTGTTGGGCCCATTCTATATGGAAATTCTTATACTGAAAGATCGTTGTCTGGCAACTGGGAGTCTCATTAAAAGAGGTAGGATCTTTATAAGCCGTAGAGAATACCGCCTCCGGATATTCACGGTCACACAATCCTAACGCTTTCAATCCATCGAACGCAGAGTCTATCCAATGCACTCCCCAGTCGGTTTGCTGACCGCCTCCATAATCCCAAAAGCCACGCCATCCACGAAAACGGTAATTATTAAATGGACGCTCGGGAGCCGGGCCCAACCACATATTGTAATCTAATGTAGAAGGAACCGGAGAATCCGCTACGGCCGGACGTGGGTCCGTCGATTGGCAAAGCATAGCTGAACTTTATAAACATCCCCCAACACACCGGATTTCAATATCTCATTAGCCGCCAAGAAATATCGTTGACTAGTCTGCCATAAGCCAGTTGTTACCACCCCTTTATATTTCTTTTGGAAATCCATCATCGAATGGCACTCCGGAATCGAATTACCAACCGGCTTTTCCACATAAATCGCCTTGCCCGCTTTTAAAGCCTCAGCGAAGATGTAAGGATGCCAATGATCCGGTGTTGCGATAATGACCCCGTCGATATCCTTATTTGCCAAGACTTCCCGGAAGTCACTATATGCCTTGATCGAAGTCGTTTGGTTCGGAAGTCTTTTTTGAAACGTGCGATCTGCTCATCAAGTCTCACTTTGTTCACGTCGCACATGCCCACACAATGTACCCACGGATTATCAGTCAAAGCCCCTTGCAAATCACGGCATCCCATACCGACACCTATTACAGCGATATTCACCCGCCCATTTATAGTCTCTTCCTTATGAGAGACGGTAGGAGCTGCCGATGCCAAAAGAGGTGAGATACCTAAGCCAGCGGCCAACATCGTCGAGTTCTTTAAAAAATTCCTACGTGTAGTCATAAATCATTATTTTAAGGTTATACAATTTATAAATTACGAATCCATATATTACGGAAAGCCACTTCCACTCCATGATCCTGTAAGCTTAATGGCAGACGGCCATGCGCTACATATTTAGGTAAACCGGTATATGGGGTCGTTCCTTTCAGTACATAATTATTCTGTACTACGATACCGTTCAATACCACGGTAATCATAGCGGGAGATTCCAATTCATCGTTTGTCCCGAAACGGGGAGCTTTCCAATAAATATCATAAACCTGCCACTCATTTGTCTTCGTGAAAGCATTTACCAACGGTGCGCTTTGCTTATAAATACTGCCGACCCAGCCATTCACATACGTAGGATTATCCTCACAATCCAAAACCTGCACCTCATAACGGCTTTGTAACATAATGCCACTATTACCTTTCATCTGTAATGTATTATCCTTTCCCGGTGTAGGGTCTTGAACTCGATATGTAACTGGCAATCTCCAAAATAATCTTTTGTCCGGATCGATCGTCCCGGAAGCCACAATCATCGCCCCATCCTTTACGGTCCATTTAGCGGGACCTCCATCTTTTCCCGCAGATTCCCACATAGAAAGATCTTTTCCATCAAACAGGATGATCGCATCGGAAGGAGCACCAGTTCCTACACCCGGCTTTACCTTAGGAGGAACCGGATAATACCATTCAGTACTCTCAGGTTTCCATCTTTCCGGTGGTCTTTGTTGTTGATTACTTTGTTGGGCGCTCATAAAAAACGCTCCACATAAAAGACTGATAAGAACAATCATTTTTTTCATGCTACATAGTATTAAATTAATGTTTCTATTTTCGCTCTATGAACAAGCTGCCGCAAATGTATCACGCATACGAAAATTCCTCTTTTTCTATTTTATCAAAATCGTTTCCGATTGTCGCATAATACAAGTTCCAGCCTGTTTCCCCCGGTCATTGAGAAAATCGTATCAAGAATGAGACAATTTTACATGGCGAAGCAAGCCATACCCTTCCGTCATATTCCGTCTTCTCTCCCGGATTTCCTCCAAGGTTTGTAGATTCCCGATAGAAGCATCTCATTTCGTCTAGCGTTATCCAAAAATTTCCACGCATACTCGGAAGCGATAGCGGAATCACGCATCAGTGGTAGGCGGGAATTAAAAACACCGGTCCGTACGGAATCCGCAAACAAATCACATAGCGTACTTATATTTTTCCCTCCATAGGGCTTCTCGATCCGGTGTGTTTCATTAACACCTCTCAACTCCACGACCGCAGTCTTAAATCATGACTCATCCGGGCGATTCCTTTCGTTCCTATTACATCTATGTAAGAGTTATGCGTTTGGTCTTTCGATAATTGTCCATACACATGCCCTTGTGTTATATCAAATACCACCCCGTTCTCAAATGTCCCGTGACATTGCAACCACCAAGGTTCGGGATAATCCCACATCCGGATCGCCTGCGCATGCCATGTCTTATACTCGCATCCGGCATACCACCGGGAAATGTCCACATAATGCATTCCGCAATCATGAAAAGACGGACCTTCATATTCATGACCTTCACCCGGAGCCAACCCCGGAGTCATATGGCAAATGCGAATGATCGCCAAATCTCCGATCTCTCCTCTCCGGATAAATTCTTTAATCGTATTATGGTACCAAGAATTACGCAAATACAAATTAACGGTCGAGAACAAACTTGAGTTTTCCACGCATTTCACGACCTCCCATTCATGCTCGATCGTATCTGCGACCGGTTTCTCTGAGATGACATGCTTGCCAAATGCCATTGCCTTCTTAATTTGCCTCAACCGGGAATCCGCCAATGTAAATAAACCGACCACTTGTACTTCCGGGTCCTCGAATACAACTTGCTCATCCGCTACGATTCGGGATGTCGGCGACTTTCTCCTTGCCAAATCTCGTGCCTCTGGGTCCGTATCGCAGATGTAAAGTACCTCCCATTGATCGCTCTTCCGCATCTCCTCCAAATAAAATCCACCCATGCGACCAAAGCCTATTATACCTACTTTTACTTTTTGATTCATATTCTATCTTTTAAAGATTCACACTGTTTTTGCCAAAATTAAAGCCCCTTGAGTCAAACAGTATTGCACTTTTCTCTCAAAATTATTACCTATCGTCTCAACAAACAGTCTTGCAAGGAACGGCTTTTAAAGCCAAAAACCGAAGTCTGGACATTGAAACAAAATGAAAAACAATGATACGATACTGCTATGGAAAGTCTAGGAAAAGGCTTTATATTGCGCATGAAATACAAGGGAGATCTATGAAAAAAAAACTTGATGAATTATTTATACGTCCTATTATTTGTAGTAACCGCAATAGAGCTCAACGCCCGGTCATACTACTTTAAATCCTATGAGGTAGAAGATGGATTAAGCAATAATAACGTGACATGTTGTGTCCAAGATCATTATGGCTTTATGTGGTTTGGAACACGGGACGGGCTCAATCGATTTGACGGGAACAAATTCCATATCATAAAAAATCAAACCAAGCAGAGAGGAACTTTAATAAGTAGCTGGATTACCGACTTGGCGATAAGCCTTCCGGTGAACTCTGGGTGGGTACTAATATGGGAGTACAAAAATACGATTACCAAACCGATACTTTTTTCCTTGATAAAGTTCACGAAAGGAATCGGCTGTACCTATCTGGAATTTGATCACCAAGGGAATCTGTGGATGCTGTTATCCGGCTTTTCCCTTATTAAATATAATGAGCAATCCGAGCTACACCAAAACTACCTGTATAAGGATAGTGATCCGATCACCTCTTTCTATATCACCCCCCAAGATCAGATCTGCCACCACGCTAAACGGCAATGTCGTCCTTTTAGACCCGACCGATAACAAATTCATCCCTCTAAATATCCATAACGGTAGCGACACCCTACATATAGATAATATGACGACTCTATGGGCATCTCCGTCCGATAATACATTACTGATAGGTACAAGCGATAACGGGGTCAAACAAGTCAATATACAAACAGGTGTTTGCCGAAATGTTCTTACCCAGCAAAAGAACAGCCCCCTCTATACCCGGGATATTTTCCAAGTGACAAACGACGAGGTATGGATCGCCACCTACAACGGTATCTATATCTACCAAATCCCCTCAAACAAGACCTTTCACATAGAACAAGACAAATGCGATCCATATTCACTATCCAATAACGCTATCAAACAGTTTTGCAAGGACCGGGAAGGTGGCTTATGGATCTGTACGGATAATGGGGGCATTAATTACCTTCCCCCTTATCTCAAATTCAAGAAAGACTACAATATACCCGGGCAAAAAACAATTAACGGTGATATTATCCATGATATTTGCCAAGACGCTAACCATAATATATGGATAGGAACCGAAGACGCTGGTCTCAATAAACTCGACATCCGTACGCAAACCTATAAGAACTTCCAAGATAAAGACGGTCTTTCCCAAAGCTGTATCCACGGGCTTACCGTGATTGGAGACTATCTATGGATCGGGACACACGCTAACGGGGTAGACGTGATGGATATCCGTACGGAGAAAATCATCAAGCATTATACGATCGCCCCGAATCCTTACGCCTCCCAAAACGATATCATCGTATATCTCTATAAAACCCGGAAAAATAACTTGCTCATAGCTACGGCATCCGGCATGTATCAATATAATCCGGAGAAAGATATTTTCGAGCCTCTCGATCAATTCCCCGGTAATTGCAGGATACAAACGATCTTCGAGGATCACGAAGGGGTTATATGGGCCGGAACATTCAATATCGGATTATATTATTTCGACCCAATCCGGCAAAAACACGGCGAATTTAAATTGGATTCCATAAACACGAACGCCAACCGGACGATCAATCACATCCATGAGGATACTAAAAACAATCTATGGTTCGCTACCGGAAACGGAGTGAAAATGTACGACCGGAATTTAAAGAGTACGACAAAATACACGACTCAAGACGGCCTACCCAGTAACGTCATTTACCGGATCGAGGAAGACCCTAAAGGCCACATGTGGATCAGTACACAAATGGCCTGGCCGTACTTAACCCTGTCAATCAAGAGATCAAGGTGTTCAAAAAAGAACATGGGCTCCTGTCCAATCAATTCAACTATAACTCTTCTTTAAAAGCTAAAGACGGCAAATTATATTTCGGGACTTGAAAGGCTTGGTCCGGTTCCACCCGATAATATCCAACAGTTCTCTATCCAACCGAAGATTTATATGACACAAATCAATTATTCGGACCCCGACCATAATCTATTGAGGCAAAAAGACATCACTTTTAAAAAAGGGATCACCTTAGAACATAATCAGTCCACATTCTACATCGACTACACATCATTAAGCTACCAAGCCCCCAACCTCACCCAATACGCCTATTGCATGGAAGGGTTAAGTTCCAAATGGTATCATGTGGTGGGCGAGAACCGGGTTTATTTCACGAAACTACCGCCCGGTAATTATACGTTCAAGGTGAAGGCGGCGAACCTGTCCGGTATTTGGAATGATGAGCCGGCGATGTTCCAGATTACGATCCTTCCCCCATGGTGGCTCTCTACCAAGGCGTTAATCCTATATGGGATTATCGCTATCGGATGCGTAGTGTTGCTGATCTTTATCATTTCCCGGCATAATAAGGCCAATATACAGCAGAAAATACAGGAGTTCGAGAATGAAAAGGAGAAGGAGCTTTATCAAGCCAAGATTGATTTCTTCATCAATATCGCTCATGAGATACGTACGCCCCTGACTTTAATTAAAAGCCTCTGGAGAAAGTAACACGGGACATCAAGCTATCTCCCAGCGCAAAGAATTATCTGACAATTGTGGATAAAAACGCAAACCGGCTACTGGATCTGGTGAATCAACTACTGGATTTCAGGAAGACGGAAATCGAGGGATATAAACTAAACTTCATACATACGGACATCATCGCATTGATGCAAGAGACCTTTGAGCGTTTCCACGACACGGCAGAGCAGGAGGCATTGCAGATGATTATCGAGTGTAACGTGAAATCTTTCTACGCCTTTATCGATAAGGAGGCTTGCACGAAGATACTCAGCAACCTCCTATCGAACGCTATTAAATACGCAAGAAGCAAGATCATCGTCCGGTTCGAGGCACAAGATGGCGAGCGATTCACGATCGATATCATGAACGATGGAAAGCCCATCTCGGAGGAGATAAAAGAAAAGATCTTCGAGCCTTTCTACCGGGATGACTCCTCTATCCATAAATCCGGGACCGGGCTCGGACTACCCTTGGCCCGTTCTTTAGCGGAGATGCACGAGGGATCGTTGACGTTGGAGGAATCTCCGGCCGGGCTTATCATCTTTAGATTACGTTTGCCGGTGAACCAACCGAACTCATTAAAACTAGAGGAAGAGAAAGCAGAGGTCCTGACCAACCCTGCCAGCGAGCGGAAATATGTCGCCCAAGAATCCCGCCCGACGGTTCTCGTGGTGGAAGATAACACCGAAATGCTCCATTTCATCGGTCAAGAGATCAATGTCCATTACAATGTTGTCACCGCCGGTAATGGCGAGGAGGCGATTGCCCGTCTTCAGGAATATGGCATCCAATTAATCATCAGCGATATCATGATGCCTGTCATGGATGGTTTCACCTTATTGAAAAAGATAAAGACTAATCTGGAGTTCAGCATATCCCGATCATCCTCCTGACGGCTAAGAACACCTTACAATCTCGCATGGAAGGGCTTGAGCTTGGGGCGGACGCTTACATCGACAAACCTTTCTCCATGGATCTATTGCTTACCCAAGTGACGAACCTGCTGAACAACCGGAGCAATATGCGTGCCTAT
>ENA-OQAS01001173-OQAS01001173.1-human-gut-metagenome-genome-assembly--contig:-NODE-1173-length-12684-cov-12.712431_pt1 | contig 12684 bp, 13 predicted proteins | sample MGYA00242733_ERZ504523 | MGnify/ENA primary metagenome ERZ504523 (study PRJEB26092, sample SAMD00036239) | human gut metagenome | host: Homo sapiens | study: EMG produced TPA metagenomics assembly of... | reverse complement strand
CACGGCGATTCTGCCAGAGCCGGACGCGCACGCGTACGACGAGATCGCCACAGGAGACGCCGATCCGTTGATTCTCGGCGGGCACAAGTTCACGAGCCGTTTCATCCTCGGTTCCGGTCGTTACGACCTGAACCTCATCAAGGCGACCATCGAGAACGCGGGCACGCAGATCGTCACCATGCGCTGCGCCGCTGCCGCACCACCGAAAACAACCTGCTCGACTACATTCCGAAGGGCATCACCATGCTGCCGAACACGTCGGGCGCGCGCAACGCCGAGGAGGCGGTGCGCATCGCACGTCTGGCCCGCGAAGTGTGCCAGACGGACTTCGTGAAGGTGGAGATCGAGCACGAGGCGAAGTATCTACTGCCTGACAACGAGGAGACCATCAAGGCCACGGAAAAGCTGGCCAAGGAGGGCTTTGTGGTCATGCCGTACATGTTCCCGGATCCGATCGCGGCGAAGCGTCTTGAGGACGCGGGCGCAGCTTGCGTGATGCCGCTCGGCGCGATGATCGGCTCGAACAAGGGCCTGCGCGCACGCGATTTCATTGAAGTGATTATCAAGAATGCCAACGTTCCGGTGATCATCGACGCGGGCATCGGCCGTCCGAGCCAGGCCGCTGAGGCCATGGAGATGGGCGCGGACGCGGTGATGGCATACACGGCGATCGCATCCGCCGGCAACATTCCGCTGATGGCGCGCGCTTTCAAGAATGCGATTGAGGCCGGCCGTGAAGCGTACCTGTCCGGCCTGGGCAAGGTGACGGAGGACCACGCCGTCCCGTCCAGCCCGACGAACGAGGCCGACTACATCGGCTGATTCGCGCCGATTTCGTACGATTCGTGCACTAACGTTTCGCACTGTTTTATTGCGATTACACGACGAGGTCGGTGGAAACGCACATTTTCGCAAGGTTTCCACCGGCCCTCTTTCGTCGGATGCGCGGCACGTAGCGCAACGCGCGCATGCCACGCATACCGCACGACAGGCAATACGTCTACTTCCCTAGAGCCGCCTTCAGGTCGCGGTTCTGGAATCGCTCGTGCAGCAGGCAGTAGCCGCCGAACACGACGAGCCACAGCAGGCCGGCGATGGCGGAACCGCGCGTATCTGCGGACAGGAACAGCGTGACGTACACGAACACGTAGAACGCAATCGCAATCCAGTCGCACACCTGCCATGCCGGCATGACGAAGCCGTCCGGCAGGAAGTCGGCGCTTTGACGGTAGCGGCGGTGCGCAAGCATCGTCAGCACGTAGATGAAGACCACGACGGCGCTGGCTGCGGAGGCGAACAGCACGAACGCGCTGGAGATGCCCGGGATCGCGTTGATCAGCGGGGAGAACAGAATCATACAGCCGGACACGATAATCGCCTTCGCCGGCACCTTGTGATCCGACACCTCACCGAGGCGCTGCATAGCGGGCGATTCGGAGTCCTGCGCAAGCTGGTATAGGTGGCGGCCCGCCGAGTAGATCAGCGAATTGAGTGCCGACGCGGCTGCGGTGATCACCACGAAGAACACGAGCGCGGCAGCCCAGTCGAGGCCAGCGTATTTGAACACCATGATGAACGGCGAACCGAACGAGCCGTCCGCGTTCTGATGGAAGTTGCGCCACGGCACGATGGCCATGATGGCCACGAGCGCGCCCACGTAGAAGATGAGGATGCGCATGATCAGCTCGTTGACGGCTTTCGGCAGCACTTTGCGCGGGTTCTGGGTTTCGGACACGGTCACACCCACGAATCGATGAGCTGGTAGGCGAAGAACACCATCTGGAAGCTCATGAAGAAGTTCATCCAGCCATTCGGCGCAAGCTGGAAGCCGTCGGTAATGTTCGTAAGGCTCACAGTGCACCGGAGACCGTGCCGTCCACGCCTTCGATATGCGTGGCCGGGTAGCTGAAACCGAGGAACAGCATCACCACGGCGGTGACAATCAGACCCACAATCAGCGTGATTTTGATCATGGAGAACCAGAATTCCGCCTCGCCGAACACTTTCACGGCAATGAGATTGATGCCGGTGAGCGCCACGAGGAAGCACAGTTCGATAAGCCATTTCCACGCGTTGAGGTCTATGCCGAACGTACCGAAGAACGTGACGAAATACGTGCTGACGGCTGTGATTTCGGTCATGCCGGTCAGGATGAGCACAATCCAGTACGTCCAGCCGGCGAATTTGCCCCACGCGCGGCCGAGGTAGCGGGTGATGAAGTTGATGAAGGTGTGCTGGCTTGGGTCGCTGTACATCATTTCGCCGATGGCGCGCATGAGCAGGAACATGATGAGGCCCACGCCGATGTACACGAAGATGATGCTTGGTCCGGTCAGCGCGATCGATTTGCCGGAGCCGAGGAACAGGCCGGTGCCGATGGTGCCGCCGATGGCGATGAATTGGACATGGCGATTTTTCAGGCCGCGTTCCATGTCGTTGTCTTTGTCGAGGCTTTCGACGGATTTGATATGCGATTGTGTGCTTTGCGCGTTCTGCGTTGCGTCAGACGCGTCGGCAGCTTGCGTGTTTGTGCCGGCCTTCCCGGTATTCGTATTCCCTAAAGTCATAATGGTCACACCCTACCGCGGGAACCGCCCAATGCGCCCGCGTGCCTCCTTTCCTAACGATTTCGATAGCATCGGTCGGACCTAGGCGGTCTTTCCGGCCACAGCTCTGAGCGAACCACGTTTTATGCAAATCGTGGGTTAGGTTTTATGTAAATCATGGGTTAGACCCATCAAAACCCTTTGCAGGAGCCAAAATTAGCATTTTCGCCAAGAGCATCTCTAACCGAGTCTATCCATGGTCAAACTGATGGGTCTATCTGGCTTATAGATGGCGGATTTGGGGCTTTGCGGAAAGGTATTTCGCTTATAGATGGCGGGTGCTAGACGAGAATAGGCGGTTCGGGTATGATTTATACCCCCGAACTGGCAAATGGGGCGAACCACCCGCCATCTATAAGCTAGATAGCATTTGGCGGGCGGGTGGTGCGCGCGCGGCGGACGAGAACCGGGGGTTGGCCGCCTCGCAAACGCGACCGACCCCCTTAATGTCGTGAAACGTGCTATATGTGGCAGATTCGCCCTTCACAAGAAAACGATTTGCGTTATGTGTGGCAGGTTCCTTGAACAAATCCAGACCTAGGGGGTAGGAATCATGCCCCCTAGGTCGTTTCCCCGAAGAAACCTGCCACAGATAGCGGAAATCACATTCTTCAACCTCCGGTCACAATGGCTCACTAGGCTCGACGGTATGACGCAAGAGCTTGTTTCCCTGACCATCATCATGGCGGTGGCGGCCGCCAGCCCCATTGTGGCGCAGCTGATTCCCGGCAAGTTCATTCCGCAAACCGTGCTGCTGCTCGCCGCCGGAACCGCGCTCGGCCCGTACGGACTAGGCGTGATCGAAGTAAACGACGCCGTGAAACTCTTGAACGAGCTCGGCATGGCGTTCCTGTTCCTGCTCGCCGGCTACGAAATCGACCCCAAACGACTCGCCGGACATCAAGGCAAAGTCGGACTGCTTACATGGGGAATCACGCTAGGCCTCGCCTGGCTGGTTGTGACATTCCTTCCGTTCTTCACCAAGCAAGGCATCAACGGTGTGGCCACGGTAATCGCACTCACCACCACCGCGCTCGGCACGCTCATGCCGATTCTCAAGGAACGCAACCTCGAAGGCACCCCCATCGGCGACGCATCATCTCGTACGGAACATGGGGCGAACTCGGCCCAATCCTTGCCATGGCCATCCTGCTATCCACCCGAACCGGCTGGCAAACCATGCTCGTGCTCGGCGCGTTCCTTGCCATCTGCCTACTGTGCGCGATGCTACCTACGAAAGCACTGAGAACCGGCCATCGCCTGTACCGTTTCCTTACGGAAAATGCAAACACGTCATCGCAAACGCTCATGCGACTGACCACATTCCTGCTCATCTTCCTTGTCACCATTTCCGCGCTGTTCGAACTTGACGCGGTGCTCGGCGCGTTCGCCGCGGGCTTCATCCTGCGTTACATCATCCCCGACGGCAGCAAGTCGCTGGAAATGAAGCTGGAGGGTGTCGGCTACGGCTTCCTCATTCCTGTATTTTTTGTGGTGTCAGGCGCCGCGATCAACGTGCGCGCGTGGCAGGCCGGCCAGCACTGCTCGTCGCGTTCATCGTCATGCTCATGCTGATTCGCGCGGTGCCCGTATATGTTGCGCTATCGCTCGACAAACGCAAGAATCCGCTGTCATCGCATCACCGCGTCACCGTAGCCCTGTATTGCACGACCGCGCTGCCGATCATCGTCGCCGTCACGTCGCTGGCGGTGAAGGTCGGCACCATGCAGAGCGACACCGCGTCGACGCTGGTCGCAGCCGGCGCGATTACGGTGTTCCTGATGCCGCTGCTCGGCTCGATCACGTATCAGGTGGCCGACATACACCCCGTCACCGCGGTTCGGGAGATTGCGCACACGCCATCCGATTGGCGGACGATCGTACGCGAACATGCGCAGGTACGTGCGCTGCTGCACCATCAGGACCGGCTCAAGCGCATGGCGGAGACATTGGACACACTGGAAGCGCATGAGCGCGGCGACGAACATCGGGCCGAGCTTGTGGAACGCGCCCGACGTGAGATTGACCGCCAACTCAAGGAACTCGGCCTGGACCCGCAGCTCACCACCCAACTCCCCCACAACTACCGCTACCCGAAGAACTGAGAGGGCTTCGGAGGGGCGCTACTCCACGGACTTGAGGGAGCTGATGGGGTCGATGCGGTCGAGGACGGGGTTGACGAACAGCTGCACGAGCAGCGCGAAGGCCATGGTCGCCACGGCCGCGATCACGTAGCTCAGCGGCTTGACCTCCACCTCGAAATACAACGAGGGCATGTTGAGCGCCATCGTCAGCATGCCGCCGACGAGCCGGCCGAGCGGCAGACCCAGTATCACGCCCATGACGGTGAGGATCATCATCTCACGGTTCACGTAATGGTGCACTTCGCGGTCGAAGAAGCCGAGCACCTTGAGCGTAGCCATCTCGCGCACGCGTTCCGACACATTCGTGTTGGCGAGCGTGAACAGCACCACCAGTGCCAGACCGCCGGCGAGCGCCACAATCAGCGCCACCACCGCGCCCATGAGGTCGAATTTGAAGCTGTCGGCCATATGCGCGCAGCTTACGGCCTTCATCACCGAACTGTCCTCTTCGAGCGATTCCGCATAGTCGGTTTGCGAGGCGTCGGAGCCGGAAAGCTTGGCGAGCATGGCGTTCCACGTCAGAGCCTCGGAATCCTTGGAACTCTTGGAATTCTTGGTGTTCTTCGCGTCTTTCGAGTCGAAAAGCTTGGCGTAGTAGGTTTCGCTTACATACACATCCGAGCCGATGAGGTTGCGATTCACCGCGCTCACCTTCGCCGTCGCCTGCACGCCGTCGCCGTTGGTCAGTCGCACCTTGGAACCGGCCTTGACGCCCAGCGCGCTTGCCGCCGACTGCGCGACGATCACGCCATCGTCATCGAGTTTCAGCGAACCGGTTTTGCCGACGCCGGACGTGCCCAGTATGCCGGACGAGACCGGCTGCAACGTGACCATTTCGCCCAAATTGGACAGATGCTTTTCCGGCACCGCGACCAGCTGGATGCTTTCGCTGCCGCTGCTGCCGGCCTTGCCGCTGTCACCGTCGCCACTGCCCGCAACCGTCAAATCGCCCGACTCTATGCGCACGTCAAGCGATGACGTGACACGCCCGTCTGACGCGACTTTCGTGCGCATCGCCGACGCGTCCGAATCGTCGGAAACCACCATCAGGTCGTACTGGTAGATGTCGCGGTATTGCTTGATGCCGAGGTCTGCGACGGTGTCGTTGATGGCCAGGCCGCAGACGATCAGCGCGGTGCAGCCGGCCACACCGCCGACCGTCATGATGAGGCGCGACTTGAAGCGGAAAATGTTGCGCGCGGTCACTTTGCCGAGGAAGCCCATGCGATTCCAGACCGGCCGAATCCGTTCCAACAGAATGCGCGAGCCGGCGCGCGGCGCTTTCGGACGCATCAGCGCGGCGGGCGTCTGCCGCATTTCCTGCACACACGCGTAGATGGTGGCGGCGAGCACGCCGACCACGAACAGCGCGATGCCGAGCGAGCCGTACAGCCAGTCGTATTCCAGTCGCAGGCCGGGCATCACATACATGCCTTGCAATACGACCAGCAGAAACGCCGGAATGCCAAGGAAGCCGGCGATCAGGCCAAGCGCCGCCGATGAGGCAGGCGAGCAGCGCGAACAGCAGGTAGCGCGACGCGACCGCCAGCCGCCCGTAGCCGAGCCCCACGTACGTGCCGATGAGCGAGCGGTCCTCTTCGACATGCGCGCCATGGCGGTCAGGCTCATCATCACGGCCACCAGCAGGAACACAATCGGGAACGCGTTGCCGAGCGATTGGATGGAGTCGAGGTCGGATTTGAGCGCGCTGAACCCGCCGAGCGACTGCCGGTCCTGCACATACCAGCGTACTTGCGGAATGCTGGTTTTCAGCTCGTTTTCCTTGGTTTTCAGCGTTTGTTCGGTACTTGCCTTCTGCTCGTTCAATTGCGATTGCGCCTGGTCGAGCTGCTGCTTGGCTTGCGTCAGTTGGGACTAGCGGCGATGATGGTTTCACGCATTGTTTCACGCGTGGTTTCGTCAAGTTGGGGGGTAGTTGCACCTGCGGCCGCCGCCGCACCTGCGTTCGCGCCGTTTGTCGCAGCTCCCGCAGCTGCCGCGCCCGCCTGCATGCTGACAATCTGGTCGACCTGCTGGTTGAATTGCTGCCGATTCGCGTCGATTTGCGACTGCGCGTCCGCGAACTTCTTGTCGGCTTCCGCACGCGCGTCGACGATCTTCTTGTTGCCCGCGTCGAGCAGTTCCTGCCGGCGGGCCTTCTGGCGGTCGGTTTTCACGGTGCCGTCGATGCGGTCGGTCACCTGCTTGACGGTGTTTTCGTACGATTCGTCGAACGTGCTTTCGGCGGCCGCGCCCTTGACGAGCAGCGTGGCGGACGTGTAGAGGGTGCCGGTCACGCCATCGGACGGCGCGAAGAACGTGTAGTCGGTGGTGGCGGTGGAACGGAACGAGGTCATGGCGGAGTAGCCGTCCGGGTTGCTCAGGTTCTGCGGATCGAGCACCACGCCCACAATGGTGAGCTTGGTCGGGAAGCTCGGCGCCTCGTCCGTGCCGTTCGTTTCATTCGTACCGTCCGCACCGTTCGTATCGGAAGTATCGGAGGAAGCCGATTCGGGGGTTACGGTGAGGCGGCTGCCGATACGCTTGCCCGAATCGCGAATAAATTTCCTGGTTACCGCGATTTCGCCGGCTTTCTTCGGCATGCGCCCTTCCTGCAAGTATGGCTGGTCAATGCCGTTCGTGCCGATTTCCTGCATGGTCGCCGACTTGCGGCCGTCCAAATCGAACGTCACTTCCTGCGACCGTTCCGCCTGCACTTTCGCAACACCGTTCACCTTGCGCAACGCGGCGATATCGCCATTCGACAGGCCCGCAGTGGACAGCACCTGGACGTCGTGCAGGCCCTGCGCGTCGAAAAAGCGGTCGGTGCTGCGGAACGCGTCACGGCAGCCCGCGTAAATGCCGGTGAGCACGGCCACACCGAGCAACGTGATCATGGCGATGGAAATGAATCTTTTCCACGAATGCGCCCACATTCGCAGCATGTCCTTGACGAATGCCATGTCGACCTCCGTTCGTAGCCCCTCATTCCATTGAACACCATGAAGCTTGGAAAGACGCGCCAAACCGCACATCCGCAACACGTGTCCAAATCGCGCGTTCGAATCGCACAGCAATCGCGCGAATCGAACTTCTAAACCAAACAACCCGTTAAGCAAACCAGACATTCCGGAACGAACAAACCAACACTTTGCCCGCCGCTTCCCGCTACAATCGGAAACGTTCCCTCACAAAGGGCGAATCGCAAAAAAGCAAGCAAAACAAGCACATGCAAGCGTGCAACAGCACGCAACGCAAGCAGCGAGCGCAACGCACAACGCGCAATCGCAAGGAAACAGAGAAGAGGAAATCTCCATGAGCGACGTCACCGCCGCAAAGAAGCCGCGTGGAACCGACGACGTGCCGGTTCCGCCGACGCTCCGTAAATCGTTGAAAAACCGCCATATCCAGCTCATCGCGCTGGGTGGCGCCATCGGCACCGGCCTGTTCTACGGCTCCAGCGAATCCATTCAGCTGGCCGGCCCGTCCATTCTGCTCGCCTACCTCGTCGGCGGTCTCGCGATCTTCATGATCGTGCGCGCTCTGAGCGAGATGGCGGTCGAGGATCCGAAGGCTGGCGCGTTCAGCTACTACGCGACGCGCTACTGGTCACGGCGAGCGGGCTTCATTTCCGGCTGGAACTACTGGTTCAACTACGTGCTGGTGGCCATGGTGGAGCTTGCCGTGGTCGGCTCGTTCGTGAACTACTGGTTCCCGAACATTCCGAAGTGGGTGTCGGCGGCGGTGTTCCTCGTGGCCATCGCGGCGCTGAATCTCATGGGCGTGAACAAGTTCGGCGAATTCGAATTCTGGTTCGCCATCATCAAGATCGTGGCCGTGCTGGCATGATTCTCGGCGGCCTGTATGTCGTGATCGCCAACGTGCCGACCGCGTCGGGCATTCGCGCGAGCTTCGCCAACTGGTTCACCGTGGACGGCGGATTCCTGCCGCACGGCCTGATGACCCGCAACGCCGACGGCACGTGGACGGGCCTCTTGATGGCGCTCGTCGTGGTGATGTTCAGCTTCGGCGGCACCGAACTCATCGGCATCACCGCCGGCGAAACCGAGAATCCGCGCACCACCATTCCGAAGGCCACGAACGGCATCATCTGGCGTATTCTCGTCTTCTACATCTGCGCGCTCGGCGTGATCATGGCGGTGATTCCGTGGAGCAAGATCGACGGCGATTCCAGCCCGTTCGTGCAGATCTTCGATTCCGTCGGCGTGCACGCGGCCGCCGGCATCCTCAATTTCGTGTGCCTGACCGCTGTGATGAGCGTCTACAATTCCGGCCTGTACGCCAACTCCCGCATGCTGTATTCGCTGGCAAAGCAGGGCAACGCGCCGGCTTACCTGGGTAAGCTCAGCAAGAAAGGCGTGCCGGTTGGGGGTGTTATCACTTCCGCGATAATTATTGCGATTGCCGTTGTCGTCGTGTTCGTATGGCCGGAATTCGCGTTCAATTACCTGATGTCGATCGCCACGATCGCGGCTGCGATCAACTGGATCATGATCATGATTACGGAGATCAAGTTCCGTCGCATGGTTGCGGCTGGCGATGGCCCGGCCGAACTTAAGGGGCTGAAGGGCAAGGAAGCGCTCGACAAGATCGCGTTCAAGCTGCCGTTCGCCAATGTGACGCCGTACGTGGTGATCGCGTTCATGCTGCTGGTCGTGGTGCTCATGTGCTTCTCCGCAAGCTACCGCATCGCCGTGATCGCCGGCGTCATCTGGCTGGCGGTGCTGTTCGCCGCGTACCAGCTCACGCAGGTCGGCCGCAAGCAGGCGGACGCGTCCGCCGCGGACGCCGAATGACCGCGCTTCCTTACGCACTTCCTTACACGATTCCTTAAAGGAACGGCAAAAGGAACGACAAGCCCCACGCGGGAAGCGTCCATAAGCAACATAAAACGCTTCCCGTCGTATGGAAATCACCGGATCAATCGATCCGCGGTGACAACATACGGACGGGAAGGCCGTTTTTTACGCCGGCTGATGGAGGCTCAGCCTGCTTCTTGGCCGCCGGTGCGATGGACAGACTCGGGTCGCGCAGCGGAATCATCATGGACTGCGTCGCGTGGTACAGGTCGGACTTGCCCGGCCACACGGTGCCGATCGGCTGGTTGGTGCGGTCGAGCTGGTGGAACCAGGATCCGTTGACGTGATCCATCACCGTGCTGTCCGCGTACTCGAGGAACGTCGCATACCACTTGGCGTACGATTCCTTGCCGGTCACGCGGGCGAGCGTGGAGGACGTGTTGATGCCCTCGGCCAGCGTCCAATGCATACGGTCGTGCACGACGGGCTTGCCGTCCCAGTCGGTGGTGTATACGAGGCCGGGCGCACCGTCCGCGTTCCACGCATCCTCGACCGCACGGTTGAACAGATGCTCCGCGGCGTCGATGTACGGGGACGCGGCCGCGGATCGGACGGATAGGTGCTGGTGGCCCACTGGGTGATCAGGCGGGCCCATTCGATGCCGTGGCCCGGAGTCGCGCCGTACGGCTTGAACTGGTCGTCCGGCTTCTCGCGGTTGCATTCGAGATCGAGCGACCAGTCGGAATGAAAGTGTTCGGGGATGCGCCAGTTGTTGGCCTTCGCCCAGCCGAGCACGTGCTCGATGATGCGGCCCGCGCGCTTGCGCCAGGTCTCGTCGCCGGTCACGTCGGCCACGGCGAGGAACGCCTCGACGGAATGCATGTTGGCGTTGAGGCCGCGGTACGGGTCGAGTTCGGTGAATTCGGTGTTCCACGTGTCGACGGACAGGCCGGTCTCGTCGTCCCAGAACTTGTCGAGGAAGACCTTTTCGGCATGGTCGAGCAGTTCGGCGGCACCGGGGCGACCGAGCAGGGTCGCGGACGATGAGGCCAGCAGCACGAAAGCGTGCGCATAGCACTGCTTGGTGGGCGTGTAGCCGCCTTCGGGGGTGATTTCCGGATACCAGCCATCGTTGACGTCGTCATGCAGCGCGCCCTTGAGACCCTTCAGACCGGCGTCGACCAGCTCCTCGGCACCCGGGAAACCGACGAATGCGCCAGGCAGTACACGTGGGTCATGCGGCAGGTGATCCAAGTGGCGCGATTGCGGTCCTTCCATGGGGTGCCGTCGTCGCCCAGCCAGTAGGAGCTGCCGTCGGGAGCCGGGAACTTCGTGCCGAAGTTCAGCAGATTGTCGCGGGCCGCGTCGAGGAACGCCTTGTTTTCCGCCGTTCCCAGCTGATATTTTTTGTCTTCGACAGCCATGTCAAATCCTTTCCTGATTTCCTGCGATCGCGCACTTGGTTTTCACGCAACGCACGTTCCGGCGCGCCGATGAGCGACGCGCCGCATGTGCATGCGCCCCTTGCGTTCGCACCTTGTTCGGTTATGCGCTCGGGAAACTTCGTCATATTCCCTCGCCGCTGTGCCCTACTGTAGTGATTAAGCGCTTAAGCTGCAAGTGGGACACGCCATCCGCGCCGTCAAGTCCTTCATCCGCGCCTCCGGCATCGACGACGATTGCCGTCTCAACCGGCGCGGATGGCCGCGGGAATCCGGGAATCAGTACAGCGGCGGAAGGGTATTGGCCATACGGATGAAAGGATGCTTGGTGAAACGGCGGAAATCAGCCGCATAACGCGACCCCTCCACCGGAGTGCCGTATGCGCCGGTTCCAGCGGCGCCGGATCGTTGCGCCACGGCATGTACCACAGCACCCGACGCGTATCGCTGTTGGCGAGCGCGGCGGTGAGCAGGTAGCGCGTCCACGGCGAATCGGATTCGGACGGCGCAGCTGTCTGGGCTGTTCCGGAGCCGACAGCATTCGATTCGCCATGGGCAGCGCAACCATCATCCGCGGCACTGGCACAAGCGCCGGCGCCGGCCAGCGCGGCTTCGTCTTCCGCGCTCATCACGTACCGCGACGCGAATTCGCCAGGCGAGCCCACTTCGGTGGCGGCGGCGATCTTGCCGCGTTCACGGGCGAGCCGCCCGACCACCGTCAGCATGGTGATCAGATCGTCGTGCCGTTCACGCGGCCGCTCTGCCTCGACGTCGGCGGGCGCGATGTCCCAGTAGTCGTCGAATCCGAGTACGTCCACATATTCATCGCCCGGGTAGGCGTAGAGATACCCGGCCTCGCATGTGCTTTCCGAGCTCATGTCGATACGGCTACGGTCGGGCGAGTAGGCGTAGAGCACGTTGTGTAGGCCGCACGAGTCGCGCAGGTAGTCCACGGTCATGCGCCACAGGGCGACGAATTGTTCCGGCGTGGTGTCGGTGGGTTGCGCGGGTGACCCGGTGCACCACCAGAACCAGTCGCCGGTGTGCTCGTGGAACGGGCGGAATACGATCGGCACGGATTCGCCGCTGACGCCGTCCACCACCGAGTCCAGGAACGAGGCCACGCGTCCAGCCATTCGAGGAACTGCCCGTGCCGTGCGCCGCCGGGCAGCACAGCCGCCACGGAACCGGGCGCCATATTGTGCCCGTACCCGCCGAAGGTGATCGGATTGGCGGAATGCCAGCTCATGGTCGTCACCGCGCCCATGGTGTAGGCGCGCAGCAGTTCGTCGCGGACGTCGCCCATGGAGAAGCCGTCGATATTGGTGGTTTCGTCGCGTTCCACGCCGCTCAGGTCGCTGCCCCACAGCGCGGGGTAGGTGCCGGTGACCGCGTGTACGTCGGAATCGGTGTTCGGACCGATCACGTTGCTGGTTTCGTTCTGGTGGCCGAACATGGCGAATTTGCCGCTTGCCTGGTGCAAGGATCGGAACAACGTACGGGTCAGCGTGTTCAGGTGCGGGTCGACCGGCTGCGGATCGACGGACCGCAAGTTTTCCCCGCCCATCGTTTCCCCGCTCATCACAGCGCCTCGAATTCAAGGATCACGGTCTGCATAGGACGCAGCGGCGTGACCTTCAGCGTCATCGCATCCAGCTGGGCCAGACTGGTC
>ENA-OQAS01001171-OQAS01001171.1-human-gut-metagenome-genome-assembly--contig:-NODE-1171-length-12695-cov-2.154679_pt1 | contig 12695 bp, 18 predicted proteins | sample MGYA00242733_ERZ504523 | MGnify/ENA primary metagenome ERZ504523 (study PRJEB26092, sample SAMD00036239) | human gut metagenome | host: Homo sapiens | study: EMG produced TPA metagenomics assembly of... | reverse complement strand
CTCCGCCGTCAGGTGTTGGGATCTTGATCGCTTCGCCGATATCTGTCAGCAGATTCAAATTCCGGTAAACAGTACCAAGACTGATATTAGGAAAATCCTCTTTAACATGCAGATAAACAGTGTCGGCAGTGGGATGCTCTTTTGTTGAAGCGAGATAATGCTTGATAGCTTCTCGCTGTCGGCTATATTTAATTGCAGCCATAGATTCACCTCTTTCTGAAATCGAATCAATAACAGTAACGATTACTGTAATTAGAATATAACTTATATTTTAAAAATTGTCAATAGAAAAAAATAAGTTTTTTATTTCTCCTGACAAAATATTACAAAATAATTAACAAAAGGGACGTTGAGATTAATAAAAAAGGGGAATAATTACAAATGATGGAGGGCGATAATTATGAAAAAACTATTAAAAACAGTTGACATATCTATGGTTGATTGATAAAATTACGGCGTAACAAAAATTAACAATTATGTAACAATTAAAACTTCCCACAAAAGATAAGGCTGGAAATAAAGGAGGTTTTATATGAGTAACATGCGGATGAAGCATAAGCTTATCATGTCAATGATGGCAGGGATGATCATAATTCCGGGGAGTGTAGTCAGAACACAGGCGGCAGAAACTGATGACAGTGAGAAGAGTCTGGTTCCGGTTACAGGAATTGAAAACATTTTGGAAGCATCATATCAGACAGAAATAAAGAACAATATCAATCTGTATCTGGTGCCGACAGAAGAGGGAGAGTATTTGAATATAGCGTTTTCTAATACGGGGGATTATACCTATATTAGAAGCGAAGCAGATGAAAACAGTGAATGGGTTGGAAAATTATATTCTGATTCAGCGGCAGTTGTGTTGGAATATTTGGATGGATGGACAAAGATTCGGTCGGGAAATGCAGAGGGGTATGTTCCGACCGAAACATTGTTCACAGGAGAAGAAGCCCGTTCGAGGTCAGATGAGTATACAAATGAGAATGTTACAGTCACAGCAGATTGTCTGAATGTCAGAGAAGGACATGGGACAGATACTACCGTATTAACCAGATCGGTCAGGGAGAAGAATATCTTGTGACAGCAGATCCTGTAGATGGCTGGTATCCGATACAGGTCGGTGAAGTTAATGGCTGGGTGTGCGGTGATTATGTTATAGAGGAAAGTTCTTATTCTTACGGGGAGACAAAAGAGGAAGAACAAAAACGAATGGAAGCAGAAGAAGCTGCGGCTGCGGAGGCAGAAGCAGAAGCCAGGCTGCAGAAGCGGCGGCTCAGTCAGTTGCGTCAGGGCAGGAAGTTATTGATTATGCCTGTCAGTTTATTGGGAATCCATATGTGTGGGGCGGTACAAGTTTAACAGATGGAGCAGATTGTTCTGGATTTGTCCAGTCCGTGTATGCACATTTTGGTATAAGTCTTCCACGAACTTCTTATGAACAGCGAAGTGCAGGATATGAAGTGAGTTATGAAGACGCACAGCCGGGGGATCTTATCTTATATGAAGGACATGTTGGTTTATATATAGGAAATGATCAGATCGTAAATGCAATGAATGAAGCTCAGGGAATTGGTATCAGCAGTGCAACGTATACAAATATCGTGGCTGTCAGACGGATTTATTAAAGAATAATAGAAAGAAAACAATGCATTGTCCAGAATATGTGTGGGAAATGAAAGATTTGACTGTAAATTCTAAAATCGATATTTTCCAAGAAAAATATAGGGATAGTCAAAATGCACAAAATATGACAAGAATATTCAAAATAGCAAAAAATAAAAAAAGTAGTTTCAACTTATCAACATTGAAAAATCGAAAAAATGAGGAAAATAAAAGATTACCCTGAAAGTTATCCAACATTATCAACAAAGAAAGATGTGAATAGTGTGGATAACTTTTGGAAATAAAAAGAACATTCGTTTTGGCTATTGTTATGAAAATGACGATTTGTCGAAAAAAAAGAAAACTGATTGACTTTTGAGTAGTGTGATAAACGGAAAAAGTTGCGTGAAAATTCAGAAAATTTCATAGAATGATAATGAAATAAGGTTGCTAAATCATAGATCAGGGATTATAATAAAAATTACTGTTCAAGGGTGACAGAAATTAATTGAAAATAGAAATATGTAAGGAGGAAACAGTGATGGCAATTTCTAAAAGCACAACAATTGGCGAACTTCTGGTAACATTTCCAGAGTCAGCTCCGATTTTGATGGAGATTGGTATGCATTGTCTTGGATGCCCGTCATCTCAGATGGAGTCTCTTGAGGAAGCAGCTATGGTTCATGGAATTGATGCAGATCTGCTTGTAGAGAAGATCAATGCAGCAATGGCAGCCGCTGGTAAATAATAAAGAGAAAAGATATACAAGAAGCTGTTGTGCTCTCAAAAAAGAGAGTATGGCAGCTTTTTAGTATCGTTAAAAGTTTTTGTGGATAACAAGTGAAAAAGACGGCCTGAAGTGTGGGAAAAGTTATTCCCATAATTCCAGACCGTCTTTTTTATTCGTTGTTTAAATTGTGGATAACTTCTGAATTGCGTCTGCGGAAACAATGATTTTGCAATGCTCCTCCAGAAATGCAAGAACAGAAGAATCTCCCTTCTCAGGGGAACTGTACTCCGAAAGCATATTACATACTTTATTAAATTCCTGATCTGCGCCATCAGCAGGTGCCAGCGCAAGGATAAAGGTATTATTATTCTCATCGTCCTTATATAGTGTATTTGCACCTGTATAGAACGGAGCAAGCAGGCGGGAAGCCTCAATTACAGAATCTAACGTGTCGAAGGAGAACAGGCGGACAGGAAATACCGGTACTGTTTCTTTAGGTTCCGGATCTTTTGCTTCGGAAGCCACTTCCTTCACTTTGTTAAGCAGATCAAAGAATTCATCTGCGCCTTGAAGCTTTTCAAGAACATTGCTGTTCAGTGTATCAGAATCTCCGGCAGGTGTAAACTTGGAAAAACGTGTATCAAGTTCTTCCGGATCCTCCACCTTTGTTATGATCAAGGTGATAGAGTCTGAAGAAGAAGGAATTGCTTCTATCATCAGAGGAAGGTCATCTGTCTCGAATCCAAAGTCGAAAGATGCCTGCTGCATCATATCTCGAAATAGTGATTTTGCTTTCTCGGTACCATAAGCCAGTTCGCTGATCTTGAGATTGCGGGCTGCAAGATCGGCATGTGTCAAAGTACAACGAATCTGATTGTCATTGATTTTTTCAATTTTCATATGATCACATCCTTATGTCTTATGATATTAAGATAATCTGTGGATTAAGAACTGTTCATTATGTTCATAACTAGATATATCTTTTCATCGTTTAGTATAAACAAAAAAAGAAAAGATGTAAAGGAAAACGAAAATTGTTTATAACTATTTTAGGTTATCAACAAATCCCACCCACTTATCAACAATAAACACATTGAAATTCCGAAAGGCTGCTCATATAATGGCACTTACAGAAGACACACCATTTGATAAAACGGAATGTTAAGAAAGGAGGCACTGAAAGCATTTCTGATTTTCAAAATAATTCAATTCCCTGAAATCAAGGGAAAATTCACAATAATTATGAGAAGGAGACCCTCCGAAGATCAGGGTTGTCTTCTTGTCCGTCACTTGTTCTACAGTATGTCACAGATACCTTTTATGGTCGAAGATGGCGGACAACGTTTATCAGGATCCCAGGAGAGAAGGAGTACATACGATATGAGAACGGAAGATGGATATAAGGAATTATATGCGGAACTAAGAGGTTATGAAGAAAAAGGAGTGGACATAGTTATGGATGGATATCCGATGAGTCCATTGCAGATTGTGACAGCATATATGGCCAAAGAAGAAGGTACTTATATGAGAGATTATGTGATTGATCCGGAAGGAAGGATAGAATCATTGGTTTTTACAGATGTGAATCATAACAGACAGGCAGAGATTACCCCTTGAACTGCCGGACAGAAGTATATTTGTAAGCTGTTATAATTGATAGAAGATGGACAGACATTTAAGGTGTAACAACTTTTTGATATGTACAACTGTTGTAGATGCAATTTGTTAATGACGCAAGATGAAAATATGATATAATGAATTTCAGAATCATTATTTTATCCAGAGATGTGGAGATATTAGAAATACACACAGCAGGGCAGGAAGTAAGGAACTGTTTGTGTAGGAGAGCGCCAGAGATATAAAAATTGCAATCAGGAGGGTTGGCATGGACAAAAGAAAAGGCAGTACATGCGCGAAGCAGGGGAAGAGTAAAAGGACAATCTGGACATCCGGGGAGTTCCCGGAGAAAGGGAAGACCAATGACAACAGGCAGAGGCAGAAATGGAAGGTCGGGAACACGTCATGCAAAGAAAGTGAATAGAGCGCGGAAAAGGCGTAACAAAATTCTTTTCGTAATGATCATCATATTATTGATCATGATTTTGGCAGCAGGCGCAGTTTTCTTTAAGAGATACGGTTCATCAAATGAGGAAGCCGATAAAGAACAATATTATGGAATAGAAAACAGTGATGATCTGGCATTGATCATTAATAATGAAGTGGTGAAAAAAGAAGAGAGTTCCGCGAAATCTTCTTCCGATTCTTCTACAGATAGTGTTATACCGGGTAAGGTTTTGATGGACAATATTATGTAGCATATCAGGTTCTTCGTGATAAGATAAACAGCAGATTTTACTGGGATGCGAACGAACGGGTGCTTTTATATACCTTGCCGGATGGAAATGTTTCTGTAAGTGAGAACAGCAGCGAATATACAGCAGTGAACGAAACAAAAAGTGAAGATTATGTAATTCTTAAGACGGATGGAGATATCGCATATATCGCACTTCCGTTCATACAAGAGTATACGAATATGGAATATTCTGTGGAACAGGAACCAAACAGAGCAATTATCACATCGAAGTGGGGCGAGATCGAGACAGCAGAAGTGAAGAAAGACACACAGGTTCGTTATCTTGGTGGCGTTAAGAGTCCGATACTGACAGAGGTTAAAAAATCGGACAAGGTGACAGTGCTTGAAGACGAAGATGACTGGATGAAAGTTGCCACAGCGGATGGTTATGTAGGATATATTAAGACCAAATTTTTAAAGAACCAGAAAAAAGAAAAAATATCCAGAGATTTTACGGAACCGGTTTATTCAGACATGACAGAAGATCATTCGATCAATATGGCATGGCATAATGTGACGAATGTGGCAGCAAATAATGCGGTTCAGCAGGTACTTGCATCAACCAGTGGACTTACGACGATCGCACCAACCTGGTTTAGTCTTGCGGATACGGAAGGTAATATCAGTTCAATTGCAGATGCGGACTATGTGAATTATGCACATACGGCAGGACTGGAAGTGTGGGCTGTATTCCGAGATTTTCATGGTGGAACAAATTCCTATGATGAGACCTATGAGACATTGAGTTATACATCAAAAAGAGCAAAATTGGAAGATCAGGTTGTAGCTGCGGCAGTGGCAGCAGGAGTGGATGGAATTAATTTAGACTTTGAATTGATTTCTTCCAAGTGTGGTGTGCATTACGTGCAGCTTGTGAGAGAGCTGTCTGTGAAGTGCCACCAGAATAATCTTGTATTTTCAGTTGATAACTATGTGCCACAGTCATACAATTCACATTATGATCTTAAAGAGCAGGGGATTGTGGCAGATTACGTGGTGATTATGGCTTATGATGAACATACAGAAGGATCCTATGAAGCGGGATCAGTGGCATCGATCAGCTATTTGCAGGATGGAATAGAAAAAACATTGAAAAGGTATCAGCTGATAAAGTAATTGCCGGAATTCCATTTTTTACCAGATTATGGTTTGAGACAGCAAAGAGCTCGGAGCAACTTTCGGAAGAAGCTGGCACAGAAGCAGCATCCTATCCGAATAAAGTATCAAGTAAGGCACTGGGAATGGAAGAAGCAGCGCAGAGTGTTGTGAATGCGGGAGCAACAGCACAGTGGGATGAAAAGACACAGCAAAACTATGCAAAATGGTCTGCGGATGGCGGAACCTACCGTATCTGGCTTGAAGATGCTCAATCATTGGAAGCAAAGCTGAAGGTGATACAGGGAAATAAACTGGCAGGTGTGGCAGAATGGAGCCTGGGAAGAGAAGAAAGCAGTGTATGGAAGCTCATTTCTCAGTATGTAAATTAAATAAAAGATAAGTTAAAAAACGGCTTCTCATTGCATATAGATAGAATATGTGAAGGGAGGTCGTTTTTTTGCAAAGAAAAATCAGGTTGATGATAGGAATCCTGATTATGACAGGGCTTATCGCAGGTTGTTGGAAAGTTTCGAAAAACTTACAGAAAGAATTAAAAGAAGAAATGGAGACAATCGGAGAAGCAGAAAAGTCAGACCGGATAGTTGTTTTAGATGCAGGACATGGTGGTACTGATTCGGGGAAGGTCGGAATCAATGGAGTGAAAGAAAAAGATATCAATTTAACGATTACGAATTCTGTAAAGAAAATTTTGGAAAAAGAAAATATACAGGTAATCATGACCAGAGAAACAGATAAACAGCTTGCGCAAAGTAAGTAGAAGACTTGAATACAGAGTAAAGATTATGAATGAAACGTCTCCTGTATTGGCGGTCAGTATACATCAGAACAGTTATCATGAAGAAAATGTTTTCGGTGCGCAGGTCTTCTACTATCAGACATCGACGGAAGGAGAAAAAGCTGCGGGGATAATACAGGATGCTTTACAAAAGGTAAATCCGGATAATACTAAAAAGATAAAAAGCAAATAATACATATTATATATTAAAAAAGACGGAAGTACCTAACAGTGATCGTTAGAATGTGGTTTTTTGAGTAACTAATAAAGAAGCACAGAAGCTGGTTACGGAAGATTATCAGAAATCAGTAGCAGAAGCAGTGGCAGAAGGAATTTTGTCTTATATAAAAGAAAATGAATAGCAGAAGAGAAACAGTTTTTTTTAGAACAAATAATGATATAATAAAATTTATGGAAACGATTATTAGAAAAATAGATAAAAACCAAATAAACCAGGATGTAATAGAAGAAGCGGGAAATGTATTAAAACAAGGAGGTCTTGTTGCATTTCTACGGAGACGGTTTACGGACTTGGGGCGGACGCATTAAAAGAGGAGGCGGCAAAGAAAACATATGCAGCAAAAGGACGTCCATCAGATAATCCGTTGATTGTTCATATTGCAGACTATGAGGATCTGAAAAAAGTGGCGGTGAATATTCCACCGGAGACAGATGCACTAGCAGCACATTTTTGGCCAGGTCCGTTGACGATGATATTTGAAAAAAGTGAGAGTGTACCTTATGGGACAACCGGAGGATTAGATACGGTTGCAGTTCGTATGCCAAGTGATCCAATTGCAGCGGCATTGATCCGGGCGGCAGGTGGATTTGTTTCAGCACCGAGTGCGAATACATCCGGGCGTCCGAGTCCAACGACAGCAGAGCATGTGCGGGTGGATCTGGAAGGTAAGATTGATATGATCCTGGATGGAGGTGCGGTAGATATCGGATTGGAATCTACAATTCTTGACATGACGGTAGAGCCGCCGATGATTTTACGCCCGGGTGCAATTACAGCGGATATGTTTGAAGAGGTAATTGGACCGGTCAGTGTTGATGAGACATTGGTTAACAGTGAAAGCAAGCAGGCGCCAAAAGCTCCGGGAATGAAGTACCGACATTATGCACCAAAGGCGAAAATGATGATTGTGGAAGGAAATATAAGAGAAGAGATTCTTGCAATTCGTCAGCTTGCCTATGCCGCGCACAGGGAAGGAAAGGAAGTCGGAATCATTGCAACGGGGGAAACAGTTCAGTTCTATAATTATGGGATTGTGAAGAATATAGGAACCCGTGAGAATGAGAATACCATTGCAAGAAACCTCTATCGTGTGCTTCGCGAATTTGATGAAGAAGACGTTGATCTGATTTATAGTGAATCTTTTGCTATGAACGGAATAGGAAAGGCAATTATGAATCGTCTTGAAAAGGCGGCAGGACATATGCACTTGCAGGCAACAGAAATCACAAAGAAGCAGAAGTATCGCAGAGTGATTTTTGTCAGCGAGGCAGATTCGGCAGTAGGACCAATGGCGGCAGAATTACTATGTCACCAGGATCTTGAGCAAGAGTATATTATTGAATCCGGCGGACTGGTTGTGCTTTTCCCTGAACCGGTAAACCAGAAGGCAGAGGCAATTATGAAGAGCGCGCAGATGACGTTGGAAAATCATGTGTCAAAGCAGTTTGATGGCAGCAATCTACAAGGAGATACACTTGTATTGACATTGAATGAGACAATTAAGAACAAAGTTCTTTCGGATTATGAAAACGTAAAAAATGTATATACAATAAATGAATTTGTTGGAGTATCAGAAGAACTTCCAAATCCTTATGGAAAGCCCCTGACAGCGTATGGAGAATGCTTTGAGATACTCACAGCTTATAGATAAACTTGCAGACAAACTGAATTCATATGCAAAAGGAGAAGAATAATGTCGGATAAAAGAACAGATTATTTATCGTGGGATGAATATTTTATGGGCGTAGCAATGCTTTCCGGAATGCGATCAAAGATCCGAATACACAGGTTGGCTGTTGTATCGTAAGTCAGGATAACAAGATTCTTTCCATGGGATATAATGGTCTTCCGATGGGATGTTCTGATGATGAATTTCCATGGGCGCGCGAAGGCGAAGATCCGTTAGAGACAAAATATGTATATACAACACATAGTGAATTGAATGCAATTTTGAATTACAATGGCGGAAGTCTTGCGGGAGCAAAACTTTACGTATCTCTTTTTCCATGCAATGAATGCGCAAAAGCATTATTCAGGCAGGAATTAAAGAAGTTATTTATGATTGTGACAAATACGCGGATACAACGGGAGTGAAGGCATCAAAACGAATGATGGATGCAGCAGGAGTGAGATATCACCAGTACCATCGAACAGGCAGAAAAATTGAATTTGAGATATAAAAAATACAGGTACGCTTGCATTGCGCTTGCGTACCTGTTTCAAAGAAGAGGGAGATAGAAGAAATGATTCGGACAATACGTGTAGAAGAAATAACAAAAAACATCAAAGAAATGTGCATTGAAGCAAATCATTTTCTGTCACCAGATATGGCAGAGGCAATGAAATGTGCCGAAAAGAATGAGGAAGCACCACTGGAAAACAGATATTGGAACAGCTGCAAGAGAATTTGAAGATTGCAGGAGAGGATATGATTCCGATTTGTCAGGATACAGGAATGGCAGTAGTATTTCTTGAGATTGGACAGGATGTTCATCTTGAAGGAGGAGCATTGGAAGATGCGGTAAATGAAGGGGTACGTCAAGGCTATGTAGAAGGTTATCTTCGTAAATCAGTTGTTGGAGATCCGTTGATCCGTGAGAATACAAAGGATAACACTCCGGCAGTTCTGCATACAAGAATTGTAGATGGAGACCAGGTAAAGATAAAAGTAGCACCGAAAGGTTTCGGAAGCGAGAATATGAGTCGTGTATTTATGTTGAAACCGGCAGAAGGAATCGAAGGTGTAAAAGATGCGGTTCTTACAGCGGTAAAAGATGCCGGACCGAATGCATGCCCGCCAATGGTGGTTGGTGTTGGAATTGGTGGTACATTTGAAAAATGTGCTTTGATGGCCAAAGAAGCTCTGACACGTGAAGTTGGATCACATTCAGAAATTGAATACGTAAAAGAGTTGGAAGAAGAGCTCCTTACAAAAATAAATAGCCTTGGTATCGGACCTGGTGGACTTGGAGGGACAACAACAGCACTTGCGGTGAATATTAATACTTATCCAACACATATCGCGGGACTTCCGGTGGCGGTTAATATTTGCTGTCATGTAAATCGTCATGTGATCCGTACAATTTAATTCAACAAGCTAAGTGAAAGAGGAAAGTAAAATGGACAAGCATATAACAGTACCAATGAAGAAAGAGACCGTGGCAACACTGAAGGCAGGAGACTATGTTTATCTTACAGGAACGGTCTATACAGCAAGAGATGCGGCGCATAAAAGAATGTATGAGATTTTACAGGAAGGTGGGGAACTTCCAATGGATATTCAAGGTCAGGTGATTTATTACATGGGACCATCACCGGCAAGAGAAGGACGCCCAATTGGCTCGGCAGGACCGACGACAGCAAGCAGAATGGATAAATATGCACCTCAGCTCCTGGACCTTGGACTTGGCGCTATGATAGGAAAAGGAAAAAGAAATCAGGCGGTAATTGATGCAATTGTACGCAATGGTTCAGTATATTTTGCGGCTGTTGGTGGAGCTGGGGCGCTTCTTTCAAAATGTATCACATCTTCAGAAGTGGTAGCGTATGACGATCTTGGGACAGAAGCGATCAGAAAACTGACAGTTGAAAATTTTCCGGTTATTGTAGTAATAGATAAAGACGGGAATAATCTTTATGAAACAGCAATTAAGGATTATTGCAGGATGGAGGAGAATGCATGAGAAGAATTCTACTGATGGTATTGCGGAATCTTTTGATCGTGCCGGGGGGATGGATTAAACTCTGCTATCGGGCTTCCCATGTGGATAAATATACAGAAGAAGATAATTATGAATTTTTGCGTTGGATTGTTTTTCGTGCAAATAAAGGCGGAAATGTAACAATCGATGTACATGGGCAGGAGAATATTCCAAAGCAGGACGGATTTATGTTTTTTCCAAATCATCAAGGCTTGTATGATGTATTGGCAATTGTTGAAGCGTGTACGCACCCTTTTTCTGTTGTAGCTAAGAAAGAAGTGGAAAACGTTCCGTTTTTAAAACAGGTATTTAAAATCATGAAAGCATTTATGATTGATCGTGAGGATGTCCGTCAGGCAATGAAAACCATTACAAGTGTAACAAAAGAAGTTGTATCAGGGAGAAATTATCTTATCTTCCCAGAAGGAACGCGTTCAAAAAATGGAAATAATGTCGGTTCTTTTAAAGGGGGAAGCTTTAAAGCAGCAACCAAAGCAAAGTGTCCGATTATTCCGGTAGCACTTGTTGATTCTTTTAAACCGTTTGATACAAACAGTACCCGACCGGTGACGGTGCAGGTGCATTTTCTGAAACCGATGCTTTATGAAGATTATAAAGATATGAAGACTGTGGAAATTGCCGCTGCAGTAGAACAGCAGATCCAGGAAACAATCAATAAGAACCTGACGAAAGAAAAGGTAGAAGAGAAATGCTAAAGGAATGCTTGGATCAAGTTAGAAAAACAGCCCCTGTGGTGCATAACATAACAAATTATGTAACAGTGAATGATGTTGCGAATGTGATTCTTGCATGTGGTGGCAGTCCAATTATGTCAGATGAGCCGGAAGATGTAGCGGACATTACATCTATATGTGGAGGGCTGAACATTAATTTGGGAACATTACATAAAACGAGTATTGAGGGAATGATTAAAGCCGGGCATCGCTCTAATGAACTGGGACATCCGGTATTATTGGATCCGGTGGGAGCAGGAGCAAGCAGGTTTAGGACGGAGACGGCATTAAAATTAATAAAAGAGATAAAGTTTTCTGTGATTCGGGGCAATGTTTCAGAAATTAAGACGCTGGCTTATGGAAGCGGAAGTACAAAAGGTGTAGATGCTGATCTTACAGAAGCTGTTAATGAAAGAAATTTGCAACAGAGCATACCGTTTATTAAAGGTTTTGCGAAAAAGAAAGAAGCAATTGTTATAATTACAGGAGCAATAGATCTTGTGACAGATGGCGAGAAATGTTATGTAATTAGAAATGGACGTTCAGAAATGGGAAGAATAACTGGCACGGGATGTCAGTTATCCGGTATTACGACAGCTTTTTTGGCGGCAAATCCGGAAAGAAAACTGGAAGCTGCTGTGGCAGCGGTTTGTATGATGGGCGTTGCCGGTGAAATAGCATGGACGAAAATGCAGGAAGGTGATGGTAACGCTACATATAGAAATAGAATTATTGATGCCATCTATAATATGACAGGAGAAAACTGGAGAAAGGGGCTAAGTATGAGCTTTACTAAGGAACAATTAAGGGAACAGATGTTGCTGTATGCTGTTACGGACAGACATTGGCTAAATGGGCAGACACTTTATGAACAGGTTGAGGAAGCGCTGAAAGGTGGCGCTACCTTTATTCAGTTACGTGAAAAAGATCTGACAGAAGAAGAGTTTTTAGAAGAGGCGAAAAAGATACAACAGTTATGCAAAGAATATAGAGTTCCGTTCATAATTAATGATAATGTGAAGCTTGCGAAGGAAATTGATGCGGATGGAGTGCATGTCGGGCAAAGTGATATGGAAGCTCTTGATGTAAGAGCGCAGCTGGGAGAAGATAAAATCATAGGCGTCTCTGCACGGACAGTAGAGCAGGCTTTATTAGCCGAAAAGCACGGGGCAGATTATCTGGGAGTTGGAGCAGTGTTTCAAACAGGAACAAAAACAGATGCACGGGAAGTAGAACATAGTGTGTTGAAGGAAATCTGTACTAAAGTTGATATTCCGGTTGTTGCTATAGGAGGAATTACACAAGATAATGTAAAAGAGCTTTCGGGTAGTGGGATTAATGGTGTTGCAGTGATCAGTGCAATCTTTGCCCAAAAGGATATTGAAACAGCAACTGCGAAGCTGAAAAGCTGCGTAGAACAGATGATTTAAAAATTTGTTA
>ENA-OQAS01001170-OQAS01001170.1-human-gut-metagenome-genome-assembly--contig:-NODE-1170-length-12698-cov-3.588259_pt1 | contig 12698 bp, 20 predicted proteins | sample MGYA00242733_ERZ504523 | MGnify/ENA primary metagenome ERZ504523 (study PRJEB26092, sample SAMD00036239) | human gut metagenome | host: Homo sapiens | study: EMG produced TPA metagenomics assembly of... | reverse complement strand
CACGGCCACCCGGGGCTTGACCATATGGGAGCTGGTACACCTGCTTGACAAAGCGGCAGATCAGCTCCCGGGTATGGTGTGGTCGCTGATGACGCGTCCTTCAGCGGGAAGATGGCGGAAATGTAGTTGGGGGTGCGGCCTACCATGGCCAGGGCCTTGTCGCCCGCCTCCAGCACGGAGTTCTTGCGGGTGTCCATACCACCACGCTGGCTGGTTGAGCACCACGCCCTTGCCCTCCTGCGCGATGATGATGGTAGTCGTACCCAGGTCGATGCCGATATCGTTCTGTGCCATAAGTCGTTCGTTCCTTTCTCTTGTGCCTCTATCGTAAAAAGCCCGCCGGGCGGGCAAAAATCAGATCAGAGTTCAGTATAACATAGTTGCGGCAAAAAGTATACAAGTTTTGCGCGTTCCGCGTTTTCTGTCATCCGATGCCGCTTGCCGTAACGACCCCTTCCGTGAAAAGGCGTTTGGAGCGGCCCGCAGGCCGCGACAAACGCGAATATAAAATAATATTTCCGCTGAATATACCAGAGCAGCGCGGAGGCTATTCTGAATCGTTCACTCTGCAAAAGCAGCATCCACACCCACCTGCTCCGGCGCAGCTCCGCCTGCAGCAGGGCGCACAGGCCGCTGTAACGCAGGTTCTGGCGCACATTGCTCATCATGCGGTTGGCCACGTCCCGCCGACCCGCCACGATGCACAGCTTGCGTGCGCGGGTGACGCCGGTGTAGAACAGGTTGCGGTAACACAGGCGGGGCGGCACCTGCGCCACCGGCAGGATCACCGCCGGGAACTCGCTGCCCTGGCTCTTGTGTACCGTGATGGCGTAGGCGATCTCCAGTTCGTTGAGGTTCTCGGCCGGGTACACCAGCCGCCGGTCGTCCATGCGCACCACCATGGAGCGCTCCCTGGTGTTGATGCTCTCCACGATGCCGATGTCGCGTTGTAGGCTCCCACGCCCTGTTCCCCGCCGATGCGCTGCCAGACGATCTCGTAGTTGTTGCGCACCTGCATCACCTTGTCGCCCACCCGGAACACCCGGCCGCGCTCTGCAGCTGGGGTTTGCCCTTCTGCTCCGGGTTGAGCAGGTTCTGCAGCTCCACGTTCAGCGCCTGGGTGCCGGTGGGGCCCAGCTTTGTGGGGCAAAGCACCTGAATGTCCCGCACGGGGTCGAACCCATAGCTGCGGGGCAGCCGGGTGGTGACCAGGTCGCACACCAGCTTCTGGGCGGCGTCGCGTCCGCTTCGAGGAAGAAGAAATCGTCCGTTTTGCCGCCCTTCTGCAGCGGCTCGCCGCAGATGATGTGGTGGGCATTTTCCACGATGAGGCTGCGTTTGGCCTGCCGGAAGATCTCGTTGAGGCAGACGGTGGGCACGCACCCGGAGCGGATGATCTCGCCAGCAGGTTGCCGGGGCCCACGCTGGGCAGCTGGTCGCGTCGCCCACCATAATGATGCGGCAGCTGTAACGCAGGGCCGTGACCAGCGCCTGAAACAGCTTGACGTCCACCATGCTCATTTCGTCCAGAATGACCACATCGCACTTGAGCAGGTTCTTGTCGTTGTGGATAAAGCTGACCACGCCGCCGGTGTAGTCCACCTCCAAAAGACGGTGGATGGTGCTGGCCTTGCGGCCGGTCAGCTCACTCAGCCGTTTAGCCGCGCGCCGGTGGGCGCACACAGGCCACCCGTTCCGCCTGATCTTCCAGCAGCTGCAGAATGGCGTTGACGGTGGTGGTCTTGCCGGTGCCGGGGCCGCCGGTGAGCACAAGGCAGTTCTCGGTCATGGCTTTGCGGATGGCTTCCTTCTGCAGGGGCGCATAGGCAAAGCCCTGCGTCAGTTCCAGAATTTGAATGTTTTTATCCAGCCCGTGGGCGGTATTCTTGCCCCGTTTTGTCAGCATGGCAAGCCGGGCAGCAATGTCCTCCTCGGCTTCCAGCAGGTCGGGCAGATAAATATACGGTGTGCCGTCAAACAGCTTCACCCGCAGTTCTTCGGTGCGGATGCACTCGTCCAGCGCAGCAGCCAGCTTTCCGGCGGCTGATGGATAAAATTGGATGCCGTTTCCAGCAGCTGGGTGCGCGGCAGGCAGGTGTGGCCGTTGCCCGCGTTGTGGCGCAGGGTGCGCAGCAGGGCCGCTTCCAGCCGCTGGGCGCAGTCGCCTTCCATGTGGTAATACTGGGCAATGCTGTCCGCGTGGCGGAAATCCAGCTGCAGCGGTTCGCCGCAGAGCAGATAGGGATTTGCCGCAATGGCCTGCATGGCCCCGAGGCCGAAGGTACGGAACACCTCCATCGCGCGGCGCGGGCTGATCTCGAACTGCGCCAGATAGGCGATCAGCTCCCGCATCCCAAACATCCGCTTGAACTCCTGCTGGATGCGGTCGGCCTTGTCCGCCGAGATGCCGGCACCTGCGTGAGCCGGCCGGGTCGTTGGCGATCACCTCCAGCGCCTCGGCACCGAACAGGTCGATGATCTTATCCGCCGTCTTGGCCCCGATGTACGGCAGTGACCGGCTGGCAAGGAAGGCGTACACCGCTTCCAGATCCTTTGGCATGTCGGTCTCGCACTCCTGTGCGTGGAACTGGCGGCCATAGGTGGCGTGGTTCTCGTAGCGGCCGCGGCAGACCACGCTTTCGCCCGCGTGCAGTTCACCCACAATGCCGCACACCACCGTGACCACACCGCCGCCGGACACCTCGAACACCATATAGCCGTTGTCGGTGTTCTCGTAGATGATGTCCTCCACGGTGCCCTCGATCTGTTCCAGCTGCTGCTCTGCCATGCGCTCACCTCCTGCCAAATTACACAATCATAAGTAGTATAACGCTTTTGGCGGGATTTGTAAATCATCCGGGCAGACTGCAGTGCAGCCCTACCGTGGAGGATCAAGTGCGCAAGTTTAAAATTATAAGCATACATACGTTCTATTTTGATTGTTTATCAGGTTGCGCAAGTTCTACTTCGTGCGCAAGTTCAAACTTATGCAGCCTTTGGAACTTACGCAGCTTGCCGAAGTTACTTTTTAATCGTTGTATCGTTTAAAAGTTTAAACTTGCTCAGATAACGCTCCTACAGTAGCACCTGATAAAGTTCCCTGAAACCAAGGGCTGCCCTACAGCCCGAACAGCAAAAAAGCTCCCCTTTGCAGGAGAGCTTGCGAACATTCTTTAAGCGTTTGCGGTGCGGGCATCGTGTTCCTTCTCGATGTCCTTTTCCTTCTGCAGGCGTTTGCGCACCACAAAGTAGGCCGGAATGAGGAAGAAGCAGGCAAAGAACCATGCCACCGGGCTTGCGATGCAGGCCGCAAAGTAGCCCCACAGCGGCACGAACCAGAAGCCCACCATGGCGCGGGCGATCATCTCGCCACACCGGCAAACATGGCAAGGCCGGAGAAGCCCAGACCCTGAATGGTGTAGCGGTAGATAATGAGCACCGCCAGCGGGATGTAGAATACGCTGTTCCAGAAGATGAAGCTCTGGGCATTGGCCATAATGGCGGTCTCGCTGGCATCCAGGAACAGGCCGATGAGCAGCTTATCCGTCACGCGCAGGATGAGGAAGGAAGCCACACTGTATACGCAGCCGATGCCGAGGGCGGTGTACACACCCCGGTCCACACGGTCCAGGTCCTTTGCGCCCATATTCTGGCTGGCATAGGTGGTCATCGCTGTGCCGATACTCTCCAGCGGCACGCACAGGAACTGCGCCGCCTTGCCGCCGGCGGTCTGCGCGGCCACGATGTCGCTGCCCAGACCGTTCACCGCACCCTGCAGCACCACGCTGCCAATGGCCGTAATGCTGCACTGCAGGCCCATGGGAATGCCCATGCTGCACAGCTTTGCGCAGTGGGTCAGGCTGAAACAGCCCTCTTCCCTGCTCCAGCGCAGCTCCGGGTAGTGGCGCAGGATGTACAAAAGACTGCCCAGACCCGCCACAGCCTGACTGACCACAGTGGCAAATGCCGCACCGAATGCCCCCATCTGGAACACGATGATGCACACCAGATCCAGCCCGATGTTCAAAAAGCTTGCCACCAGCAGGAAATACAGCGGGCGCTTGCTGTCGCCCAGTGCACGCATCAGCGCGCTGGTCACATTATAAAGCAGAGTGAAGGGGATGCCTGCAAAATGGTGCGGATATAGATATCCGCAAGGTCGATGATGTTTTCCGGGGTGTTCGTCCACACCAGCACCGAGCGGGTCAGCGCCACAGTGACAATGGTCAGCACCACCGCAAAGAAGATGGAAAGCCACACGGTGTTGGCAGTGTAGCGGCGCATCTCCTTGTAGTCCTTTGCGCCGAAAGTCCACGAGATGGGGATGGAAAAGCCGCAGGCGATGCCGTTCACAAAGCCCAGCACCAGATAGTTCAAACCGCCCACGCTGCCCACAGCGGCCAGCGCTTCCACGCCCACAAAGCGGCCCACGATGATGGTATCGGCCAGATTGTAGAACTGCTGGAACAGGCTGCCCAGCATCAGCGGCACCGCAAACGCAAGGATCAGCTTGAGCGGACTGCCTTGGGTCATATCCTTTGTCATAGTATAAAATCCTCCTGCCACACTGGGAACCGGCTTGATGTCGTGATTTTTGCCGTGAAAAACGCCCTGCCGGAAAGGGGCAGGACGTCGTGTACATTCATGAATGATATTATAGTGGAGTGACGCAGGATTTACAAGATTTGCATTGCATCAACATTTACGAATTTTTGCCGCAAGAATTGGTGATTTTGCTTATTCCGAGTAATGCGCAAGGAACTGTTTGGTGCGCTCCTCCTGTGGGTGCTCAATGAGCTGCTTGGCAGGGCCTTCCTCCACCACCACGCCGCCATCCATGAACATGATGCGGTCGGCCACGTCACGGGCAAAGTGCATCTCGTGGGTGACGATGATCATGGTGGTCTTGCGGTCGGCAAGGTCGCGCAGGACGCGCAGCACCTCGCCGGTCAGCTCCGGGTCGAGGGCCGAGGTCGGCTCGTCGAAGCAGAGAATGTCCGGGTGCAGAGCCAGTGCGCGGGCAATGGCCACGCGCTGCTGCTGACCGCCGGAAAGCTGGTGCGGGTAGTGGCCTGCCCGGGCAGAAAGGCCCATCTGGGCCAGAAGTTCCTGTGCCTGCTGTTCCAGCTCGGCATGGATGGCCTTTTTGTTGGCCTTGTAGTCCGGGCGCTCCTTCGCCAGCAGTTCACCCGCCAGCATTACGTTCTGCAGGGCGGTGTACTGCGGGAAGAGGTTGAAGTTCTGGAATACCAGACCAAAGTGAAGCCGCTTTTGCGGATCTCGCTCTCGCGCTGGGTGGCGGGGTCGGCAGCGTCCCACATGGTCTCGCCGTTCACCTTGATGATGCCGGTGTCCGGCCGTTCCAGAAAGTTCAGGCAGCGCAGCAGGGTGGTCTTACCGGAGCCGGACGAGCCGATGATCGCCAGCGCTTCGCCCTGTTCCAGCGTGAGTGAGATATCCTTGAGTACTTTGGTATCGCCAAAGTTTTTGCCGATGCCGGAGCTTCAAGCAGTGCCATGATCCAATTTCCTCCCTTTCATCAGCGGAAATAATCCAGTTTCTTTTCGGCCCAGCCAAACAGCAGGGTGAGTGCACCCACGAACACCAGGAAGAAGATGGCAGTGGAGAACAGCGGCCAGATCAAGCCCTTTGCGCTGTACTCCTTGGCCATCATGATGATCTCCTTGTTGGCAATGGTGTTTGCCAGTGAGGTATCCTTGACGAGGGTGATCACCTCATTGCCCATGGGGGCCAGAATGCGCTTGACCACCTGCAGCAGCGTCACCTTGAAGAAGATCTGGGTCTTGGTCATGCCCAGCACCTGACCGGCCTCGGTCTGGCCCTTGGGAACGGCTTCGATGCCGCCGCGGTAGATCTCGGAGAAGTAGCAGGCGTAATTGATGGCAAAGGCCACCACCGCCGCCACCATGCGTCCGCCGGAGCCGGAGGGCCACGGGTTATTCATGCCCAGCAGGCCGGGCAAGGTAGATCACGATGATCTGCAGCATCAGCGGCGTGCCGCGGATGACCCACACAAAGGTCTTTACCGCGCCGGAAAGCGGCTTGCACCGGCTCATGGAGCCGAAAGCCACCACCAGACCCAGCGGCAGCGCAAACAGCAGGGTCAGAGCGAACAGCTCACAGTTGAGCAGAAACGCGCCGGAAAGGCGACTCAGAATCACAGACACAAGAACACACCCATCAATCCGTTTTTTGAACTTCTTCCGTCACCTTCGGTGACAGCTCCCTCAATGAGGGAGCCTCACGCATATCGGCAACAAAAAGCCTCCCTCACCGAGGGAGGTGGCATCGCGCAGCGATGACGGAAGGAGTAATTACATTCTTATAGAACTCAGTCGCCAGAGCCAGATCGTACTTGTCGGCCAGAGCCTGCATGGTGCCGTCGGCCTTCAGCTCATCAAAGGCGGCATCCACAGCTGCGGCGGCATCGCTGCCCTTGCGGAAGCCACGCCGTACTCTTCAGCGTTCAGCTCGTCCACGATCTTCAGGCTTGCATAGTCGGTGCCCTCACCGATCATGGCGTTGGCCAGAGTCAGATCCAGCACAGCGGCATCAGCAGTGCCTGCGGCAACTTCCATCAGGCAGTCGGTCTGCACGCTCTTGGAGACGTAATCGGCCTGTGCAAGGTTCTCGTCGCCCTCAATGGCGGCTTCACCGGCAGAGCCAGCCTCGGCAACCACGGTCTTGCCCACCAGATCCGCAGTGGAGCTGTAGTCGGTGTCGTCCTTCACGACCACGACCTGTGCGTTCTTGGCGTAGGCTTGGTGGTGGCGGTGTTGGCCATGATGTCATCGGTCAGGGTCATACCGTTCCAGATGCAGTCGATGCTCTTGGCATCCAGCTCCACCACCTTGGTATCCCAGTTGATCTCCACGAACTCCGGCTCGACTCCCAGCTTTTCGCACACGGCAGTTGCCAGCTCGGTATCAAAACCGGTAAAGTTGCCGTCGCATCGGTGTAGTTCATCGGCTCATAGACGGTGTAGCCAATGACCATCTTGCCTTTTTCCTTGATGTAGTCCAGATCGCTGGCTGCGGTCTCGGAGGCGGCTGCGCTCCCGGATGCAGAGGCAGAAGATGCCACGGTGGAAGTGGATGCGGCACCGCCGCAGGCGGCAAGGCTCAGTGCCATGGCACCAGCCAGAAAAGCAGAGACAAGACGTTTCATAAAAGGCTCCTCCCTTTTTTGTTTCCCAAATGTGTTCCCTCTCGGTTTAGCATTTTATCATGCTAAAGTGTTAAACTGTGACTATAGAATAGCGCGTTTGCAGCCATTTGGCAAGAGGAAATGCAAAAGTTAGTGCAGTTCGTCTTTTTCAAGGCTTTTCTGCGCCAATTCTTTGGTCTGGTTGCACAAAGAAAAGAGGAAAAGCTTTGCGCCTTTCCTCTTTTCTCCGCTTTACTCTTCCGCAAACGCCGCCAGCGCAGCCTTCTTCAGCTCCGTCACCGAGATGGTGCACAGTGCCGCAAGGTCGGCATCCGAACCATCGTCCGGGATGCCTGCGATCTCAGTACGGGTCTTGCCCTTCAGGTAATCGCACCAGCCCTCGCTGTGCTCGTACCATTCCTTGTCCAGACTGGATGCCCCGCGCATCCCGTAGCTGTCGCCCAGTTCCACCTTGGTTTTGACCATCTCCGGTGCCGACACCGTACCATCCGCGCCCACGGTAAGGGCAGGCTCTGCCACATCCGCCACTGCACCGGTCACACGGCCGTCAGCATCCAGCGTCAGGGCTGTCACTGTGATGTCCACCTGCGCGGTCACATCGTGGTCATCGTCGGCGGTCAGTTCCTTGGTGTCATTGCGCACTGACACACCCAGCACAGCGCGGTCGCCGCGGGCCGAGCCGACTGCCTTTGCATTCTCGCAGGCGCGCACCACAGCATCCCGATAGCCGTCCACCGCAATGGTGCAGGTGGAGAGCAGGTCAGCATCCTTCGGCTTGCCGTCATCGTCGGTGGCAAGCTTCTTCACCTCATCCGGGGTTTTGCCGGTAAGATAATTGCCAAAGGCATCCGCCTGCTCTGCCCAGCCTTTTTCAGCGAGGACACCGCCGCCAGCGGGTAATCATCGCCCTTCTGGCGCTTGGTGCGATTGTCGGTGGGCATCGTCACCTTGCCGGTGCTGTCCCCCGTGACCGAGATCTCCACCTCGTCCAGCATCACATCTGCCACCCTGCCCTCGGCATCCAGCAGAACGGCAGCTGCGATGGTATCGATCTTGCCCGCGCGTTCCTGATCAGACGCTTCGGTCAGGATGCCAAGGCCGGTGCGGTATGCAGCGTTCTGCCCCGTCTGCGATGAACTGCCGCCCATGTTCGTGCTCATGCTGCCGGAGGAACCGGAATCGCTTCGGCTGCAGGCGGTCAGGGCCAGAGCTGCCGCCAGCGTGCAGCCCAGGATCATGCGAGGTATCTTTTTCATTATAATAAAACGCTCCCTTTCCTGCCCCCATCGTAAAGGGGCTTTTGGGCTAGTTACCCGGAAAGGAAGTTTTATCACATCAAGGGGCTCAGCAGCCGCAGCACACTGTCCAGCACCGTGCCGGGCAGGCTGGTGCGGCATTCCGTCACCTGTATCTCGCGGCACTGCGGCAGCGTGGCCCGTACATCGTCCCGCAGAACTGCCACCTGACTGTTCTTTTGCAGCAGTACACCGCACTCAAAGTGTAGGAACAGGCTGCGGTAGTCCATGTTGATGCTGCCCACTACGGCAGTTACATCGTCGCTTACCCAGCACTTGGCATGCAGAAAGCCGGGCGTATATTCGTAAATGCGTACACCTGCCCTCAAAAGCGGCAGATAGTACGACCGGCTCAGCCGGAACACCAGCTTTTTGTCCGGGATGCCCGGCAGCACCAGCCGGATGTCCACCCCGCGCTTGGCCGCGTTTTTCAGTGCGTCCAGCATTTCCTCGCCCACGGCAAGGTAGGGCGTGTAGATATAAACATACCGCTGTGCCTGCGCAAGGATGTTCAGGTACACCGTCTCGGCCATCGGTTCCTCGTCCAGCGGGCTGTCCGCGTAGGGCTGCACGATGCCGTCCGATACCGGCGGCACCAGCGGCATGGGACGAAATGCATCATAATCCGTCTCGCTGGGGCGAAGGCGTTCCAGAAGTTGAGGAACATCACCGTAAAGTTCCACGCGGCATCGCCTTCCACACGCAGGGCTGCATCCTTCCAGTAGCCAAAGCGCTGCTCCGCATTGATATACTCATCTGCCAGATTCACGCCGCCGGTGTAGGCCACCGTACCGTCAATGACTACGATCTTGCGGTGGTCGCGGTGGTTCATCACCAGCGAGAGCAGCGGCATCACCGGGTTGAACGGGATGCAGCGGATGTGCGCCCGCTCTATGCGCACGATGAAATCGGCGGGCAGACCCAGCAGACTGCCAAAATCATCGTAGATCAGGCGTACATCCACGCCCTGCGCACCTTGCGGCGCAGGATCTTTTCAATGCCGTTCCACATGCAGCCGTGGCTCACGATGAAAAATTCCAGAAAGATGCTCTTTTCAGCCTTTTCCAGATCGGCCAGCAGCTGCGGATACATGGCTTCGCCGCAGGCAAAATACTGCGTGCGAGTGTTCTGCCACGCCGGATAGGGGCCGTACTTTGCCACATATCGGCTCTGCCCCTGCTCGCGGGCATCCAGACCTTCCAGCACACCCGGCTCCTGTACAAGGTCTTTTTTGTGGGCATCCTCCACCGCCTGCATTTTCAGGCGCAGACGCTTGGCCGGGCGTTGTTGCCAAAGGCCAGATACAGCGCACCGCCCAGCAGCGGCAGAATGCCGATCAGCGCGATCCAGCCCACCTTGTAGGCGCTGTTCTCATCCTTGCGCACAAGGTACAGGACGATGAGCAGGCTCAGTGCGTTGAGCAGGCCGTTCACCCACACGCGGCCCGTGCCGGTGGTGATGGCAAACGCCACCCAGCACAGCCACAGCAGCTGCAATGCCACCAACACCACCGTGATGGTGACGCGGTTCAGAATGCGGCTGAAAAAGCGCACGACCGGTGAACGAAAAAGCATGGGCCTGCCCTCCTTTCCCATTTATAATTATGTGTAAGTATAGCGCGGTTTTACAACTTTTTCAAGTTTTGCGCTGTTCAAAAAAAAGCAAGCCAGACCCGCAGGCCCGGCTTGCTTGCAATATCAAAAACTCTTTTACTCTGTTTTTCCGTCCTCATAGCCCACCATCAGGCCGCCCTGCTCAGCGTAGTAGCTGCACAGCCGCCGCACTCGGTCACATCCACCTGCGCCCCTGCAAACACCGCGTGGATCATCAGCTTCAGGCGCTTGGCAGCTTCCGGGTTATCACAGTGGGCAATGTGCACTTTGCCATCGGTAAAGCCGTGATCCTTCAATTCCAGCACGATGCGCTCCAGTGCACCGTGCTCGCCGCGGGTCTTACACAGCACCTCCAGCTCGCCGCTCTCACTGGCCTGACCGATGACCCGGATGCCCAGCATCCGTGCCACAGCGGCAACAGCAGGCTTCACACGGCCATTGCGGGCCAGATTGGCCAGCGATTCCAACGAAAACAGCAGATGTGTGTGCTTGTGGTAAGCCAGGATCGCCTCGCAGATCTCGTCAAACTCCATCCCGATCCGGACGAGATCCCGCAGACGCTCTGCCAGCAGACGCAGCTCCGGCCCGGCGGACAGGCTGTCCAGAACAAAAACACGGGCCTCCGGGTGCGTTTCCTTGTATTCTTCCGCTGCCAGCAGTGCAGCATTGTAGCTGCCGGACAGTGTGCCCGTGATGGTGGCAACAAAGATCTGCTCCGCACCCTCATAAGCAGCCAGCCAGTCTGCCACATTGGGGCAGGAGGTGCTGGTCTTGCCCTTGTAAGTACGCAGAGACCGGGCCATGCCCACAGCATCCAGAGTACCGTCATCCAGATATTCCTGTTCATCCGTGACGATCTTCAACGGCACACAGGCAAAATCCACGCCCGGCAGGGCATACAGGTTGGACGAAGAATCCACAACGATCTTGGTTTTCATAAAATGCACGCTCCAAATCTATTTTGTGATAGCAGGTCATTTTTTTATTTTCCGTGCCTTACACGCACTTCCGCCTGCATGGTTTTTCGGTTCACTGCAGACATCATAGCAGTTTTTCAAAAACCTGTCAAGGGATTTTATGCATTCTTTCAAAAGTTTTAAAAATCCGTTGACCAGAGAACCGATTTGCGCTATAATACCGCCAGAAAACCATTTTCTGTATCCCGCGCAGCCCTGCTGCACCAACCTTAGAAAACTGCTTACGATATGAAAACTGAAACCAAATGCCGCGTTGCGGCCTGCGCCGCCGGGTTTGCCCTGCCCCGGTACGCCGATCTCCCGCAGATGGGGCTTTATCTTGACCAGACCGTGCAGTACGTCAACAGCTATTTTCGCACCTTCTGCGGCGTGGAGCTCACCTCTTCCATGGTCAGCAACTACGTTAAAAAGGGCATTTTGTCCCACCCGGTGCGCAAGAAGTACGCCCGCGATCAGATCGCATCCCTGATGTACATTGCAGTCTCCAAAACGGTGCTCTCAATGGAAAACATCGATGCCCTGTTTAAAATGCAGCGGGCGCACTGTTCCGCCGGGGCAGCTTACGACTACTTCTGCGACGAGATGGAAAACTGCCTGCCGTTTGTATTCGGCTGCACCAGGGAGATCCGCGACCTTGCCGTGGATGCCGCAGATGAAAAGCTGCTTCTGCGCAGCACGATCCTTGCAGCGGCAAACAAAATGTACTTGGACTGCTGCTTCAACGCCCTGCGGCAGGAGGAAAATCTCTGGGATACCATTCTGCCCGATCTGGCATAAGAACACAAAAAAGGCCGTGCCTCCATAAAAGGAAGCACGGCCTTTGCATTTTATACGTTCAAGATCAGGTATCCTGCAGTTCCCCGCGGCTTGCAGCCTTGAGGTATGCGAAGATGAAACCGTCCAGATCGCCGTCCATCACGCATCCACATTGCCGGTCTCGTAGTTGGTGCGGTGATCCTTGACCATGGTGTAGGGCATGAACACATAGCTGCGGATCTGGTGACCCCATGCGATCTCGTTCTGCACGCCCTTGATGTCGTCGATCTTATCCATGTGCTGCTGCTTTGCGATCTGATACAGCTTTGCCTTCAGCATTTCCATGGCGTAGTCACGGTTCTGGAACTGGCTGCGCTGGGTCTGGCAGCTGACCACGACGCCGGTGGGCTTGTGGATCAGACGGACAGCGGAAGAAGTCTTGTTGATGTGCTGGCCGCCTGCACCGGAGGAACGGTACACCTGCATCTCAATATCCTCGGGGCGGATATCCACCTGGATGGTGTTATCCAGCTCGGGCATCACTTCCAGCGAAGCAAAGCTGGTCTGGCGGCGGGCGTTGGCATCAAAGGGCGACACGCGCACCAGACGGTGCACACCGTTCTCGCTCTTGAGCAGGCCGTAGGCGTTAGCACCCTTCACCATCATGGAGGCGCTCTTCATGCCGGCTTCATCGCCGTCCTGATAATCCAGAACCTCCACGGTCATGCCGTGGTTGGAAGCCCACTTGTTGTACATGCGGTACAGCATTTCGGCCAGTCCTGTGCCTCGGTGCCGCCGGTACCGGCATGGAAGGTCAGGATGGCGTTGCTGTGGTCGTACTCACCGTTCAGCATGGTCATCAGCTGCAG
>ENA-OQAS01001169-OQAS01001169.1-human-gut-metagenome-genome-assembly--contig:-NODE-1169-length-12699-cov-2.001750_pt1 | contig 12699 bp, 18 predicted proteins | sample MGYA00242733_ERZ504523 | MGnify/ENA primary metagenome ERZ504523 (study PRJEB26092, sample SAMD00036239) | human gut metagenome | host: Homo sapiens | study: EMG produced TPA metagenomics assembly of... | reverse complement strand
TATATAATGAACAACGTATTGTCGCTCTAGCATATGCTGTTTTGGTAATTAGTAGCGCTGGGCATCTTCGGCAGCGTAGTCGTTAAAAAGTTCAAGACAGGTTTCCCTATCAAACTCTTGCACGCTTACGGTTTCTTCTTCCCCATTTAATTGGCGATAGAAAGCATCATCGCGAAAACCTATTTCAGCACTATCCTGGCGCGTGCATCCATAATATACCTGCGACATATTGGACCAGAGAATTGCCCCTAGACACATAGGACATGGTTCAGCAGTAGTATAGAGTTCGCAGCCTGAAAGATCATGTGTCCCTAAGTTTTTGCAGGCATCACGAATTGCTTCCATTTCACCATGACAAGTGGGATCGTTTTCGGCGAGTACCCGATTGTGGCCCTGTCCTACTATTTCGCCGTTTTTCACAATCACTGAACCGAAGGGTCCGCCGTCACCGGCTTGAATGCCTTGATAAGCTTCATCTATGGCAACTTGCATAAAATCAGAAGAAGGTTGCATTTCGGTTCCTTCGCTATTGTTTGCGTCTTCGGACGAGTTTTGATCTGTTGTTTGAGCCTGAGAAGCAGACTGTTGTTCTTGTGCTGATTGGTTATTTTCAGTTGAAGAACAACCAGATAATGAAATAGCCAAAATAAAGGCTGTACATAAACTCGCGAGTGTGCGTCGTGCAATAACGGTAGTCATGGAAAGCCTTTCGTCGGGGAATGTGCGTTCATGGTATCACAGATCCCGTTCGTCGCTTTACCCATTCGAAGATCATTTTAGGTAGTATAAAGCACCTTACTTATGACCCTGCCGACGTTATAATTGCCGCCAGGGTCATACTGGAATTCTTGATTTGGAAAAGTAATGAGTAAAAATGCTTCTTTTGGGCAAAAAATTGCTTTATCGGGTTGAGGTTTTTTCGTAACGTTGTTTAACTTCAACGATAAAGCGTTAATTTGCCAAAGCGTATTTAATTGGTAAATATGAGACTTGGATCCATAGCCTATTCACATGCTATATTGACTTTTGGAAGCCCTGAATAGGGGATTATCGACCCGACAAGAACAGTTTTTGCAAAAAAGCTAGTTTTGCGGCAAATCTGCGATGCGCCCAAATTTTGCGAGGATTTCAGTTGCGGCACTGCATGCTTCGCAATCGCACCATTTAGCTCCAGCTTCTTTGCGTGCAAGCTGTGCAGCTAAGCCTTGCGCCGCTGCTTCTTCGCCCATCATTTCTTTTGCTGGACCCTCTAAAAATGCGATAACACCATCAATGGTTGTGGGGCGACCTTCAAGGATGTTGAGCAAATTAGTGGTTGCTTCTTCTACTGCAGCATCGCTATTATCGGCTGCCACTGCGTTTTTCCATGCAAGCGCTGCATCTTTGGTAATTTGTGTGCTGAAATCAGATACTGCGAGGATATCAACACGCTTAGCGATGTAGTCAAATGTTTCTTTTTTCATAGTAGTGCTCCTCAATTGAATGCTTGTTTTGTCTGTTTTAGAGCATATTCGAGCCCTTAACTTGTAAGTCTAGGAATGTTTCGTGTGCTCCTTATCATATTACTTTTTCGGAAGTGATATATCTGTTGCAGTTATCGTGGCGCTTCGAAAGGAGCTTAAGTAGGATATGAAGTAATTACGGTCATAATAAAATATGATTAAAATTTCATTTAAGTGTGTGCCCCCGCACTGAGAAGCAGCAGATCGAATATCCAGATATTTTTTAGAAGTCAAATAACTGGATGTTACTTTTAGATTTGAATTACTTTCAGATGTGAAGTGGAGGTTGTCATGACTCGAAAAATGATAAGAGCACTTGTCGTGTTGATAACTTCCATGCTGGTGGTCTCTTTTTTCTTATCGGGATGCTCGCAGAATTCTAACCAAGGAACAGAAGGCTCCTCTGATGAGACGGGGATTGTCGCAGGCACTTCAAATGAAAACGATACTTCCAAAACTGAATCCGAGACAGAGAAAGCTAGCGGGGGGAGAAGTGAATGAATCTTCTTTGAAAACGTATTCTGTGGTACGGGTGGATGGTGAACCTGATTGGGGTAATGTTCCAGTACTTGATATAAACAACCAACAATGGCTTGATCCCGTTGATATTTCCGCCTATGCGCAACTTTGTTATAGCGATGATGCATTTTATTAAGAATGTGGGCTCAAGAGGAGCACATTCGTGCCGAATATCCCGAATCGGATCTCTTAGCTAACACCTATGAAGATAGTTGCTTGGAATTTTTTATCGCGCCAGTTACGGGAGATGCGCGTTATTTAAATTTTGAATTTAATCCAAATTGTGCAGTTGGTGTTCAAATTGGGACAACGAAAACCGATCGTACGCGACTTGTACGAACCGATAATCTTTTTAATGCGGTATCGACGCGCACTGAAGATGGCTGGGAGATTACCTACTGCGTTCCGTTTGATTTAATTAGATCATTTTATCCCGAGTTTTTTGTGGAATCGGGAATGCAGCTTCGTGGCAACTTTTACAAGTGCGGAAACCTGACTGAACAAAAGCATTATCTTTCGTGGAATGCGATAGAAAGCGACACTCCCAATTTTCATAAACCTGAATGTTTTGAGTTTAAAACTCGAGGCGTAACTTTGACTTAAAATGAATTCAGTAGAATCTTCGATTTAGATCTCAGTTTGTATTTTCTCGGCAATACGACTTCATTCAGTCTGTCATTCTGTTTTAAAGAGACAGGCATCTATAATGTCTTTTCCACGCAGAGTTTTAAGCCACTGCTCTGGGATTGCGTTGTATCCATAGATTACTCCGGCAAGTGCACCTGCCACGCATGCAGTGGTGTCAGTGTCGCTACCAAGATTTACCGCTTCCCGTACACATTCAGTGTAACTTTCTGTATTGAGGTTACACCAAAGTGCTGCTTCAAGCGTGTGGAGAACAAATCCAGTGGATTGGATTTCATCGCGGCTCTTATTCTCGATGTCGGCAAGAAAAGCGAATTGTTCGTTGTCGGGGATGGTGTTATGTATAGCGGTGGGGAGGTCTACTTCGTGCATTACTTTGCGTAGAATGTGCACAAAAACAATGCAGGCTGTGGTGGAGATGGGGGTGGGCATGTGTGATAGCGGAGACCTCAGCGATTGTTGATCTGTGGCATCTGTGAGTGCAAGTGGCGCTATTCGCATAAGCGAGCCGTTGCCGTTGGATTGCTCGTGAGTGAGGCCGCGCCCTTCGTTGAGTGCAGTGGCGGTAGCATTGCCGACATCAAACACCTTGCAATCGATGGCGTAGTCTCCGTTGTTGAGCCAGTTGCGAAAGCGATTTGCCATGTCGTTGGTATCGATTTTGCCATTGCAGGCGCGAAGCTGTCGCAGGTGGCAATAAGCAGCGATGTATCATCCGAGAACGTTCCGGCAGGCATGCCGTGTACGCCACCAGATGACATGTGTGTGCATCTAAAGGTATTGCGACCTTGAAACTCAAAGGGTACCCCGAGGCATCTCCCACAGCAGCGCCGTAGACGATAGCCTTGAGATCATACATTGCAGGCTCCTTAGGGTCGTTTCCATTTAGTACGTTAAGTTGCAAATGAATAGGGGAGTTTTCGAGATTTGAACTTTCCCTTTTGTGATTACCTTAATTATGTTTGAAAAGCAGCAAAAGAAGCTGGAGAATCTTCTTGTCTTCGGGCGTTTTCATACGGAATAGGTTCGGAATAGGTTACTTGCATGTTTCTTTTTTCGTAATTTGTCAAAACAAGTGTCTTGTCAGATGTATATGCTGTGCTATGGTTAGTCATGCTTCTTTGAAGATAAAAACATGAAACACGAACTAGCAAAGCAGGAGATAATGAACATTTCACAAAGACTTGAACGTCTTCCTATGACACCTACCATGAACAAGATCCTCTTGGTAGTTGGTATTGGGTGGCTTTTTGACGCAATGGACCAAGGTATGGTTTCGGGTGTTTTAGCGGCAGTAGGAAGTGATTGGACGTTATCTCCCTTGATCAAAGTATGCTTGCAAGTGCAGGCACCTTTGGCATGATTATTGGTGCAGCATTTTCGGGAATTGCTTCAGATAAGTGGGGTCGCCGTAAGGTTATTTTATTCACCCTGCTTATGTATAGTGTTGGAAGCTTCTTGTGCGGTGTATCGGCTAATTTCACTATGCTGGTTATCTGTCGTTTTATTACTGGCTTAGGTCTTGGTGGGGAATTACCAGCAGCATCAACTCTGGTTAGCGAGTTTTCGCCACTTAAATATCGCGGTAGAAACGTGGTTCTTTTAGAAAGCTTCTGGGCATGGGGCTGGATTATAGCGGCGCTTGTTGCTTATTTGCTTATTCCCGTATATGGATGGCGCGTTGCTTCTTAGTGGAGCTGTTCCTGCTTTATTTGCTGCGGTACTTCGCATTATGGTCCCGGAGTCTCCAAGATATCTTGATTTGGTCGGTAAGCATAAACAGCTGATGAGATTGTTACCAAAATGGAGGCAGAGGCTGATATTGTTGTTCCCGACAATAAAAAGACGCAGTTGAGTGCAATCAAAACTTCTGCGTGGAAATCGTTTTCTCAGCTGTGGTCAAAAAACAATCTTCGTGCAACGTTAGTTTTGTGGGTTATCTGGTTTGGTATTAATTTTGGTTATTACGGTTTTGTTTTGTGGACGCCAAGCTTGCTGGTAGCTCAGGGGTTTTCTCTTGTTACAAGCTTTGGTTTTACCGTAATCATGTGCTTAGCGCAGCTTCCCGGTTATTTTAGTGCGGCATGGTTAATTGAGAGAATCGGTAGAAAGAAAGTTCTTATTGCGTACTTTGCAGGCACAGCACTTGCTGCATGGTTGTTTGGTCACGCAGCATCGGAGACGGAAATATTGGCATCGGGCTGCTTGTTGTATTTCTTCGCATTGGGCGCTTGGGGCTGTGTGTATTCTTACACGCCCGAGGTATATCCCACTGATGTTCGTGGATCAGGTACGGGTTGGGCAGCGTGCTTTGGACGTATAGGCGCTTTTGTTGCTCCGTTTATTGTGCCTTTGGTTTATGCTTCGTTTGGTGGAGGGCTTGGCTTTACGGTCGTCTTCATTATGTTGGCTTCAGCGTTTGCGGTAGTAGCATTAGTAATTGCGCTTTTCGGAATGGAAACGAAGGGGAAGCCCTTAAGCGATACAAGTGACGAAAAAGCAGGAACGAGAGCGATGGAGATGGATGAAGCGACCATCTAAGAATCCAGCGAACCAAGTAGTGTAGTAGCTCTTAAAGTGCCGTTCCATTCTCGATGCAAAGCTATTTTCTTGAGAGTTGCGGCTTGAGCTTTAAAGTAATCTGTTTATTTGCTTACGAGCCTTTCGTACAATGGAGTAGTGCTTTTGTTTTAGAAAGACGAAAAGTAAAGTTTTAGAGAGGCTTTCTCATGGTGGATTCTCCCCGTCGCAAAGAAATAATTAGGACTCTGCAGACCAGCAAAACTCCTTTATCGGGGACAGTCTTGGGAGAAAAGCTTGGAGTTAGCAGGCAGATTATTGTGCAGGATATCGCGCTACTCCGTACTGCGGGATACGACATTATTTCAACCAATCGTGGTTACCTTTTGAATGATTCCAATACCCAGCCTTGCAAATTAGTAAAAGTACGCCATGGGTTTGATCAAATTGAAGAAGAGCTCAATCTTGTTGTTGATTTGGGCGGTTGCGTTGAAGATGTTTGGTAAACCATAGAACGTATGCAAAGTTGGAAGCGCCTTTACATATCAAAAATCGCAGAGATGTTCAAAGGTTTGTGGCTGATCTCAAAAACGGCGTTTCGAGTCCTTTGTCGGCCATTACGAGTGGCTATCACTTTCACCATATAAGCGCAGAATCGCCAGAAGTGCTGGATATATGTGGAAGCGCTCGATCAAAAGGGCTTCCTAGTCGAATTTACTCCTTATGAACGGGGAGAAGAGGGCGAATGAGTGAGCGCGGGGAGCACAAGGTTTAAGCTATGTGCTCCCGACTTTCTGAAGCTGACAAGCCTCTAGTTCCAACTTCGATGACGTAACCAGATGCCTATCGTCACTGCTGCACAGCTGCTTAAAATGAGTAATGCTATTGGTATGAGTCTGTTAGAGTCATCGGTTGCAGGAGTAGCCTGCTGAGACGAATTGCTATTTTGCTCAGAAGAATTAGGTTGAGAAGGATTCTCTTCTTCAGTCCCTGAAGCCGAAATAATGCTATAGCTTACGTTTGTAGGTGCGTCAGCTGAAAAGATATAGTTACCTGCATCGGAGCCTGCGATTGTTGCCGATGCGGTATGGGTTCCGGCTACTGTTGCATCTCCGCCATTCACTACGGCGTAAACATTATCGAATAGCCAATGAAGGTTTGCAGATTCTGGCATATGACAATCCTGTTACTCTGACTCTTTATAAATTGTTAGCAGATGACAACAAGCCACTTGTCGGCGCAACGTTTGAAGTAACGGGTCGTTTTGCAAACGGAGAAGCGAAAGAAACAAAAACTTCACTACGACCGCTCCTAATGGCACGTTTGAAATTACGGCTCAGTTGGTGGTAGCGAGTCGTACTCCATTAAGGAAATTGATGCATTGAGCTCTAACGAGCTCATTTCGGGAACCTTAACGTTTACCATTAATGCTGATGGCACTGTTTCGCCCGTAGGGGAAGTTCCCGCTGGATATGCTATATCCGAAAATGCGGTAGAGCTGACAGCAACTAATACTTCTATTCAAGTAACTCTTTCTAAGGTGAACCTTGATGGAGAGTTAATGGCTGGAGCTATATTCGAGCTTTATGAGGGATCAGGAAGCGACAAGGTTCCAATAGCCAATGTTTCGTCTTCTAACGAAGGGTCAGTTGACCTTGTTGGCATGAAGCGCGGTACGACCTACACTTTGATCGAATCGGTCGCACCTGCAGGTTACGAGCTGCATGCAGAGCCATTTGTATTTACGGTTGCAGACGATGGCACTATTTCTACTACGAGCACTGATAGCGCATATGCTGTTAAACACGAAAACGGCATAGAAGCCATAATGCTAATAGATGAACCTATCGAGGTTGAAATTGAAAAAATATCGGTTACAGGAGAAGCTTTAGAGGGAGCAACCCTATCTATAGTTCCTGAGCAAGGATCAACGTTTGCTGATGGTTCAACTCAGGCACGTAGCTATACAACAAACGCCTGGGGAAAGGTCCCTATCGGTAGTGCGCAACTGCTTGCAGGTAACGTTTATGTTATTACAGAGACTGTAGCTCCTCAGGGTTGTGTACCTCTTGAGGATTCCTGGCGCTTTGAAGTTGTCGAGGATGGAACGTTGCTTGGTACAGCTACTACGGATGGTAGCGTTGCAGGATATCTGATTAAGAACGACCAGACGGATACAATTACGATAGTAAATGATTGCATACCGGGAAGCAAATCGCCTAAGACATCCGACCGATTGCCCTTTGCTTTGCTTGCAGGATTGGTTGGCGCATCCCTCGTGTCGCTTGGCTTTGCAGTGACGGGATTTGTTCGTTCTCGTAGAAATAGGCGTCTGCAGTAGAAAAGAGCCAGGAAGGACGAATTTTGCCATTAGTCTTCTTCCGAAATAGGTAGTTGATGAAAAGCCGCTCCCCAATCGGGGCGCGGCTTTTCTTTTGCTTGGAGAGATTACTAGCCAAGTGAATATACCAGGGCTAATCTCGTTTGCGGAATCCTGTTGAGAATGCTTATGCCTTTTATTCTCTTCGTTTATATGCCGTCGATCTCGCAGCGCCAACCTTTTCAACAACGCCTTCGTCCTGGAGCTTCGCGAGGATCCGTTCCAAAGTACGTTGGCTCATGCTGGGGCTGGCATCCATGATCTCGCGCTTCGTCGCCGTTCTGCCAGCCCTCTAAAACAAGCCTCCTATTTGCGTTTTCGGTTGCGTGCGGCATAAACCGCCAGCGCAAACGAGCCTACTATGACAGCCGCAATACCGATGATGAGGACATGGGTGAGTGGGTCGCCAGTTTGACTCAACGCGTTGGAGGAGTCAGGGGTTTCTCCGTCGATTCCACCAGGGGTCGATGGTATTGCCGGGCTGCTAGGCTCGGAGCTGCCATGATAGCTGTTGAAGAACTCCAAGGCTTCGGCGGATGATCCGTCGGGGTTCGAATAGGATCTGGTTGCCTCCGGTATTAGCGAGCCGTCTTCAGCGGTGCGTGAGCTAATTGTCAGCGTGACGGTTTCGACGCGTGCGTCGTAGGTCATCCCGTTAAGCGTCGCGCTCGTTCCGTCGCTGCTGTATTGTGCGCCTTCTGGTATGACCTGCCGTACTTCGTAGGCGAAGGTTTGTCCGATCAAGTCCTCGCTATAAGGGATGTCGATGGGGCCGAAGGAGAATGCTCCTGCGGTGTTTGCAACCTGTAGCGTCGATGGAAGCGGGGCGGATTCGCTGTTTTCCCCAACGGCGGTGATGGAGAATTCGAACATGCCGTCTTCAAGCGGATGGGAACCTGTCTCGTCGAAGTAGCGGACGTATCCATCGAAGGCGGCCGAAGCGGGCTTAGAGGTGCGGGTGTTGGAGAATACAGGGAGCGCGGCATCTTCCGCCAATCCGCCGGTTCCTTCAAGCTTCTGCCACGGGCCGTAATCTCCGGATGAATCGATGGTCCGCTTCGAGACCGTCGAACTGAATTCCAGCGTATTGGAGCCGTTCTTGCTCTGTCCCGTGACAACCACAAGGTACTGTGCGGTGTCATACGATATTCCCGAGACCGTATAGTTGTTATCCGCGGTTGCCGAAGGTGGAAGGCTTTCGCTTAGCAAGAAAGCCCGGGTGGTGCTTAATCCTAGCGGGGCGGAAGCCTGAAGCGAAGGGAACTCGATGGATCCATCGGCGGTGTTGCGGGCAACCATGGGCGCACCGAGGGGCACCTCCGATACGGGTCGATCTCTTGCGCGTAAAACGCGAACTCGCCGTCGGCAAGCGTCGCATCAGAAAGCTCTTTTTGCGCCTTCAAGGTGAAAGACCCTCCGGTCGAGCGGTATTCGTTGACGAAGTTGATTCCGAAAACGGGCTCGGATCCTACGCTGTAGGAGAGGGAGGCAAGGGAGAGCTTGCCAGTTGCGCTCGCCTTCGCGGAAATGGTTACCGTGAAGGCGGTCGTGTCGTAGGTGACACCTTCAAGCGGTTCGGTTCCGCTGGGGATGCTTTCCTTGACTACGTAGCGATGCTCGCCTGGCTGGGTGATCTGTAATCCTTTCAGCAAGAAGCTGACAGGGACACCTGCTTCCGCGGAGCGGTTGACGGCAACGATAGCGTTTCCGTCGGCATCGCGCACGGGCGTTGTACCATCTGCTTCGAATAGTTGGAAAACGAAATTTCCTGATGTTGCCGCCTTGCCCTTCAGCACCTCGAGTCCGCCGATGGGCATCGAGAGCGGGGTATAGGATTTGGTATTGGTGAATGTGGCTACGCTCGTGTTGTTTCCGATGGTGCCTTGCGTTCCGGTCGAGGTTGTCTTATATCCCGAGGCGGATTCGGTTTTCTCGGAGACGCTGTAGGAGGCTCCCGCCGGTAGTCCGTGTATCGTCAGGGTAGAGCCGTTCGCTTCGGGGGAAGCGGCAAGGCTGAACGATGCGGTTCCGTTCTCAAAGAGGATGGAGGTTTTTTCGCCGGTCCCGTCTTCGGCGTCGAACGTGCCCGAAAGGGTGCACCTTTGCTGTCGGTCACGTTCACCGCGAACGAAAAACGTGCGTCCAGCTTCGGCTTCGTCCGCGGCGGCATTGCCATTGATCTTCTTGGTGATGGTCAGGGAGCCGTATTCGTCCTTCACGTTGAGGAAGCACGCCGCAGCGACCGTATCGGTCTGCACGGTCCCCTCCACCGTATTCGAACCCTGGATGAAGCTCCCGTCGAGGCCCGAGGATACGGTATAGCCGTCGTCCTCAAGATTGCCGGCATTGGTCTCGGTGACGGTGAACTTCGCGGAAGAGGGAAGGTTAGGAATGAGGATACCCTCGCCCCCTTTCACTCCGCCGATGGTGGCGATGCCGATGCTCGGGTTGCCGTTGTATCGCTCAAATTCGATGGCAATGTCTTCGCTGATTCCTTCGGAATCGTACTTCCTCGCAGGTAACGATTTCGTTATGGGGTCGGTAGAATCGAAAAGGCCATCGACGATGATTTCGTAGGTGCAGGGCGTGTTTTTATCGCCGGAGTTGCCCCCGATGATGTTCACGATTCCTAGCGCTCCCGACTGCTTGACGTTGGTGAAGTTCGCAGCGGCGGCGGTGCTCCCGATGGTGCCTTCGCGCCGTCGCTCAGCACGAGGTAGTCGCTGCCGACGCCGGTTTCATCGATCTGGTAGCTGGTTCCCTGGGGAATGTCTTCAATTGTCGCGGTTTGACCGTCGCAAGTTCGATGGAAAGCGACCCGTGTTTATCGAGCGTGATCTGCGTTTCTTCGCCGCCGTCGATGGAGACCGGGTACGATCCCGAAAGCGAATTGCCCTCAGCGTCTTTCAATGTGATGGAGAAGCCGAACTGCTCGTTCTCGCTTGCTCCGTGGGCGTGCTTTGTCAGCGTTAATGACGCCGTTCGTCCACTTCTCGTTCAGGAACGTCAATGAATCGATCTGCTCGTTTTCGGTTATGGTTCCAGACGAGCTCTCAGAGTCTGCCCCTTGCGTTTGAGCCGAGGATGTTTTGCTTACACTTGTTGAGTAGCCGTCGTTTGCACTTTCTTGCACTTGGTATTTTGACCCCACAGGGAGTCCGCAGATGGCTATGGATTGCCCGTTAGCGAGGGCAATCTTGCCGTTTTCGAGGGATAGTACCCCGTTTTCATCTGTAGTGGCGGTTCCTAGCGACCATGCATCCCAATTCGAGGGTACTTGCCCTTGGAACAGCCCGTAGGCGAATTGGCCTTGCAGGGGGTTGCCGCTTTCGTCGGTGAGCTTCACCTCGAAGGAAAACGATTTCGACGGGTCGGCGCGTTGCCGGACACCTGCTTGGTCAGCGTAAGGGATCCACCCTGCTTGGTGTTCGTGAACGACACGACGGATTCCCCTTCGACGATAGATCGTGTTTCGGTTTCGTTTGAAGAGCCTGAGGCGTTTCGCTTCCGTTCGTGGCGATCGAGTACGAAGCGGCGAAACCACCGTCATTTACTTCCTTCACGGTATAGCGGGTGCTTCGGGCAGGCTTTCGAAGGTGGCAGATTCTCCGTCTTTCAGACTGAACGTTGCAACGCCGTTATTAAGTGCGATCATTTCGCTTGCGCCTTCGTTCGTGGAGAACGGAATGGTGCCGGACAAGGCATTGCCCTCCGCATCAGTGAAAGCTACCTCAAAGTTGAAGGCATGATCGGAATCGGCGGGGAGCAGAGGTAAATACTCACTTTGTGTTTCTACTTGTTTTTCAACAGTGAGTGATCCCGTCTTTTGTGTCGGGGTGATGGCGAATGTGCCATTATTGCGAGGCGGGCGGAAAGCAGCGGCGGCCGAGCTCGAGTAGTCACTCACGCTGATCTGCTTGACGTAGGGTGCCGAAGCCGTGGCGTTTGGGTTTTTAGCATAGTCTTCCAACATGGCTGAAACGATGTATTTCGGTGTTCCTTCTTTTACAGAATATTGCCCGTCGGCAGATTGGAAGAAGCTTTCGTCATTGAATGAGGAGTCGCTCGGTGTCGTGTACGGCTCGAAGGACGTAATGGCTTCAGCGGGAACTTCGGTTCCAAACTCGAGGTTGTCTGCTTGGTAGTAAGTGCTACGGAAGTAGTACGTCTGTCCCGGCTCGGGTGCGGACTCCAACGGGACGAGTTGGTCTTCATTCGGGGTTTGACCCTCAGCAATATCAGTTCTGCCGCCAGGGTGTAAAGCGGGGTATCCTGCGTGAATGAATAATACGAATTTGTCGAGGCGGCAACAGCGGACATCACTGTTTCGGCGACGGCGGAAGCCCCGCTTCCTTCAAATGCGTTGGTGTACAGAAGGTATTGTCCCGATGCGTTCTTCGTTGCGGAGGATCCGAGTACTTCCTCGATTTCGGCGGAGGTTACCTCTTCTCCCGATGCGATGCGGTTGGTCAACTGTGTAACGCTTTCACGCGGCCCTACTTCGTAGACCAAGCGTAGTGGAACTGTCGATTCAGTATCGGAGTCGAGCGTCATTGACACGCTTTCGTCCAGGTGTTCGGTGACGTATGCTTTGCGCGCGGGGATGCTGTCGGCGGGGATGGTGAATAGAAGCTGCTGGTTGCCAGTTTCTAGGTTAGTTTCAACCATTACCACGAAATCATAGAGTGGGACATCGTCTCCGGTGTATTGGCCCTCGATGTTACCGATGTAGAAATACGTTTGGCATACGGAGCTTGCGCCTGCTGCCACTGCCGTTTCGATACTCGCTTTAGCAGATGGCGTAGCATTGTTTTCCCAATCGCCTGTTTTCGCCGCCGCTAAAACTTCGTTGGAGGCAAAGGTGTACCCAGTACTTCCGGTTTTCACCATGGCGTGAGGGGTCGACGAACCACGAAACGTAGTTGGAGTAGTCGTTTGCTCCACGGTAGGCGAATTGGCCATCGCTGTAGGCATCGTAAAGCAGGCTGTAGGCGTCCCATCCCAGGTTGTAGCGCGTGTTCAACGAGTTCATGATGTAATCGACCTCGTGATATGATTCCACGTCCCAAGGGTCCGCAAAGCTTGCTGACATGCTTGCGCCGCCTTTGACCCATCAAGAAGATTACCTTGGTA
>ENA-OQAS01001168-OQAS01001168.1-human-gut-metagenome-genome-assembly--contig:-NODE-1168-length-12720-cov-4.046375_pt1 | contig 12720 bp, 20 predicted proteins | sample MGYA00242733_ERZ504523 | MGnify/ENA primary metagenome ERZ504523 (study PRJEB26092, sample SAMD00036239) | human gut metagenome | host: Homo sapiens | study: EMG produced TPA metagenomics assembly of... | reverse complement strand
TGAGGGAAATGTTTTCAAGTATCATCAGGCAAGAAGAAACACCAAAATTATCAGGTGGATCTGGAGACCCTGCAGTACGATCTTCTCTACGGAAAGCAGTATACATATGACGGAGCGAATCCTTTTGAGCGGACAAAGATGCGTATGGGAATCTATGATACCACGCTGGATTCCATTCAGGTTGTGTCTGAGACGGATCACACCTATTATATCCAGGGGACAAACTTTACGCCGTCCAGCCAGGTGAAGATCAACGGAGAATGGTACGATACGGTTTACGTGAATCCTACCAAGCTGATCATTACCGGAAAGGAACTGGATGATTTTGACCGGCTCTCGGTAGTGCAGCGAAGCAACAGTTCCACAAGAAAGGCCATGACAAAGAGCCATGACCGGGCGGTTTATGCGCTGCTCGCTGACAGCAAGTGGAAGCTTGACAGTGAAAAGAGCAGTTCTGATACAGGGTCAATGGAGGAAACGGATACAGCGTCAGAAACGGAATCCACAGAAGATTCCGGTGAAGAAAACAGTACAGACAACCAGTAAATGGCATAGAAAAGATACTCCGATACAAAAAATGTCGGATAAAATATTACGATTAGGACTGGACATCTTCCACCACTATTATATAATGGTATCGTAACGAACAGGAGGGGAGAAGCTTTTCTCCCCAAAAGTTCTTTACGAATACATTATAGATAAGTGATGGTTTTTTTATGAATTACGAAGAAGCAGTTGCGTATATTGAAGATATACCGAGATTTACTACTAAGAACAGCCTGGACCATACCAGAGAATGCTTAAGAAGACTTGGAGATCCGCAGAGGAAATTCCGTGTGATCCATGTGGCAGGAACCAACGGAAAGGGAAGTACCTGTGCTTTTATCACATCGGTCCTTCGGGAAGCAGGATATTCCTGCGGACTTTTTACATCTCCTCATCTGGTGGAGATCAACGAGCGTTTTCAGATCAACGAGGAAGTGATCGATGACGATACTTCCTTCGTGCTTTTGAAAAAGTTAAAAAGCTTTCCGATGAGCTGGTTGCAGAGGGAAGCTATCATCCACCTATTTTGAGACACTCCTTCTGATGGGAATGGTGATCTTTGCAGAAGCCGGCGTGGATTATGTAACACTGGAGACCGGTCTTGGCGGACGTCTGGATGCAACCACTGCTGTGGAGAATCCGGCAGCTGCGTGATCACATCCATCAGCCTCGATCATATGCAGTATCTTGGAAATACAGTTTCCGAGATCGCAGGAGAGAAGGCAGGGATCATGGTGCCGGGTGTTCCGGTGATCTACGATGGAAATGATCCGGATGCGGCCGGAGTGATGCGTGAGCATGCAGAGAAGCTGGGATGTCCATATTATGAGCTGAAACGGAAGATACAGAGATCCATAAGATCACAAAGGACGGAATCCGATTTTCTCTTAAGGACGAGACATATGGCGATACCGTATTTGATATACCGTTTATCGCCCGTTATCAGGTTATGAATGCAGCTCTTGCGGTGAAAACCATTCAGGTACTGGAAGATCAGATTCCGGTATCTCTGGAGGCTCTGAAGGCTGGTATGGCAAAAACACGCTGGCAGGGAAGGATGGAAACGGTTCTTCCGGGGGTGATCGTGGATGGCGCACATAACGAAGACGGTGTTGAGAAGTTTGTAGAGACAGCAGAACATTTCCAGAAGGAATTTCCTCTGACTCTGCTGTTTTCCGCAGTGGATGACAAGGACTATACGGATATGATCCGCACGATCTGTAGCAGGATCCGTTTTCGACATGTGATCGTCACACAGGTAGGCGGATACCGTAAAGTTCCGGTAGAAGAGCTTGCGGAGATCTTCCGTGAAGACGGAGTACCGGAAGTGGAAGCAATAGAGGATGTTCCAGCAGCTTTTGAACGGGCAGTAAAGGAAAAAGGTGAGGATGGAATGCTATTCTGTGTAGGATCCCTTTATCTGGTCGGTGAGATCAAGGCTGTGATCAGGAGGAAAAAATTATGATCGATTACGAAGAGGAACTGAAGAAATTTGAACCATGTCTGGATGTGGCAGATGTAGAAGGTGTCATTTATGACCGGGAGATCACAGATATCATGGATGTACTCCAGGAGATGCTGCGTGAGGTCAAGAGCAACAGACGTGTAAGATAAGGAGAAGTGGATGAACTGCATAAACTGTGGAGCGTTCCTGACGGATACAGATCTGGATTATTGTCCGCACTGTGGAGCCAATGTACTGATCCAGAAGAAGGTGGATTATCTTTCCAAGCTTTATTATAATCAGGGGCTGGAAAAAGCCAGCATCCGGGATCTGTCCGGGGCGATCAGCTGTCTGAAGCAAAGTCTTGCTTATGACAAACGGAATATCCGTGCAAGAAATCTTCTTGGTCTTGTATATTTTGAGACCGGTGAGGTGGTTGCCGCACTGAGTGAGTGGGTCATCAGCAAGAATATCCAGAAGAACCGAAATCTGGCTTCAGAATATATTGCCAGGCTTCAGGCAAACCAGAACAAACTGGAAACAATCAACGAAAGCATCAAGAAATATAACAATGCCCTCGCCATGTGTAGGGAAGGCCATGAGGATATGGCGGCCATCCGCCTGAAAAAGATCCTGTCCCAGAATCCCAAGCTGATCAAGGGGTATCATCTTCTTGCTCTGATCCAGATGAAGAATCAGGAGTGGAATAAGGCGAGAAGAACCCTGAAAAAAGCAGCCAGGATCGACAAGACCAATACCACCACACTTCGTTTCCTGCGTGAAGTTGACGAGCAGACGGGTGTTACCACAAAGATGGAAAAACGGCGTAAGGGCTTGTTTGGAAATGAAAAAATGAGAATGATAATATTTCAGGAGAAATCGTTGTAAGGCCGTCGTCTTATAAAGAAAGATCAAAGATATCACTTTTCTTTACCACGGTACTTGGATTTGCGGCAGGGGCGGCAGCATTCTGGCTCCTTGTACTGCCGGCTGTGAAACAGGATATTTACAGGCAGGCCAATCAGCAGATCATACAGTACAGTGATTCTCTTTCCAGCCAGAGCGTGGAGCTTACCAAAGCTCAGGGAGAAGCTGCCCAGTCCAGTGATACGGCAGATGCAGTTGCCAAGCAGGCAGAGGAAGAGCAGAAACGCAGTCAGAGCTATGAGGCTTTGTTTAATGCATATACTGCCATGCAGCAGGAGGATTTGGATACAGCGGCGCTGGAACTACAGAAGGTATATGTGGATACACTGTCAGATTCTGCAAAGGGGATTTACAGTACTATCAGCGGAAAGACCGGTGTAAGCGGGATCGAGAGCGGAGCTTCTGGCGGAACGTCCAGTGCTGACAGCAGCACAGATGGAACAGCTGAAGCTGGAGCGGATGCCGCAGCTTCGGCGGGAGAAGATGCACAGAGCCTGACGGAGATTCCGGAGAAGACAGCAGCTACAGTGACGGAGGAGATGAGGATTCCTCTTACGATGGAGGTTATACAGAATAAAAAAGATCATAACTCATACAGAGGAGAAACCTCGGATAAGGGGAATGTGCGTTGGCGCATTCCTCTTTTTTTACCCTTTGGTCATGAGAAATGGAATAAAAAATCAAAAATGGGGGAATGATAGAATGACATCAGGTTTTGAAAAATCCGGAACCGTGCTGACTGTACATCTTCCGGCGGAACTGGATCATCCGGCTTCTGATGAGATTCGGAGAGATTCAGACCGAATTATTGGACATAACTATATAAAAAATATGATTTTTGATTTCTCAGAGACCGTTTTTATGGACAGTTCCGGGATCGGTCTGCTGATGGGTAGGTACCGGGCACTTGGCATGAGGGGGAAATGTGTGCAGGTTGTCAATGTGAACAGTCATATTGCAAAGCTTTTACGGCTATCCGGAGTGGGAAAATATATTGAAATCTGTGGAATTAAAAAATCGGCAGGTGAACAGGAGGGTGTTTATGATGGAAAACACAAATGAAATGACGATCATTTTTGACAGCAGACCGGTAAATGAAGCACTGGCAAGAGTTGCTGTGGCTTCATTCTGCACACAGCTGAATCCTACGCTGGAGGAAATTTCGGATCTGAAGACCGCAGTATCGGAGGCAGTGACCAACTGCATCATACACGGGTATGAAGGAGAGATACATAAGATCCGGGTAGAATGTCGTCTCCGGGGGCAGGAGCTTCAGGTAGATGTGACAGATCACGGAGCCGGGATCCCGGATATCAAAAAAGCCATGGAGCCTCTGTTTACCACAAAGCTGATAAAGACCGCTCCGGTATGGGGTTTACATTCATGGAGGCGTTTATGGATGAGCTTCAGGTGGAATCGGAGGTTGGCCGTGGAACTACAGTGCACATGAAAAAGATCATCAGGAGGTAACTATGGATCGTACTCTTGTCCTCATCGGGCGTGCACACCAGGGGGATAAAGCGGCAAGAGATCTTTTGTTTGAGGAAAATACAGGACTGATATACAGTGTGGCAAAGCGTTTTCTGGGACGAGGGGTGGAGATGGAGGATCTGTTCCAGATCGGCAGCATCGGACTTCTGAAAGCTGTGGATAAGTTTGACATGTCCTATGATGTGAAATTTTCCACCTATGCCGTTCCCATGATCATCGGAGAGATCAAACGTTATCTCAGGGACGACGGGATACTGAAGGTAAGCCGTTCTCTGAAGGAAAACCACTACAGGATCTATCAGGTGAGAGAAGCACTGACACGCCGGCTGGAGCGGGAACCTACGACGGGAGAAATGGCAGAGGAAATGGGAATTTCCATAGAAGAACTGGTAATGACCATGGAATCCGGTGCAGAGGTGGAATCTCTTCACAAAACGATCTATCAGGGTGAGGGAACGGAGATTTCTCTGATGGACAAGCTTCCGGAAAAAGAAAATCGGCAGGAAAAAGTACTGGACAGGATTTTTCTGGAAGAGATACTGGGGACTCTGGAGGCAAAGGAGCGGAGGTTGATCTATATGCGGTATTTTCAGAACATGACCCAGATGGAGATCGCCCATGAGCTTGGCGTATCCCAGGTACAGGTATCCAGAATGGAAAAGAGGATCCTGCGCAGTCTGCAGGAATCCGCAGAGAAAAAATAAAAGAGAGCCATGAGAAATGCTGCTGTTTTCTCATGGCTCCTTTTTGTGGGCAGCAGATTTAGTCAGACTGCTGCTTTTTTATGAAAAAGTACATTTTTGTATTTGGAAAGTGCTCCAAGAAGGATCATACCGATCACACCGGCTGAGATAAATTCGCCGGCTCCTACTGTGAGCATCATAAACGGGATAGGAAGGTTAATGCCATATCCGTAACGAAGCACAAGAGGAACGATCACAATGTTGGAAACGATCGGCGGGATCGGGGCTGTCCATTTGCCTGTATTGCGAAGCTTGTAGGTAAAGAATGCACCGATAAGTGTGGCAATGCTTCCGAAAATGATGTCAACCGGAATCGCACCGCCAAGAAGATTGGCAATGATACATCCCACAAACAGTCCCGGGATGCAGCCGGTGTGAAGAACGGAAGCACGGTCAGCGCCTCGGAAAACCGGATCTGAACTTCACCGAAGCTAAGTGGCGCGAATACCAGTGTCAGGACAACATATACAGCTGCAATGGCAGCTCCCTGTACCAGAAAATGAGTACCTTTGTTTTTCATGTTTTTTATTCTCCTTTAGTTTTGTTTTACGAGTGGAAGGTCACGAACACTCGGCACATTTATAGGCGGTGACCGCCTTGTAAGCCCTGTACGACCTTGGTTTTTGCGGGCTTTTGCAGCGAAACTGAGTATAGCATAAGGGACGTGGAAATGCAAGGTACGATTCTGACTATTTGATAACCCTGGCCTGTGTGGACAGACCCTGGCTCTGAAACAGCTTTTTGTAAGAGGAAGTCTGCTTGCCGGAACCTTTACAGTCAGTTTTTTGTAATTATTCTGACCTGCTCTTGTGAAGATATATTTACCTGAGCTTTTGGAAGTAAGACGTCCTGTCTGTATGGTGACAGAGGTAAGGGCCTTACAGTCACAGAAAGCTTTTGTGCCGATCGCAGAAACTCGGGAACCGATTTTTACAGTACGAAGACTTGTGCATCCCTGGAAGGCTCCGGCACCTATGCTTGTGATATTTCCTGAAATCGTTACCTGTTTCAGGTTTTTACAGTTTTTGAAGGCATTGGCTGCAATGGCTGTGACTTTGTAGGTTTTTCCGTTAGCTTTGACAGTGGCCGGAATCTTTGCAGTGACAGTATTGCGTGAACGTGGTCCCTTTAGTGCTACGGAAGTCCCGGTGGTATTGACTGTGTAGACATTATAAGCATCCCGGAATGTTTTTGCAGTCTGTGGCTTTGGTGTGGCTGCAGGAGTGATCTGGAAATTTAAGGTGATGGTTCCGTAGAAATGGTTATCACCGATGATCTTCAGGGTAGCAGTTCCTGCTTTTTTATTGTTCTGGTATGTCACATGATAATCATTGATGCCAGAAAGCTTTGCTTTTCCAAGAGTTACGGTTGGAACGGGCTTTATGTCAGAGCCTGTATAGGTATATGTTTTTTTGATCCCTGTTACAGCTGCATCGGAAATATTGCATGCATAGCTGATATTGTTTTTCTTGGCATATGTAACTGCGTAAGATCCGTACGGAGCATGGATCTTGCAAAAATATGCATGAGAGCTGTCAGACCAGTAATAGCCGCACCACACAGCATCCGTTCCAATGCTTTTAACAGTATCAGGTATGTTGATCCTGGATAGCTTGTTACAGTAGGCGAAAGCTTCTTTTCCGATCTTTGTGACCCCTTTCTGGATGTCCACTTCTTTCAGCTCAGGAAGATAAACAAAGGCCCTTTCGGAAATACTTGTGATCCCGGGCTTTATTATTACCTTTCTGATCTGGTTTTTGATAGCTTTCCAGGAGGAATCGTTGGAGAAGATAAACCAGCCTTTTGTTGAAGAGACCGGGTATCGTTGGTTTTCCTCTGTGGAAATAGAAAGTGGTCCGTAGCCGGAGATCGTAAGGATACCGTTTTTGAAATTCCAGGTTGCGTTGTCACCTGCGATATGGTAAGTTTTTTTGTCAGCTTTTCCGTTGTCGGAATTAATGGAATAAAAGTTCAAGGTGTTGGAGTTTGAAGCATAATAAACGACCCTGGAATCCTTTACCACAGGCTGACAGTCAGAAATCGGAGCAGCTGTTGTAAACTCTTTGCTGAGACTCTTTCCCTTTCCGTCCACAAAAAGATAATGAAGGGTGCTGGAAGAGAGCGGATCGTTAGCGGAAGAGTTTTTCTTGTTATCGTCGGAGACGTATTCTTCCCAGGAAATCATAAAACGGTTGTCATTTATTTTGGTGATCTTTACGCCCGCAAAGCTTTTTCCTCCGCCTGTAAGTTGGTAAGCTTCCTGGTAGTGGTTGCTTTTTCGGAAAAGTCAGACATTGGTGTGACGGACAGATAAAGGTTATGAGGCGTGTTTTCAGATACCTTATCATATTTGGACTGATCGATGGAAGTGCCAACGCATAATACACTGTCAGAGGAAACAGCCATGCCGTCAACGCTTGCGTAGCAGGCCAGTGCCCACACAGAAGTATGTGAGCCTCCGTATGGCAAAAGCTCTATGGTGGTGCAGGCAAGTGTAGTGCTGTCGTATCTGGAAAGCTTTGTACATCGTGAACCCTCACTCTGCTCCAGTACGTAGAGATAAGAACCTTGTGATTTGATATACTGTGCAAAGGAATGCCACAGATCGCAGGAAACGATCTTTCCTTTCATGGTTGCCTGGTCGATCTCGGCATAAGGAAGCCCTGATGTCCCTGACCGACAGAGGGATCCACATATCCTTCGTGACCGGTAACAACATAGAGTTTGCCGTTGCTTTCTGTCATTTCCACACAGCCATAGTCAAAGGGCGTGCGGGACCTCACCGCCAAAAAGCTCCGGGTTACTGGTAATTGCTGCTGCACCGTTCCGGTTCCAGTTTGTATCGTAGCGGATAACGCGGATGACCTCAGCGGAATCGTTTTCTTTGTTGTTTGTCTGGCCTTCTACCAGATAATATCCGTCAGATCCGGCATAAAAGCACCCCACAGTGGAAGCTCCATGTTGATCTTGCGCTTGCTTCTGATCTTCAGATCATTATCGTAATATTCAACGCCGACAGAATTTTCTGGTGGAAGATCCTCATGTATCCGCCAGAAACAGGAATAAGATCAGAGGTACGGCGTAACCTGACATTGAGATTGTCCTGTGCGGTTGGCGTAAGAGAGCCTGCCCGGGCTGTCTGTGGAAACAGGATCAGACAGAAGCAAAGACAGCAGAACAGAAATAGCAGAGATGTTAATTTTTTTAGCTTTTTCATAAGTTTCTCCTTTGTATGTGTTTTAGATGATCTCCTGTTTAGATTATAATTCATGGGACAGAATTTACAATACAAAATCGGGAGTTATGGAACTCCCGATCCTCAGGATTTCTGTAAATTCTGTTCACAAAAACATCTTGAGGAAATACTGCTGGTGGGCAGTAACATCAGCAGCAGGAACCTTATGGAAACAGGGGCTTTTTTCTTGACAGTTTTTTGTGATATTGATAAAATATATTACAGTATATAGGTTAAAGGGGCATTGGTTTTGATCTAAATCAATGTCTCTTTATTTTATATATCACACATATTACACCAGGGAGGTAGAAAGATGTTAAAAGTATGGATCGCAGGTGCCAACGGACAGATCGGACGGGCACTGAATGATGTTCTGGATCCAATGCAGATCGAGACTCTGAACACAGATCTTGATGAGCTGGATATCACAGACACAGATGAAGTGATCAACTTCGGTTCCATTAACCGTCCGGATGTGATCATCAACTGCACCGTATCACAGATACCGATGAGTGTGAGAAGAATCCGGAACATGCATACCGTGTCAACGCACTGGGAGCAAGAAACTTAAGCATCGTGGCAAGAAAATGCGGGGCAAAGATCGTCCAGCTTTCCACAGATGATGTTTTTGACGGAAAGAGCAAAAAACCGTATACAGAGTTTGACGATACCAATCCGCTGACTGTTTACGGCCGTTCCAAGAGAGCCGGAGAGAACTATGTAAAAGAGTTTACACACAAACATTTCATTATCCGAAGCAACTGGGTATACGGAAAAGGCGGAAACAATTTTGTAAACCGTGTGCTGGAGACAGCAGAAAAAGGCCAGGCGCTTTCCGTTGCTTCGGATCAGTTCGGATCACCGACCAGCGCCAAGGATCTGGCAAGAATGATCCTGTATCTTATCGATACCAACGAATATGGAAATTATCACGTAACCTGCAGCGGTGTATGCAACCGTTATGAGTTTGCAACCGAGATCCTTCGCCTTGCAGGAAAGGAGATCGAACTGAGATCCGTGCCGACAGAGCAGTCAGATCTTTCTTCTGTCAGACCGCCATATGCCGTCCTTGATAATTTTATCCTCCGTATTATTGAAGTGTATGACATGCCGGACTGGAAAGCATCGCTGAAAGAATATATGGATGAAAGAGCGGAGGACTAGAATGAAAGAGAAAAATATAAAAGAGAAAACACAGCAGAAAAAGAAAATGGGCCTTACCACGAAGATCTTTGTGGCGCTGATCGCAGGTGCAATACTGGGAATCATTCTCTGTTACCTGGTTCCTGACAGCAGCTTCAAGAAAGATGTGATCGTGGAGGGAATCCTTTATGTGATCGGACAGGGATTTATCCGTCTGATGAAAATGCTGGTTGTACCGTTGGTATTCTGTTCCCTTGTCTGCGGAAGTATGTCCATCGGTGATACCAAGAAGCTTGGAACCGTAGGTGTGAGAACACTGGTATTTTATCTGGCGACTACAGCTCTGGCTGTTTCGGTTGCTCTGACGGTAGGTAATCTGATCAATCCGGGTGTGGGACTTGATATGAGCTCTATTCAGTCCTCCGCTTCCTCTGTGGAGACTATGGAGGCGACCTCTCTTACGGATACCATCCTGAATATCATTCCGGATAATCCGATCAATTCCCTGGCAAGCGGAACCATGCTTCAGGTTATCGTATTTGCCTGATCGTGGGTGTGATCCTTGCGAAAATGGGAGAGCGCGCAGAGACAGTAGCGAACTTTTCAGCCAGTTCAATGACATCATGATGGAGATGACCATGATGATCATGGCACTTGCACCGATCGGTGTATTCTGCCTTATCAGCAGAACCTTTGCAAACATCGGTTTCAGCGCATTTATCCCGCTGGCAAAATATATGATCGGTGTTCTCCTTGCACTGGCAATCCAGTGCTTCGGCGTATACCAGATCCTGCTGAAGATCTTCACAGGACTGAATCCGATAAAATTCATCAAGAAATTTTTCCCGGTTATGGCATTTGCATTCTCAACAGCTACATCCAATGCCACGATCCCGATGTCCATTGATACCCTGTCCAAAAAAGTGGGTGTTTCCAAGAAGATTTCTTCATTCACCATTCCTCTTGGAGCTACCATCAACATGGACGGTACCTCTATCATGCAGGGTGTTGCCGTAGTATTTGCGGCACAGGCCTTCGGTATCCACTTAAGTCCGATGGATTATGTGACAGTTATCGGAACTGCAACCCTTGCTTCCGTAGGAACTGCCGGTGTACCAAGTGTTGGTCTTGTTACTCTGACCATGGTATTTAACTCTGTAGGACTTCCGGTTGAGGCAATTGGTCTGATCATGGGTATTGACCGTATCCTGGATATGACCAGAACAGCGGTTAACATTACCGGTGATGCAGTCTGCACAACCATCGTTGCACACCAGAACGGTGCACTGGATAAAAACGTGTTCAACGAATCAAACTAAATATCCGGTTCAAAAAAAGATCCGACCTTGTCGGGTGAGATAAAAACGAAAACGGCTGTACATATCGTAAGAGCGATATGTGCGGCCGTTTTTTTACTGGATCAGGTAAGTCCCCTGCTTATTCCTGTTCCAGAACACCCATGACAGAGGGTAGTTCCAGCTGCTGATAGGTGTGAAGGATCTTTTCCAGCTCAAAGATAGCAGGGGTAAGAAACTTATTCTTGTGATAGACCAGCTTGAATTTCCGGTTCCATTCCCCTGCTTCGTTGCAGAAGACCCGGACTGAACGGTGACGGATCTCATGATGCATAAGACGGATGGACATAACAGAGAGCATCTGGTTATACAGCACTGCGTTCAGCAGTGCCCGCGGACTGTTGGCTTCCCAGGCAGTCCGGATCTTCAGATCATGGCGAAGGGTGTAATCCTCAAAAAGCTGTCTGGTACCGCTTCCATATTCCCGGACTGCAAATTTCTGGTTGTTCAGCTCCTGGACATGGATGCGTCCTCTGCGGTAAAACGGATGTTTTTTTCCGGCGGCAAGGACCAGACAGTCGTCGATGATGGGAAGAACGACAAGGTCCGGGGAATGAATCTCACCTTCTACCACAGCAGCGTCCAGCTCAGAACGCAGAAGCTTCTGTTCGATATTTTGCGTGTTGGTGACAAAGGAGTAAACGTCAAGGTCCGGGATTTTTTTCTGCAGATCCAGGATAATGGATGGGGTCAGGCAGGTTCCCACAGTGAGGGTGGAGCCAAGCTTCAGGGTGGAAGACTGTCCCTGGTTCTGCATCAGCTCTTCCAGCTGCTGAAACTGGCGGATCATTTCACGGGCATGGGGAAGAAGAAGCTTTCCCCGTTCTGTGAGATAAAGCTTTTTTCCAAGACGTTCAAAGAGAAGGCCGTTATAATGAGCTTCCAGCTCACGGATGGCCTGACTGACTGTTGGCTGGGAAAGATAAAGATGTTTGGCAGCAGCACTCATGGAGCCCTGTTCCGCAACGGCCGCAAAAACAGTGAGATGGCGGATGGTCATATGGAATCTCCTTTTATTGTAAATTGGTATATAGGTAAAACCTATCATTTTTATAAAATAATATCATTTCTCAAATACATCTTCAAGTGGTATAGTAGGAAGTACGTGAAAACGATTTCAACATTGCAAAATACAGGGCAACGATACCATGGGAAAGTATCGGAATACCGGTGAGACCAGGAGGAGGAAATATGTCAGCATTAACTGTAAGCAAAGAGGAAGAGAAAAGACTGAAGGGGCAGGGTTTTTTAAATAACCGGGGAACCGATGAATTTTCTGCACGGGTGATCACTGTAAACGGAAAGGTGACAGCGGCACAGCACAGATGTATGGCGGAAGCAGCAGAGAAATTCGGCAACGGAAATCTTACCTACACGACCAGGCTCTCCGTGGAGATCCAGGGAATCCCCTATGAAAAGATCGAAGAGTTTCAGGAATTTATTGCGAAGGAAGGTCTTGAGACAGGAGGAACAGGAGCAAAGGTCCGACCGGTAGTATCCTGCAAGGGAACCACCTGTCAGTATGGACTTCTGGATTCCTATGCAATTTCAGAAGAGATTTTCCGGAGATTCTATAAAGGCTACCGTCAGGTTGCACTGCCGCATAAATTTAAGATCGCAGTAGGCGGATGCCCGAATAACTGTGTGAAACCAAATCTGAACGATGTGGGGATCATCGGACAGAGGATTCCGCACTTTGACAGCGAGGCCTGCAAGGGCTGTAAAAAATGTGCCATTGAAGCTGCATGTCCAAACAAAGTGGCGAAAGTCGTTGACGGGAAACTGCATATTGATGAGGAGCTTTGCAGACACTGCGGAAAGGTGTGTGGGAAAATG
>ENA-OQAS01001167-OQAS01001167.1-human-gut-metagenome-genome-assembly--contig:-NODE-1167-length-12722-cov-1.939897_pt1 | contig 12722 bp, 17 predicted proteins | sample MGYA00242733_ERZ504523 | MGnify/ENA primary metagenome ERZ504523 (study PRJEB26092, sample SAMD00036239) | human gut metagenome | host: Homo sapiens | study: EMG produced TPA metagenomics assembly of... | reverse complement strand
AACGAGCCGAGTAATGACCGATAACCAATCGCTTCACTTGGGCTTTATAAGCAATCTCGGCCGCTTGGCGGGCGGTAGAGTGGAAGGTCTCTTTCGCACGTGCGGCGTCACATTCAGCGAATCGCCTCGTGGTATAATAAATCCACCCCTTCAATGATGGGGATTATAGATGGGTGAAAAGCTGTATCCGAGCAATAAGCATACCGTTTGGGAGCGACGGCAGGGCGGGTTAAGCGGGCATTCGGGATTACCTCTCCTTCCGGGGTGACGAAATCAGCGCCCTTTTGATCTCTTGCATCATACGGACGGGAACTTGATAGAAATCTGTCATCTCCCGGATGATATGCGCTTCTTTGGCTTTCTCGGCGAATAAATAGCCACAACAGGGTATACGGTGCTTTAACGGAATGGAATAAACGCTTAAGGAGCGATCTTCCATAACCAACGAATGAGTTGTCGGGTCGATTAAGTTAAAACGGATCTCATAAGGCAACCCTTTACAAAAGATATCAAGTATCGGACGCATATAGCTCTCGATCTCTTTCGGCCCATGAATAACAAGTTCTCCATTACGTCCCAACATACCTAATGTAGAGATCAATCCCGGTAGCCCGAAGCAATGATCTCCGTGTAGGTGGGAGATGAAGATATGATTTAAACGACTGAATTTTATACGCATACGACGCATTTGCACTTGCGTGCCTTCTCCGCAGTCGATCATGTATAGTTTATCTCGTAAATCTACTATTTGAGAGGTCGCCAGATGGCGTGTCGTGGGCAATGCGGAACCGCATCCCAATATGTTTATATCAAAATCAGCCATTTGTTGTCTATGGGAATAATTGAGTGCAAAGATAATACAAAAGCATTTCTGTTCTGTGAAAAATAACAAAAAAACAAAGTGTAATGTATGCAGGATGAGGTGGATTCCATATATTTGTTTGCTGTCCTTCGGGAAAGCGAATATACAGTCGGTAAATAGACTTAAGATATTTTTTTCTAAGCCTTAACTAACTTTTTCTTTTTTGTTTAAAACGGTTAAATGTAGAAACGGCCAAGCGTGAGCTTCGCCGTTTCCTTTTTTTATTGTTATTTTGAAATCTAAATACCTATATCTAATAAATTATGTCATTTAACAATCTACGATTATGAACAAGAATTTTATCTCTGTTTTCTTCCTGATGCTCGCTATGGGCGTATCTGTTATGGCCCAGAGTTATGAGGAAGATTTGGCTTTTTTTAAGGAACGAGTAAAGACTTTAGGCTCGGATGAGTTCGGAGGGCGTAAGCTTTGACCGAGTATGAGACGAAAACAATCCATTACATCGCTGATGAATTTAAGAAACTAGGTCTTCAACCTGCTAATGGCGATAGTTATTTCCAGCCGGTGAAGGAAATATCTACTTTTACCCGTCCGGTAAAGGATAAGATCACGGTGAAATGCGCGAAAGGGTCTATGGATTTGAAGTTCTCGGATGATATTGTCGTTTGGACGAACCGGGGAACTGAGCAGGTAGTTATCCCTACTACGGACTATGTGTTCTGTGGGTTTGGCATTAATGCGCCGGAATATGGATGGAACGATTATGCGAATGTAGACGTGAAGGGGAAAATCGTTATCGCTATGGTGAATGATCCCGGTTTTTATGATACGTCTTTGTTCCGTGGAAAGAACATGACTTATTATGGCCGTTGGACTTATAAGTTCGAGGAGGCGCAACGCCAAGGTGCCGCAGGTTTATTGGTTCTTCATAACGAGGCGGCCGCTTCGTATGGTTGGAAGGTCTGTCAGGCTTCTCACGTGCAGACAAATATCGCTCTTTGCTCGGAGACAATGAATGCGGAAGCTTTGGGCATGAAGGGATGGCTCTCGGAGGAGGCTTGCAAGAAAATGTTCGCCCTTAGCGGATTGAATTTTGATGAGACGATTGCCGCGGCGAAGAAACCGGGTTTCAAGAGTTTTACGATGAAGGCGAAAAGTAAGGTTATATTAAATGTAAAGATGACTGTAGGCGAGTCTCATAACGTGGCGGCTGTTTTACCGGGCACGGACCTGAAAGACGAATACTTGGTTTTTACCGCTCACTGGGATCATTTTGGGATCGGCACGCCGATAGATGGGGACAGTATCTATAATGGCGCTAGCGATAATGCTTCGGGCGTGGCAACCTTAATGTTATTAGCTAAGAAATATCAATCATTGCCTGTTCATTCCCGTCGTTCCATCGTATTCGTGGCGGTGACTTCCGAGGAATGTGGCTTATTAGGTTCTCAGTACTATTGTGAGCATCCTTTGTTCCCTTTATCTAAAACGGCTATTAACTTGAACTTGACGGCACGGCTCCGCGTGAGCGTACCCATGATATTTCTCTCCGGGCTGCGGGTAAGACGGATACGGATGCCTTGGTGATCGCTATGGCCTCGGCACAAGGACGGACCGTGAAGGTTATTACCGAAGATCCTGCGGGTGGTTATTTCCGTTCCGATCATTTTAATTTCGTGAAAAAAGGCGTACCTACGATTTTAGTTGGTGGCGGTAAGGATTACGTGGATAAAGCACGCCATGAGGCTAAACCGAAAGTTTACCGGTATCACCAACCGAATGATGAGTATGATGAATCTTGGTGGGATTTTGATGGGGCTATGGAAGATATGAACTTAATGTTTAGTATCGGTTTAGTTATCGCCAACAATGATGAGATGCCTAAGTGGACAAAAGAGGCGGACTTCCAAAGGCAATAGATTAATGTGCCAATGTAGCAATATGCCAATATGCTAATGTGTCAATTAAGATACTATCACTTGTATTCTCACTTGACATTGACATATTGGCACATTGGCATATTATTTAATTTGCACATTATTTAATAGGTATGACCTCCTTCTTGCATTTCCTTACTATTGATCTTATGTAGATCAAGCGCTCTCCAAGCATAGAAAATGTAGGCTAATACGAATGGAACGAGAATAGATACATAGCTCATTACTTTCAACGTGAATGGGCTTGAGCAACTATTCTGGATCGTCAATGAACTTTGTAGATCCGCCAAAGATGGGTAGTAAGCCGTATTATTCCATCCTGCGCAAAGTAATAAAGCTAATACGGTCAAGACAGTCCCTGCTCCCGCAAACCAGATGCCTTTTCTCCAAGTCTTCGAGAATATCGTTTTCCCTATGCCGAATAGCACGCCAACCACGCCAATCAATAATACGGCTAACACGATTGGCATCTCGATCAGGTTCATAAAATACTTATACGGTTGCATAAATACTTCTCCGGTATCCGGATTTACGGCAAAACCGTCCACCAACAATAAACGGATCAAGAATGTCAAGAAAAAGACGAGGAACAAGATTGTCTCCGGTATCAATTGTTTCCGGCTTTTAGCGACAATCTCCGGATCATCGATATTGTTGATAAAATAGAGTAGGGCCAGAGCTCGTGCCAAGAAGAAAACTGCCAGTCCTAGGCACAAATTCCAAAATACCAAAGCCGCCTCTAATCCATGCCAAGGATTGGCCCACGTGGAAATGACGGGCATGGCTACATCAGTCAACTGTTCTTTGTTAACAATAAATTCAGCGCCGTTAAAGAAGGTCGCTACAGCGGTTCCGAGTAAGATCGGACCTGCTATACCATTGATCATAAGAAATACTTGATACGTCTTTTTCCCGAGTAGGTTGCCTTTTTTCGCTTGATACTCGTAAGATACAGCTTGTATCACGAAGCAAAGCAAGATCAGCATCCATACCCAATAGGCTCCGCCGAAGCTTGTGGAATAAAATAAAGGGAAAGAGGCGAAGAAAGCACCTCCGAAAGTGACCAACGTAGTGAAAGTAAACTCCCACTTACGCCCGGTCGAGTTCAATAACATTTTTTGCTGTATCTCCGTCTTGCCGATAGTGAAGAGTAGAGATTGGCCTCCTTGTACAAAAAGAAGGAATACTAATAGCGCTCCGAGTAGAGATACCAGAAACCACCAGTAATGTTGTAACAATATATATGTACTATCCATAGGACTTTCTATTTAAGAATTGATATTTGAAAATTGAAAATTAGTGGGCGGCAGCTTCCGGCCCTTTCTTGATGGCCTTAACCATGATTCCAATCTCTGCGATCAGCAGGATCGTAAATAAGATAAGGAACAGGTAGAAAGTGGTCTGTACCGAGGATGGGTTTAACTTGGATATCGAAGCGCTGGTCGGCAAGATATCTGTATAGCCCAAGGTTGACGTCCTACCTCCGCTACGATCCAACCGGCTTGTCCCGCTATATATCCTAAAGGTATAGACCATAGGCCCACGTATTGCAACCAACGTGTATTAGCGATTTTCCCCTTTTTTTATCCCATATCAACGTAATAATGAATAGTAAGATGAAGAAACAACCAAGGATCACCATCACACGGAAAGAATAGAATGTCAATCCTACATGCGGGATTAACTCTGCCGGATCCTTAATATAACCATATCCGAAATAGGGGAAATTCTCTTCCAAGGTTACCCTGTATTGTGCGGCTGCTGCGGTATCTTTATCTTTAACCGCTTTGCGATAATCAGCTAACGCTTTGATGGCGGTTTTACCTTTCTCTATTTTTTCTTTGGCGGAGAGCGCTACCGTTCCTTTATTGGTCGTATAACCTCCCTCTATTAAGTTTACGATTCCCGGAACGTATGCGTTCATGTCACGTTCTGCTAAGAAGGAGAGGAGTTTGGGGAACTTAATGTCAAAAATAAATGCGTTCTGGTTATCCAGATAACTCGTCTTTGCCGGATTTAAGATGCCGATACCTACGAGTCCTACTCCGTTGCCACCCTCATAAAGACCTTCCATGGCGGCTAGTTTCATCGGCTGCTTTTGAGCGACTTGGTAAGCGGAGCCATCACCCGTCCAGATAATAAGGATGGAGGCTACCAACCCGAATATAGCGCTGACCTTGATACTTGACAAAGCGAATTCGGTATTCCGTTTCTTTAATAAATACCAGCAGCTGATTCCTAGTACGAACAAGGCGCCTACGATCCAACCGGACAATACCGTATGGAAAAACTTATTAATGGCGACAGGCGATAAGGCTACGGCCCAGAAATCGAACATCTCGTTACGGACCGTATCCGGATTGAAATGCATACCGACCGGATATTGCATCCATGCGTTAGCGATCAAGATCCAGAGAGCGGAAAGAGTAGCGCCGATAATCGTCAGCCAAGTGGAGGCGAGATGAAAGCGTTTGCTAACCTTGTCCCAACCAAAAAACATAACAGCGATAAAGGTAGCTTCCATAAAGAAGGCGAGAATTCCCTCGATAGCCAAAGGTGCCCCGAAGATATCCCCGACAAACCAACTATAGTTAGACCAGTTGGTTCCGAACTCGAACTCGAGGATCAATCCCGTAGCGACACCGATAGCGAAATTGATACCGAATAATTTCATCCAAAATTGGGCGGTCTTTTCCATGCCTCATTACCTGTCCGATAATAAATCGTCTCCATAATAGCTTGGATAACGCCAAGTCCTAGTGTTAGTGGCACGAAGAGCCAATGATACATGGCAGTAAGGGCAAATTGAGCCCTCGACCAATCGATCAATGAAGTGTCAATGTTTTCAATCATATTTATTAATGTTTTAAGGATTTATTGCCCGTTGTATGAGTTCGTTCGATACGTGGTTCTCCTTCTCACTATCGCTATCGAATTGCCCGAGATAATTAGGAAAGAAGAATAATCTCAGGATAAAAACATGATAAACAATTTGACTAGAATGATTAGCCAAAGAGTCTTGCCCAGCTTCATCTCCCGGAATCCTTCCAGATAAAAGCGATATATTCGTATGAATGCAGATTCTTTTTTCATATAGTTGTTCTCATTTAAGATAACAGTTGTTAATATGAATATGTTTTCATGTTTTTACAAATATATCCAACTGCGTTAATAAAATACCCCCAATCCTATAGATAATATTTATGAAATTATAAATAAGATCTATCCTGTCTGTTAAAAAAACTATTTTAAATAAGAAAGCGGTCTTTTGATCTTGTCAATAATACAGCATTGGCTATATTTGCGACAATTTGTTGCCTGTAAAGGTGTAAAGACACATGAAATATCATTGTTAAGTGCTAATCTATAAAAAAATTATTACTATGTCTAACATTTCTAGAAGATCTTTTCTTCAAAAAGGTACGGCTGCCGCAGCAGCTTTGACTATTGTTCCGAGTGCGGTCCTAGGTAAAACCCATGGTCATATCGCTCCAACTGATAAATTGAATATTGCCGGTGTTGGTATCGGAGGTATGGGTAACGCTAACTTAAAGAACATGGAGACTACCGAGAATATCGTAGCTCTTTGTGACATCGACTGGAAGTACTCAAAACCTGTATTCGACCGTCATCCTCAAGCTAAAAAATACTGGGACTATCGTAAGATGTATGATGAGATGGGTAAATCTATTGACGCTGTGTTGGTAGCTACCGCTGACCATACTCATGCGATGATCACAGCTGACGCTATGACGCTTGGCAAACACGTATACACTCAGAAACCGTTGACTCACTCTGTTTATGAGTCCCGTTTGCTTACGAACTTGGCTAAGAAGTATGACGTAGCTACTCAGATGGGTAACCAAGGTTCTTCATTGGCTGAAGGTGTAGATTTGATCTGTGAATGGATTTGGAATGGTGAGATCGGTGAGGTTACTAAAGTAGAATGCGCTACCAACCGTCCTATCTGGCCGCAAGGTTTGAACGCTCCTGAGAAAGTTGATAAGATTCCTTCTACATTGAATTGGGATTTGTTTACGGGTCCTGCTAAATTGAGACCGTTTAATAAGACATATCATCCTTGGAACTGGCGCGGATGGTGGGATTATGGTACAGGTGCGTTGGGTGATATGGCTTGCCACATCTTACATCCGGTATTCAAAGGCTTGAATTTAGGCTATCCGACAAGAGTTCAAGGTTCTTCTACATTGTTATTACAAGACTGTGCTCCTAACGCTCAGCATGTTAAGTTGGTATTCCCGGCTCGTGATAATATGCCAAAGGTAGCTATGCCGGAGGTTGAAGTTCACTGGTATGATGGTGGTATGATGCCGGATCGTCCAGAAGGATTCCCTCAAGGTAAGGAATTGATGGGTGAAGGTGGTGGATTGTGTATCTTCCATGGTACGAAAGATACATTGATCTGCGGTTGCTACGGTGTTAACCCATGGTTGTTATCTGGTCGTAAACCGAACGTTCCTCAAACATTGCGCCGCGTGAAAGACGCTATGAAGGGTGGTCACGAACAAGACTGGATTCGTGCTTGTAAGGAAAGCGCAGGCAGCCGTGTTCAGACGAAGTCTAACTTCTTGGAGGCTGGTCCGTTCAATGAAATGGTTGTAATGGGTGTATTGGCTGTTCGTTTGCAAAGATTGAATAAAGAATTGTTGTGGGATGGCCCTAACATGAGATTTACGAATATCGATCCGAATGAGACAATCAAGATCATCAAGAAAGATACATTCGAGGTTATCGATGGTGACCCGAAATTCAAGACAGAGTGGACGGATCCAATTAATGCTCAAGAATTTGCCGCAGGCTTGATCAAGCACAACTACCGTGAAGGCTGGAAGTTGGTAGATATGCCGAGATAATAGTTTTAACTCAATAAATAAAATGAAAAAGTCAGTATTATTAGCAAGTGCCGCTATCATGATGTGTTATTTCACTTCTTGTGGTGGTGGAAAGAAAACAGAAGAAGCTCCTGCAGCTGCTGAGACTACAACAGAAGCCGCAGCTCCTGAGTACAAGCTCATGACAGATCTTCCTACTGTAGATATCACGACTTCCGAAGATAAGAGTAGATATGTGATCTTCGATGGTAAGACATTCAATGGCTGGAGAGGTTATGACCGTGCTGACGTTCCGGGTGCTTGGACAATCGAGGACGGAGCGATCAAAATCAATGGCTCTGGTGCTGGTGAGGCTGGTGCTTCCAACGGTGGGGACTTGATCTTCGCTCATAAGTTGGGTAACTTCGAGCTTGAGTTCGAATGGAAAGTAGGTAAAGGCTCTAACTCTGGTGTATTCATCATGATTCAAGAGGTAGAGGGACAACCTTCTTACATCTCTGCTCCTGAGTACCAAGTATTGGATAACGAGAACCACCCCGACGCTAAGTTAGGTAAGGATGGCAACCGTAAATCTTCTTCTTTGTATGACATGATTCCTGCTAAACCGCAGAACGCAAAACCGTTCGGTGAGTGGAACAAGGGTAAGATCATGTGCTATAAGGGTACAGTTGTTCACTATTTGAATAGCGATGAACCTGTTGTTGAGTATCACTTGTGGACTCCGCAATGGAAAGAAATGTTGGATAATAGCAAATTTAGCAAAGACAAATGGCCGTTGGCTTATGAGTTGTTGTTGAATTGCGGTGGCGCTAACAAAGAAGGTTTCATCGGATTTCAAGACCACGGGGATGATGTTTGGTTCCGTAACATTACTGTTAAAGTTTTGGATTAATCGTATCAAGCACATTTTAGCATAAATAATGCCCGAGGCCTAAATCTATGATTTTAGCTTCGGGTGTTGTGTTTTTAATAATCGACTTTTTCTAAACCAATTTTTTAGGACCAAGAAATGAAAATAGAACAAGGTTACACGAAAGCGCAGATGACTTGGCTGATGATGCTGCGTCTTTTTATAGGTTGGCACTTTATGTATGAAGGCCTAGTAAAAATCATGAACCCAAAATGGACATCTCTACCCTATCTATCGATTCAAAGGGTCCCGCTGCTTCATTTTTTATCAAATTGACTCAAGACGACAGTTTGATGACAACCATCAACTTCTTGAATGAGTGGGCTCTGTTATTGATCGGCCTAGGCTTGACTTTAGGCTGTTTGTATCGTTTATCTTCTGTTGGAGGTATGATTCTTCTCGCTATGTACACGTTATCCCACCCCTCTTTCGTGGGAGCGAGCTATATGATGCCGTTTGAAGGCTCTTATTTATGGATTGACAAGAACCTTGTGGAGTTCGCCGCTTTAGGCTTGATGTGCGTATTCCCTACATCACAAATCATAGGATTCGATCGTGTGTTAGGACGTGTGTGTCCGATATTGCATAAACTTAAATTTATTTGATACCCATGGCAACAGAAGATGCAAAGAATACTCCTTCTCAGGAGCAAATGCCCGATAAAGGACGTCGGGACACATTGAAGACATTGGCTACAGTGCCTATCTTAGGTGCTTTGGCATATGGCGTTTACCAAAAAAGGAAAGACGCTTTAAGAGGCCGTAACATATCAGATGTATTTCAGGTAAGTAACAGGCAGGCCTCCTATTTAGAGCCGCAAGGCGATGGTAAGAAGATCCGTATCGGTTTGGTAGGCTTCGGTATTCGTGGAAAGCAATTGATGCGTGCCGCAGGTTTCGCTGAGCCTTCTTGGATCGATAAGATGAAAGAGGCTAATAAGTTGAATAAGAAAGACACGCGTTATCAGCAATATATGGAGCAAGATGATCTGAATATTGAGATAACCGCGGTTTGTGATATATTTGATGTATATGGTGAGGCCGCTGTATTGACCGGTTCCAATATCCATCGTGAGGGTAGCGGCGGTAAGTTCGGGCCTGCTGCGAAACGTTACCGGACTTATCAAGAGCTGGTAACGGCTCCGGATGTGGATGCCGTTATTATCGCTGGTCCGGACCACTGGCATAGCACGATCGCTATGGCTGCGGCACGTGCCGGAAAGCATGTATATTGCGAGAAACCGTTATCATGGACGGTTCCTGAGACGTATATGGTTCGCCAAGTGATCAAAGAGACTGGCGTTGTATTTCAGTTAGGTCACCAAGGACGTCAGACCGATTGCTATCAGAAGGCCGAGGAGATTATCGGTAACGGATTATTAGGCCCTGTTAACTTGATCGAGGTTTGTACGAACCGTAACTCTCCAATGGTGCTTGGGTATATGATATTATCGAAGGCTCTAATCCGAATACGATCGATTGGAAACAGTTTGAAGGTGATCCTGAGCGTATTAAGGAGTATATGGATTATATGACATCCAATAAGCTTGAAAGATATATCGGTCCGGACGAGCGTAGCAAGTTTAGTCTGGAACGTTTCTTCGCTGGCGTTGCTGGTGGGATTATAGTACAGGTCTTTCCGGTGACTTGTTGACACATGAGTACGACGCTGTCAACCAGATCATGCATGTAGGTATACCTCATTCCGCTACTTCATCCGGTGGTGTTTATTTCTTCAAGGACGGACGTACGGTACCTGATGTATTGCAGACTACTTTCGAGTGGCCGGATCGTGACTTGACGATGTTGTATAGCGCTACATTGGCAAGTAGCCGTAACCGTGGCAAGGTGTTCATGGGGCATGATGCTTCTATGGAGGTTTCCAATATCTTGGCTATTACGGTTGACCAAGATTCCACTCGTTATGCGGATAAGATCAAGGAAGGTATTATTCCTACAGATACCCCGTTCTATACCTATGTACCGGGACAAAATAGCTCGGATTCCGTTACATCTCCTACGGAGTTGTATTTCGCTAAACGTGGTTTGCTGTATACGTATGTAAATGGTAAACGTTATGATACGACTCACTTGCATATCCGTGAGTGGCTGGAATGTATCCGTCAAGGCAAGACTCCTAGCTGTAATATCGACGCTGCTTTCCAAGAAGCTATGACTGCCACATGGTACTCGCGCTTATCTGGAAGGACGTACGATGTACTGGGATAAGGACAAAGAAGAGATCGTAAGAGGTGAACTTGCGTAAGTATCTAAAAAGACGATAAATAACTTTCCCAAGAAGCGAACTTCATAAATGGATGGAGTTCGCTTCTTTTATTTGTGCATGTATAAAATTTCTTCTCTTTTTTGTAACCGATTTGTGATTACTCATGTCTTATTGATAAAAGCGAATAATTTATTAAACCTTTAAAGAATAAAAGATATGAACGAGTTGTGGATTCCTATTTTAGGTGTTATTTGTGCGGTAGGTATGCCGGTATTGTTAGGTATTATCGCTAAGTTACATGACCATTAAAAGTAAGCATGAGGAAAAGATGGCGATGATCGAGAAAGGAATTGTGCTGGAAGAGGCTATGCGCCCGAGAGAAGGCTAATCGTTATAATACCCTGCGTAACGGTATTTTTATGATCGGTTTGTCATTGGGTGTGATTGTCGGTATGATGCTCGACTCTGCTTTCACTTACGATAGCGATTGGTTCTTTTTGTTAGTTCCGGCTATTACGATTATGTTCGGTGGAGTAGCTTTTATAATTTATTTCTTTCTTTCCCGTTCTTTAATGGAGAAGGAGAGATTGGAGGACGAGAAGAAAATGCGTCTGGAAGAATAAACGATACCGGATGGATGAGCGAAAGTGGATAGAACGTATTTTGGCAGGGGACACGCAAAGTTTCTCCTGCCTTGTCGCGAAGTATGAGAAGATGGCTTATACCATCGCTTTTCGTATCTTGGAAAATCGCGAGGAGGCAGAAGAGGCCGTACAGGATGCGTTCGTGAAGATGTATCGTGCTCTTTCCGATTTTCATTTCGATAGTAAGTTCTCAACATGGTTTTATAGGATCGTGTATCGTACGGCGTTGACGGCCTTGAGACAACAGCGTATGTTCGTGAGTTATGAGGAGGCGGGCCCTGTAGACCTTTCGAATGACGAAGTTGAATCGGCTACGGCTTTATTAGAGCGTGAGGACCGGAAAGAGATGATCGCACGTACGCTGAAAAAGCTTCCGGCTGATGAGGCCTTGTTGCTTACTCTTTATTATTTGGAGGAATGCTCGGTGGAAGAGATCTGTCAGATCACTGAATTGAGCGCTTCTAATGTGAAAGTAAAACTATTCCGTGGGCGGAAACGGTTTTATGAAGTGTTGCAAGATAAAATGAAATTAGAGACAGCTGATTTGTTATGAATATGAATGAGAAAGATATTGATCATTTGACACGTAAGTTGATGCGAGGGACGGCGGAACAACCTTCGGCCTCATTAAACTCCCGTATTATGGCATTGATTATACAAGAGAAGAAGCGGGTATATAAGTACTATATCAAGAAACGATTTACACCTGTAGGCATTTTTAGCATATTTGTCGCTTATATGCTTGTGTTAGTAGGCATCTTGTATTTGGTTAAGCTTTCTCCGGGCGGGGCGGAAACGGTTTTAGGCTCTTTGCGAGCCTATTTCCCGATTGTTTTAACGATTGCTTCCGGGATCTCTTGTTTCTTCCTGTTTACACAACTCGATAACTGGTTGAAGAGAGAAGAGATACGCCGGCAAAACACCTCAAAATAAAAATATCCGGTTGTAGAGACGGGGCACGCCCCGTCTCTACAACTGATTAATTGGCCTTGACTTTTAGATTTCCGTAACGATTTCCTTCGAAGTGAATCGTCGGTTGCTTTCCACCATTAATCTCATAGGTGTAATTCTTGTCACGATCCTCATCGTCAAAATGCTTGCGGGTGATATTGAAACCGTTCACGTCGCAGCTTGAATACTTCATGTTCTCCGCTACTATCCGGAAAGAAGTTTTTGCGGGAAGCGCTACCTCTAAATTCCATAATGGGATTCTACGTTCACCTTCGAGAAAGATCGATGTACAGCTACGTACGTCTGAGCATCGATCGATGTACAGCTACGTACGTCTGAGCATCGATCGATGTACACTCGTACGTCTGAGCATCGAAT
>ENA-OQAS01001165-OQAS01001165.1-human-gut-metagenome-genome-assembly--contig:-NODE-1165-length-12744-cov-1.547436_pt1 | contig 12744 bp, 15 predicted proteins | sample MGYA00242733_ERZ504523 | MGnify/ENA primary metagenome ERZ504523 (study PRJEB26092, sample SAMD00036239) | human gut metagenome | host: Homo sapiens | study: EMG produced TPA metagenomics assembly of... | reverse complement strand
AGCTGGACCCGACGGCGTTCCGCGTGGCCGACATTGAAAAACCACCGTGGACCCGCTGGCCAAGGTCATCCGCCTCGAGTGCCGCAAGCGCCGCCTGGGCAAGGTGAAGGTCGTCTTTTCGGAGGAGCAGACCCTGCCGCCGCTGCAAGAGGAAATCGAGGAAGCCCCCACCGCTGCGCGCCGCACGGTGCCCGCCAGCAACGCCTTTGTGCCCGCCGCCTGCGGCTGGTCTGCGGGTCCGAGGTCGTCAAGGACCTGCTGCGCAAGGCCGGCGTATACCGCGGCAAAAAATAATTTCTCTGCGCCCCGCTGGCACAAAAGCGGGGCGTTTTGCATGAAAAATACCAGTTTGCCCCCTGTGTTATCTTGACATTTGCACGAAATCAAAGTAAAATTATATATAGGAAATAAAGAGCCAAACGGCAGGCGTGGCCTGTGCGTGGCTCCTTAAAGGGTGTCGCCCACAGGGAACGCCGCTTTTTTACGATATTTAACGTCCTGATGACGGTTTGTGTATATTCTGCGCGCAGGGGCATCGTGTGTCTTTTTGGCTGACCTGCCGCGTTTCTTCATGCAACAATGTCATAGTGAAAAGCGTCCCGCTGCGCGCATCCTCCTATTTTGATAAGGAGTGAAACCGACTATGTCACCAATTTTGACCGTGGTGCTGGTCCTTGTTGCTGCCGCTGTTGCCGGGGCGCTTGGTTTTTACCTCGCGGTGAAAACCGCAAGCGCACCGCCGAGGCAAAGATCGGCAGCGCTGAGGAGGAAGCCAAGCGCATCGTGAATGATGCCATCAAGGCTGCCGAGCAGAAGCGCAAGGAAACCATCATCGAAGCGAAGGACGAAGCTTCAAGCTCAAGAGCGACGCGGACAAGGAAATCAAGGACCGCCGCGCCGAGATCACCCGCCAGGAGCGCCGCATCGACCAGAAGGAGGAGGCCCTCGACAAGCGCACTGCCCAGATGGAGCGCAAGGAGGAGGACCTCAAGCGCCGCAGTGAGACCGTGGAGGCCCGCCTGGACGAGCTGGAGCAGCTCAAGCTGCGCCAGACCGAAAGCTGGAAACCATCGCCGCCATGTCCAAGGAGGACGCCCGCGCCGTGTTGCTCAAGCAGGTCGATGACGAGCTGACTCACGAGAAAGCGATGAAGATCAGCGCCTACCAGGCTAACATGAAGGACGAGTGCGACAACCTTGCCCGTGAGCTGATCGGCCAGGCCATCGCCCGCTGCGCGGCTGACGCCACCAGCGAGGCCACCGTCAGCGTTGTGCCGCTGCCCAGCGACGAGATGAAGGGCCGTATCATTGGCCGCGAGGGCCGCAACATCCGTGCACTCGAAACCGCCACGGGCTGTGACCTTATCATCGACGACACGCCGGAGCCATCACGCTGTCCAGCTTTGACCAGACCCGCCGCGAGGTCGCCCGCATGGCGCTGGAGCGCCTGATTGCCGATGGCGTATCCATCCGGCCCGCATCGAGGAGACCGTGGACAAGTGCCGCCGCGAGCTGGAAATCCAGATGAAGCGCGAAGGCGATAAGGCCGTCATGGAGCTTGGCATTCACAGCCTGCATCCCGACCTTGTCAAGCTCATTGGCCGCCTGAAGTACCGCACGAGCTTCGGCCAGAACGTCCTGAGCCACTCTCTCGAGGTGGCCTGGCTGGCCGGTCTGATGGCCAGTGAGCTGGGTGTCAATGTTCAGCTGGCCCGCCGTGCCGGTCTGCTGCATGACATCGGCAAGGCCCTTGACCACGAGATCGAGGCAGTCACGTCCAGATCGGCGTTGACATCTGCAAGAAATACCGCGAGAACCCGCAGGTCATCCACGCCATCGAGCCCACCACGGCGACGTGGAGCCCAAGACGACGCTGGCGTTCATCATCATGGCCGCCGACGCGATTTCCGCTGCCCGTCCCGGTGCCCGCCGCGAGAACATGGAGAGCTACATCAAGCGTCTGGAAACACTGGAGCTCTCTGCAACGGCTTTGAGGCGTCGAGAGCTCCTACGCCGTGCAGGCAGGCCGCGAGGTCCGCATCCTTGTCCAGCCCGACAAGGTCAGCGACGACGAGGTCATTCTGCTGGCACGCAATGTCGCCAAGAAGATCGAGAACGAGCTGGATTACCCCGGCCAGATCAAGGTCAGCGTCATCCGCGAGAGCCGAGCAACCGAGTACGCGAAGTAAAATTCACAACTGCATACAGCAACAGGCAGACCGTCAAAATTGGCAGCCTGCCTGTTTTGCTATACGATGCGGCAGGAACCGGGCATGCCCGGCCCGCAGGCTTTTCCGCAAGAGGGCGCTTATTTTACAGTGCCGGTCCGCACATGTGCGGACCTTACTGCATGGCACCGCAAAGCCCGGCGCAGGTTCTCGGACTTACTCTTCCTGCAGCTGGCGCAATGCACCCAGGAAGGGATGAATACCTCCCCTACAAAATAATAAGCCCCCGACATAATACCGTACAGCGGCAGGTGTCGGGAGCTAACTTATTCTATTACAGATGCAGCACTCTGTCCTTGATCTCGGCAGTTCGGCCTGGTTCCAGAACTGGGTGCCGATGTAGCCGCAGGTGCGGCGGGCGACGTTCAGCTTGTTCTGGTCGCGGTTGTGGCACTTGGGGCATTCCCAGACCAGCTTGCCGTCCTCGGGCACGATCTGGATCTCGCCGTCGTAGCCGCAGACCTGGCAGTAGTCACTCTTGGTGTTCAACTCAGCGTACATGATGTTCTCGTAAATGAACTGCATGACCTTGATAACGGCCTCGAGGTTGTCCTGCATGTTGGGCACCTCCACATAGCTGATAGCACCGCCCGGGGAGAGCTTCTGGAAGTCGCTCTCGAACTTCAGCTTCGTGAAGGCGTCGATCTGCTCGGTCACGTGGACATGGTAGGAGTTTGTGATATAATTGCGGTCCGTGATGCCCGGCACAAGCCCAAAGCGCTTCTGCAGGCACTTGGCAAACTTGTAGGTCGTGGACTCCAACGGCGTGCCGTACAGGCTGAAATCAATGTTGTGCTGGTTCTTCCACTTAGTACAGGCGTCGTTCATGTGCTGCATAACGTTCAGCGCAAACGGCTTGGCGGCAGGGTCGGTGTGGCTTTTGCCGGTCATATACTTGCAGCACTCATACAGGCCCGCGTAGCCCAGACTGATGGTGGAATAGCCGCCGTAGAGCAGCTTGTCGATGGGCTCGCCCTTCTTCAGGCGGGCCAGCGCGCCGTACTGCCACAGGATGGGCGCGGCGTCGCTCAGTGTGCCCTTCAGGCGGTTGTGGCGGCACATCAGGGCCTTGTGGCACAGCTCGAGGCGCTCGTCAAAAATCTGCCAGAACTTATCAAAATCGCCGCCGCTGGACAGGGCCACGTCCACCAGATTGATGGTGACAACGCCCTGGTTAAAGCGGCCATAGTACTTCGGCTTGCCGTTCTCGTCGACATAGGGGGTCAAGAAGCTGCGGCAGCCCATGCAGGTGAAGCAGTGGCCCTCGCCGTTCTTGTCGACCTTGTATTCCAGCATCTTCTTCTCGCTGATGTAGTCGGGCACCATCCGCTTGGCGGTGCACTTGGCGGCGAGTTTGGTCAGGTAGTAGTAGGGCTGACCCTCATAGATGTTGTCGTTTTCCAGCACGTAAATGAGCTTGGGGAAGGCGGGGGTGATCCAGACACCGGCCTCGTTCTTGACGCCCTGGTAGCGCTGGCGCAGCATCTCCTCAATGACGATGGCCAGGTCGGACTTCAGGCGCTGGTTGTCACCGGCCTCGTTCAGGTACATAAAGACCGTGATGAACGGGGCCTGGCCGTTGGTGGTCATCAGGGTGACCACCTGATACTGGATGGTCTGCACACCGCGCTTGATTTCCTCGCGCAGACGCTTCTCTACGATCTCGGAGATCTTCTCCTCGCCGGGGTCAATGCCCAACTCCTTCATCTCGGCCTCGCGTCGCGGCGATCTTCTTGCGGCTGACATCGGACAAAGGGGGCCAGGTGGGTCAGCTGATGCTCTGGCCGCCGTACTGGCTGGACGCGACCTGCGCATGATCTGTGTGGCAATGTTGCATGCCGTGGAGAAGGAGTGCGGCTTTTCAATCAAAGTGCCGCTGATGACCGTGCCGTTCTGCAGCATATCGTCCAGATTGACGAGGTCGCAGTTGTGCATGTGCTGGGCGTAGTAGTCGGCATCGTGGAAGTGGATGATGCCCTCCTCATGCGCCTTGACGATCTCCGGGGGAGCAGCATGCGCATGGTCAGATCCTTGCTGACCTCGCCGGCCATATATCACGCTGTACGCTGTTGACGGTAGGGTTCTTGTTGGAGTTCTCCTGCTTGACTTCCTCGTTGTTGCACTCGATGAGGGAGAGGATCTTGTCGTCCGTCGTGTTGTGGGTGCGCTTGAGGCTCTGCACGTAGCGATAGGTGATGTACCTGCGGGCAACCTCATACGCACCGGTGGCCATGATGGCGTCCTCGACGATGTCCTGGATCTCCTCGACGTTCATCGCGTGGCCGCGGGCATAGCAGACCTCCTGTACATGATCGCTGATCTCGATGATCTGCTGCTTCGTCAGGCGCTGGGCATCGGGTACGACCTTGTTAGCCTTCGTGATGGCCGCAATAATTTTGGTAATGTCAAAGACAGCCTCGCTGCCGTTGCGCTTGATGATCTTCATGGCGACTCCTCTTTACAAAAAAATAAATACAGTGCGTTCAATACGAACTGTATAGAATGCGGATGAAATGCCGATTCGTAAATTGCCCGATTTGCGAGCAAGACTATAATACCGCACCGGGGGCAAAAAGTCAACCCATAAAACCACAAGATATAGTGTTCAGTGAGCGAGTGGAAACAAAATGTTCCGTTTTCATCGCCTCAACGTGCAAAAAAGCCTGCCAAAATAAGACTGAAATTTTGGTGATTTTGAGTGGTTCTACACAGTTTGTCGATGCAGCGTGCAAATATCTTCTTCGAAAATCATGCTCCCCCTTGCAGTATGCCCCCAAAGCTGGTATACTATGTCAGGGTTTGGGGGCGGAACGCCCACCCGACACAAGATATGGGGATGTCCCCGCAGGAGAACACCATGAATTACGCAACCATTAAATATTGTGATATTGCCAACGGGGAGGGCGTGCGCACGAGCCTGTTCGTTTCCGGCTGCCGCCGCCACTGCCCGAACTGCTTCAATGCCGTGGCATGGGATTTCGGCTACGGTGCGCCGTTTACCAAGGAAGTTCGCAATGAAATACTGGAAAGTCTGGCCCCCGGTTACATCAATGGGCTTTCGCTGCTGGGCGGCGAACCGTTTGAGCCGGAGAACCAGCGGGAGCTGCTGCCCTTTATTAAAAATGTAAAGGTGCTGTACCCCAACAAGACGATCTGGTGCTACACCGGCAACAATCTGGAGCACGAGATCTGGCAGCCCGGTCCCGGGCGATGCGAGGTCACCGACGAGTTTTTACAATATATAGATGTGCTTGTGGACGGCGACTTTGTGCAGGACCAGTACGACATCAGTCTGCGCTTCCGCGGGTCGAGCAACCAGCGCATCATTGACATGAATAGACCCGCGCAGCAGGCCGGGTCGTTTTGTGGCAGGACGACCGATTTTTGCGGATCACACGATGTAATGGAAAATTGCAAGGGCGGGTTGCATATCCGCCCGCGGGGCGTCGAGGACGCCGCCCCCACAAACCGAAAGGCAGAACTATAGGGTCCGCAGATGTGCGGCCCGCGGCTTTCCCGCAAGAACATCTGCCTTACGCGCGAGGGCCGGGCATGCCCGGCCACTACTGTGCAGTCACAATTAAAACAGGAGCAAAAACCATCCATCATGAGCACCACCTCAAAATCCAAAACCATGATCGAAGGGCCGCTGGCCAAACAAATTCTGCTGGTCAGCCTGCCGCTGGCCTTATCCAACCTATTACAAATTCTGTTCAACATGTCCGACGTTGCCGTTGTGGGCCGGTTCGCCGGTTCCACGGCACTCGGCTCCGTGGGCTCGACGGCGACGTTTGTCACACTGTTCACCGGCTTTCTGATCGGCTTGAGCAATGGCGTCAACGTGCTGGTCGCCCGCTTTTACGGTGCCGGGCACCCCAAGGACGTCAGCAAGACCGTCCATTCGGCGCTGCTGGTCAGCCTGGCCGCCGGTGTGCTGCTGCTGTTCGTCGCTTGTTCGGCTCGCCTGCGCTGCTGGAGCTGCTGAACACCAAGGAGGACCTGCTGCCCGGTGCGATTTTGTACCTGCGGGTCTACTTTCTCGGTATGCCGGCGCTGCGCTCTACAACTTTGGCAACGCAGTGTTCAGCGCTATCGGCGAGACAAAAAAGCCGCTGGCCTACCTGTCGCTTGCGGGCGTGCTGAACATCCTGCTCAACCTGTTTTTCGTCATCGTCTGCAAGCTCGATGTCGCCGGTGTCGCGCTGGCCAGCACGATTGCCCAGTGCGTCTCGGCAGGGCTGATCCTGCACGCGCTGACAAAGGTCAGCGACTGCTACGCGCTGGATTTCCGCAAGGTAAGGCTGGACCTCAACATGACAAAGCGCATCCTGATGCTGGGCGTGCCCGCGGGCCTGCAAAACGCGATCTTTGCGATTGCCAACCTCTTTATTCAGGCGGGCGTCAACTCCTTCGACTCGCTGATGGTCAAGGGCAACTCCGCCGCAGCTAACGCCGACGCGATGATTTATGACGCTATGGCGGCGTTTTACATGGCCTGCGCCAGCTTTATGAGTCAGAACTACGGCGCGGGCAAGCTGAACCGCGTCAAGAAAAGCTACTTCATCGCGCTGGCCTACTCGTTTGGCCTGGGCGCGGTTCTGGGCGGCGGGCTGCTCGTCTTTGGGCGGCAGTTCTTGGCGCTGTTCACGACCGAGAGTGCTGTCATCGACGCGGGCATGAAGCGCATTATGGTCATGGGCTGGGCCTACTGCACCTCGGCGTTCATGGACTGCACGATTGCCGCCTCCCGCGCCTCGGCAAGACGGTAGGGCCGACGGTCATCGTAATTCTGGGGTCCTGCGTATTCCGCGTTGCGTGGGTCTACACGATCTTTGCCCACTTCCACACGATCCCGGCGCTCTACCTGCTGTATCCCTGCTCCTGGGCGCTGACCGCCGCCGCAGAGATCGTCTATTTTGTGTTCAGCTACCGCCGCGCCGCCCTCCGTCTGCAGGAGCGCGATGCGCTGGCGCAGCTGTGAGAGCAGGGGAGAGGGCTGCTGTCATTTGCTGCATATCCAAAAAATTTGCTAAGACAGTCTGTCATGTATATTTTATATACCAGATATACAGAAAATACTTTTACATACACCACTCCCACGTGTATAATAGTCGATGCAAGTAAAAGAGGAGTGGAAAGGTATGCAGTATACGGACCTGACAAGAAAGGAATTGCAGCGGGAGTACAGCCGCCTGACACGGAAGTACACGGACTTATCCGCCAGCCGGTGGAGCTGGACCTGACAACGGAGGATCCGCTGCCGGGCTGCGCGAACCGCCGTGCGGTGAAGCATTTTGGCACTGTGCTGGACAAGGAGCTGCGCGATACCGGCGCAGCCCACCCCGCCCAAGCACCGGACGCCGTGGCGGCCCTGGCCACGATGCCCGGCTGTGCCCACCGCACAGTGGAGCTGTGCCGCAAAGCCGGTGTCCGCTTTGACGCCATCGACCACTGCACGGTGCTGGCGCGCACGATCCCGGAGGATATCCGCTCCGACGAGTTGACCCACGTTGCCAGCGTCTTTGCTGTCAGCGCCCGCATGGCTGCATTGGAGAGCCTGCAGGGAACGCTGATGAGAGCGTAAAGCCGTCTGCCGCCCCGTAAACCCAAACCCGCATTGGCATTCAAAACCAATGCGGGTTTTTATTGGTGCGCGTGGTGGGGATGACGGGCGGCTTGTAGGGGAACCGGTAGCGGATGTTGACATAGAACGGGCGGTCATAGCCGCGGAACTGCCAGCAGGACGGCACGTCGAGCTTGTCAAACACGACGGCGTCGCTGTCCAAGAATGAGGCCCTCTGCGCGGCTCTTTGCAAATTCTCGGCTGCGGAAAACCGATAAGAATGGAAATCCGCGGCTTTCTTGCAATTTTCCGGCGAACATGCTACATTTAGTATAAAAACAAAAGGGGGCGTGCCGGGTATGATTCGTTTGGCCCTTGTCGAAGACGACGAGCTCTACCGCAGCCAGCTGCGCGAATATATTGACAAATACAGCGCGGTATCGGGCGAAAAATTTACCGTGACAGAATTTTCCGACGGCGACGAGATCGCACTTGGCTATAAGGCTGTCTATGACATCATCCTGATGGACATCGAGATGAAGTTTATGGATGGCATGATGGCTGCCGAGGAGATCCGCAAGGTCGACACCGAGGTTATCATTATCTTTATCACAAATTCGCCGCAGTATGCCATCAAGGGCTATGCCGTCGATGCGCTGGACTATGTGCTGAAGCCGGTCAGCTACTATGCGTTTTCGCAGAGACTTGGCCGCGCGTGGAGCGCGTGGCGCGCCGCGCACGGCACTTTTTTGCAGATCAACGCCCACGGCACGGCACATAAGCTGGACACCTCGGCCATTTATTGGATCGAGAACTGCGGGCATGACTTGGTCTTTCACACGGCGAAGGGGAGGTGACCGCCCCGGGCTCCATGACGGAGACCGAGGAAAAATTGGCGCAGGACAGTTATTTCCGCGTAAACAAGGGCTGCCTTGTGAATCTGGAACACGTTGACCGAATGGACGGTGAGGATGCCATCGTCCACGGAGACCGTGTGCCGCTGGCCCGAGCGCGGCGCAAGGCATTTCTGGATGCACTGAACGACTATATCAACGGGGCAGGGTGACGATATGCCGCTGAAAATTCCTTATTATGAGATGGATATTCCGCGCCTTGTCACGGCGCTGGCAGACTGGCTGGCCTGCCTTTTGTACCTGCGGTTTCTGCCTCCGCGCTACGGCGGGGTCAAGCGTGCGGCGCTGTACGGCGGTGCATTGGCGGCATTGGCACTCTACCTTGTGGCCACCGACGGCTTTAACGGCTGGCGATTCAATGTGCTGTACGCGGTTTCTGTTGCACTTATGCTGCTTTTTATGGCGGCGGCCACCCGTGCAGACCGCTGGCAGGTGGGGTATTTCTGCACGCGGGCGTTTATTCTGGCGGGTTTTGCCGGGGCGCTGACATGGCAGATGTATGTATATTTTGCGCGTTACATCGCAGCATTGCAAGTCTGCCTGCGTTGGTGCTCTTTATTGCGGCGGGGTTCGGCATCATCTTCGGCCTGATGTGGCTTCTGGAGGATGGCGGCAGCACGGGCAGCATTCAGTTTGACATTCGGCCCCGCACGACCTGCATCGCGGCGGTCATGGCGGCGGCCATCTACATTTTGTCCAGCATCAGCTATACGCAGCTGAACACGCGTTTTCGGCCCGCGGCACGATGGAAATTTACACAATGCGCACGGTTGTCTACTTCGGCGGCGTGGCGCTGCTGTTTGCATATCAATCGCAGCTGCGCGATTTATTGACACAGCGCGAGGCGGATGCCTTGCGGAACATGCTGCACATCCAGTATGAAAACTACAAAATCCGGCAGGAGAGCATTGACCTCATCAACCAAAAATATCATGACTTGAAGCACCAGATCGCGGTGCTTCGCGCCGAGAGCGGCGAGAAGCGCAATGCCGTGCTGGACAATATGGAGCAGGAAATCAAAGCCTACGAGGCGCAGAACGACACCGGCAATAAGGTGCTGGACACGGTGCTGACAGGCAAAAGTCTGACCTGCCGCACCAAAAACATTCAATTGACCTGCGTGGCTGACGGCACAGTGCTGGACTTTATGGACGTGATGGACATCAGCAACCTGTTCGGCAATGCGCTGGACAACGCAATCGAGAGCACCGACAAAATCACAGACCCGGAGCGCAGGCTCATCCACCTGAGCGTGGCGAGGCAAAAAGGCTTTGCGGCCATCCGCATTGAAAACTGCTTTGACGGTGAGCTGAAATTTGAGAAGGGCCTGCCTGTCACGACGAAAAAGGATGTCTTGTACCATGGCTTCGGTGTAAAAAGCATACAAAGCGCCGCCGCAAAATACGGCGGTACCGCGACAATTACGACCCGCGAGTTGGTTTGAGCTGCCGTGTGCTGATTCCGCTGGGCAGCCGCAGCAAGAATAAAAAATGAAGTTTTACGCCCCCTGCATCGGCAAAACGCCGTGAGGGGGCGTTGTTTGTTCGGAAAAGTCTATGCTTGGATGCCGTATTTGGCAATGTGTACAAAAAACAAGCGCATAGCCTTGTGAAATCCGACGAAACCAAAAACCGTTTGTGCGAAAAAGAGCGCATTTCATGCAAATTATGCGCCGCTGCACGATTCTTGTGGTATGGTAGGCTTACAGAAAAAAGAAGAATCTCCGGACGGGCTGCCGTCGACGAAGGAGGAGAACACATGTTTGAAATCACACGCCTGACGGTGGAGCATCTGGCCGCCGGTGCGTGACAGACTGCTCCACACCCCGCATCGGGTTTTCCCTGAGCAGTGACCGCCGGGGCGCACAGTTGGCCGACGCCGAGTTGACCGTCGGCGACTGGTCCGCCCATGTGACCAGCGGCCAGAGCGCTGCCTACGGTCGGCCCTGCGCTGGCTGCCGTTCACCACCTACAGCGTGCGCCTGAACGCCACCGACGACGCAGGCGAGACCGCCACCGCCACCACTACCTTTGAGACAGGCCGCATGGAGACGCCCTGGAAGCCGGTGGATCAGCGACCCGAGCTACCACTTCACCGAGGCAAAGGTCAGCCCCGTGCCGATGGTTTTCCGCAAGGAAATCACAACGAACAAACCCATTGCCCGCGCGCGGCTCTACGCCACAGCCATGGCATCTACGAGCCGAGTTGAACGGCCAAAAGCTGGGCGAGCAATACTTCGCCCCTGGCTTCACGAGCTACAAGTCCTATTTGCAGTATCAGACATACGATGTAACGGCACTTTTGACAGGCGACGACACGCTGACCTTCACGGTTGCAGGCGGCTGGGCAGTGGGCAGCTTTGTGTTTACCCGCAAAACCGCGTGACTGCCGACCGTCAGGCTCTGCTGGCCGAGCTGCGCATCGAGTACACGGACGGCACGACGGAGACCATCGGCACCGACGCTACATGGCAGGTCAGCGAGAGCGGCCCCGTGCGGATGGCAGATCTGTATGACGGCGAGACCTACGATGCCACGCAGGAAATCAGCGATTGGCACAACGCCGCGCCCCGAAACGCTGAAAGTCACCCCCGCCATCACGGCGGACTACGGTGCCCCGGTCAAGGCCCACGAGGTGCGCAAGCCTGTGGCCGTGATGACCGCCCCCGACGGCGAGAGATTTACGACTTCGGCCAGAACCTTGCGGGTGTTGTCCGCATCAAATTCAACGGCAAGGCCGGGCAGGTCGTGACCGTGCGCCACGCCGAGATCCTGAACCCCGACGGCAGCTTAAACACGACCTTCCTGCGCACGGCCAAGGCCACGGCGACTACACCTGCCGCGACGGCGAGCAGACCTACAGCCCGCGGTTCAGCTATATGGGCTTCCGCTATGCGGGGGTCAAGGGCGTCGATGCGAAGGATCTGGAAATCGAGGCCGTGGCGCTCTACTCCGATGTGGAGCACAGCGGTTCCTTCCGCTGCTCCAATGAGATGCTGAACAAACTGCAGTCCAACATTACATGGGGCGCCAAGTCGAATTTCGTTGATATACCGACGGACTGTCCCCAGCGCGACGAGCGCATGGGCTGGACCGGAGACATTGCCGTGTTCTCGCCCACCGCGCTGTACAACTTTGAACTGAGCCGCTTTTTGGAGAAGTGGCTGCGCGACGTCAAGGCCGAGCAGCTGCCCACCGGCGGCATCCCCAACACCGTGCCTGTGCAGGCTACGGTTTCCCCGCCACAATGCCCGAGATGGCCGTGGACTGGTGGGGCGACGCCTGCGTGCTGGTGCCATGGGCTCTATACGAGGCCACGGGCACCTGGACGTGCTGCGTATGATGTACCCACCATGCAGAAGTACGTCAAGGCGTGCTGCTTCTGGGCCGGGTTCGGCATCGGCAAGCACCGTTACATCTGGCACACGCCGTCGGTGCTGCATTTTGGCGACTGGGTCGCCCCCGATGTGCCGAAGATGAGTCAGTGGCAGGCCCGCAGCAAGTACACCGCCACGGCGTCCCTGTGCAACACCAGCGGCACACTGGCGAAAATTGCACGCATCCTTGGCAAGACCGAGGACGCCGCCAAGTACAAGGAGCTGAGCCGTAAGGTGGCCGATGCCTATTGCAGTGTGCTGACCGACGGCAACGGCAAGACGAAGGAAGAATTCCAGACCGCCTATGTGCTGCCTCTGTACTTGAATATGTTCCCTGAAAACGTCAAGGCGAAGGCTGCCGAGAATCTGGTCAAGCTGGTTGAGAAGAACGACTACAAGATTGGCACAGGCTTCCCGGGCACGCCGTACATCCTGTTTGCGTTGGCCGACAACGGCCACGCCGACACTGCCTACAAGATGCTGCTGAACACACAGTGTCCCAGCTGGCTGTATGAGGTCCGCGGTGGGCGCAACCGACGGTTTGGGAGCGTTGGGACGGTCTGGACGAGAACGGCGAGTGCCCAATCGGCGACGACGGCACCGACATGATGATCTCGTACAACCACTACGCCAGCGGCGCGGTGGGCGCGTTCCTCTACCGCCG
>ENA-OQAS01001164-OQAS01001164.1-human-gut-metagenome-genome-assembly--contig:-NODE-1164-length-12748-cov-7.130734_pt1 | contig 12748 bp, 10 predicted proteins | sample MGYA00242733_ERZ504523 | MGnify/ENA primary metagenome ERZ504523 (study PRJEB26092, sample SAMD00036239) | human gut metagenome | host: Homo sapiens | study: EMG produced TPA metagenomics assembly of... | reverse complement strand
TATGATTACACGAACAAATACAAAGCCGGAGCTACTGTTGATACCTGCCCGGCCGTACTGACGGAGGAGCAGACGAAAGAAATGCAGAAGCACGCAGAGGACGGCGCTGCCGCTCTCGGTATCGAAAACTACTGCCGTCTCGACTTTATGATGCGCAAGGACGGAAGAATGTACTGCCTCGAGGCAAACACCCTTCCGGGCATGACCCCGACCAGCCTTCTGCCGCAGGAGGCACAGGTACTCGGCATTTCCTATCCGGAACTCTGCGAGCTGCTGATCCAGCTTTCTCTCAGAAAAAGAGGTAACAACGCATGAAAAATATGACACTTGCGCACATCACAGAGGTGTGCGGCGGAATCTACTTCGGACCGGAAGAAAAGAAAACAGCGGAAGTCACGGATATCGTGACGGACAGCCGGAAAGCGGGAGAGGGAAGCCTCTTCGTTGCAATTCCGGGTGAGCGTGTGGACGGCCATAAATTTATCCCGAACGTGGCTTCCCAGGGCGCACTTGCTGTCATTTCCGAGCAGAAACTTGAAACACCGCCATGCCCGTATATCCTCGTGAAGGATTCCATGGAGGCCATTAAAGCAATGGCAGAATACTATATGCAGCAGCTCAATATTCCGGTTGTCGGCATTACGGGAAGTGTTGGAAAGACCAGTACAAAGGAGACGATCGCGTCGGTGCTGGCGCAGAAATACCGTGTGCTGAAAACGGATGCGAACTTTAACAATGAACTGGGACTGTCACTTACTGTTTTCCGCCTGCGCGAGGAGGATGAGATGGCGGTTCTCGAGATGGGAATCGACGATTTCGGCCAGATGCACCGTCTGGCGAAGATCGCGCGCCCGGAGACTGCAGTCATCACGAATATCGGCTGGTGCCATCTGGAAAATCTGAAGACGCGAGATGGTATTTTACAGGCAAAAACCGAGATCTTTGATCATCTGCGTGAGAACGGGCACATTATCATCAATGGGGACGATGATAAGCTGTCTACTGTTGGAACGGTTCACGCATCAAGCCGGTTCATTTCGGATTGGATGAAAAGAACGAATATTATGCCGATGAGATCGAGAGCCAGGCTTCCGCGGCATTTCCTGCCGGATTCATACCCCGCAGGGGAGCTTTTCTGCACTGATTCCGATTCCGGGACGCCATATGGTTTACAATGCGCTGGCCGGAACCGCAGTCGGATGCACGTACGGGCTGACGCTGGAGCAGATCAAACAGGGAATCGAGACACTGCAGTCGGTGAGCGGAAGATTCCACATCATCGAGACAGGAAAATACACCGTTGTCGATGACTGCTACAACGCAAACCCGGTTTCGATGAAGGCATCTCTCGATGTTCTGAAAGAGGCGAAGGGAAGAAAAGTGGCCGTGCTCGGCGATATGGGCGAGCTCGGAACCGATGAGGCAGCACTCCACGCCGAAGTCGGCACACACGCCGGAATCTGCGGCATTGACGCCCTCTACTGCGCGGGACCGCTCTGCGAATACCTTGCGAAAGCAGCAAAAGAGGCAGACCCGCAACTGGAAATCCGCCACTTCGCGGACCGCGAGAGCCTGATGGCAGAACTGCCGAAGCTCTTACAGGATGGAGATCAGATCCTTGTGAAGGCATCGCATTTTATGGAATATGGAAAGATTGTGGAGATGCTTGAAACAGCACAGAAATTATGATAAAATTTTAAATTGGAAAGTACCCATGACAGGGTGGTAGCCTCCCGAGCCAATGAATACATAGGAAGGAGGTGGCGTAAATGACAGCATACGAAATTATTATGGTTTTTCTGGGAATCTTAGCTTTACTGATTTCCTTCGGAGGCTTCATCATTGCGTTGCTTACCTTTCTCGATAAGAGAAATAAGCGAAAATAAAAATGCCTACCCCGTCGGCAAACGGGATAGGCGGTGTTCGTAAGAACATTTAACCATTTTCTCGAGAGCATCCACTTTGGAGTGGGTGCTTTCTTTTTATATATTTATTATATCGCAGGGGTCTGGCATTTTCAAGCATTTTCTTTCAATTGTTCTAACAGAATATTTTTCGTATAATTTCCAATTTCTTTCTTTTCTTCCTTCGTAAGCTCACCCGGAATAATCGGTTTTCCGTATGTCACGGTAACGTGTGTACCGCGGATCTTCGGGAAATGTGATTCCAGAATTTCTCTGGATCCGGAAATCGAAAGCGGAATGATCGGGCAGCCGGTTTTCATTGCCATCTTGAATGAACCGTTGTGGAACTCGCCGAGCTCCAGCTCGCTCTCCGTCTTGCCGCGGGTGCCCTCCGGGAAGATACAGATGGAAGTGCCGCTCTTGATCTCCTCACATCCGGAGAGAATCATCTGCAGACCCTGCTTGATGTCGGAACGGTCGAGAAACAGGCAGTGGATGAGTTCCATCCAGTTCTTAAGAGCGGAATGCGCGCCAGCTCCTTTTTCGCTACGAATCCGCAGGAACCGGAACCGTTGTGTAGGTTACGAGAATATCAAAATAGCTGCGGTGATTGCCGATGTAGAGAACGGCACGATCCTTCGGAACATTTTCCTGCCCTTCCACTGTGACCTTCGTGCCGGCGAAAAACAGAATCACGCGGAAAATCCAGCGGATCAGCGCACGGCTTACCTTGTCACAGACCTCCGGCTTTTTCTTCCGGATCAGAAGCAGAACAAGAAGCACCGGGATCGACAGAATCAGATACAGAAAAGCGGTCAGAATGACCAGAATAAAACGAATCATGAATCTTTTTCTCCTCTTGGTAAAAATAGTGATATTCAGTTATTGCGTACTTTTCAGTATACGTCATATATGGGGCGGGTTGCAATAACTTCGTCTTTTTCGGAAAAAGATTTTGCGTCATAGAAGACTGTGGCCCGTCATACAATGGATAGAAAGAGCAGGAAGCGGCGTTTGGAATGATGAAGAAAAAGAGACGGGGAAGAGTTCTTCTGGCGGCGGTGATTCTGATGCTCCTGGCATCGTGCCGGATCACAGATGTGAGCGAGGGCGAGCGGAAAGAACTGTCGTATGCGATTGTAAAGCCGGGCGATTTTCCGCCGGAAATCGATCAGATTTTGCGCAGGAAAAAAGAATCCGCGTTCCAGATGGCGTACGAGAGCGGGGACGATCTCTACATACTGCGCGGCTACGGAAAGCAGAAAAGCGGAGGCTTTTCCATACAGATCGAAGAAGTATCGAAATCGGAAAACGCCGTTTTCGTGCGGACAAAACTCGTCGGACCTGCCGCAAAGGAGGAGCAGAAAGGCGCCGCCTCCTGCCCTTACGTCGTGCTGAAAACGAAAGCGGCGGCGGGAATCTCAGTCGTATTTGAGGATTAGAGTGGGAGGAGCCTTATGGATTTTGTAAAAAAGATTCTGCATCAGATCAGCAGAAAAAGCGAAGCGGTGTCACAGATTACGTTTGACGAGGACTACAATGTGCCGGACGCAAGGCCCGATGTGGGGCGGATGATTCAGAAAAAAGGCGAGGTGACGATCGGGGATGTGCAGATTTCGGAAGGAAAAGCGCGTGTATTCGGCGGCCTCACCTTTCATCTGCTGTACGTCTCCGACGGCGAACGGCGCCGGATCTGCCAGCTCTCCGGCGAGCTTCCGATCGACGAGACGATCCATCTCGATGGTCTGACAGGGGGCGACAAGGTCTGCATCACCTGGGAAGTGGAAGATCTGAACCTGCATCTCATCAACTCGCGGAAGCTGGGCGTGCGCGCGATCGTCACGCTGCACGCGTGGATCGAGGAACTGTGCGACCTTGCCGTGCCGATGGAAATCCGCGGGGAGAGCGACGTCGCGGTAAAAAGGCAGGAATACCGCGTGGTTGAGCTTGCAGTGCAGAAAAAAGATGTGCTGCGTGTCAAAAAGGAGCTTACGATTCCGTCCGGCAAGCCGGAATTGCACGAGATTCTCTGGCAGGATCTGGAAGTGCGCGGTCTCGATCTCCGCTCTGAGGAGGGGCGGGTCAGTGCGCAGGGAGAACTCTTTGTCTTCTGTCTGTACAGCGACGGCGAGGAGGATCACCCGCTGCAGTGGGTGGAGCAGGCGCTCCCGTTCCAGGCAGAAGTGGAATGCCAGGCTGCATCTCCGAGATGATCCCGCGGATCGAAAGCACACTCGGCCAGACCACACTCGAAATCCAGCCCGATTCCGACGGCGAGGAGCGGTCCTGCAGGCGGAGGCCGTACTCGAACTTGACATCTGTCTGTATCAGGAAGAAACCGTATCACTTCTGCAGGACGTTTACCATCCGCACCGAGAATGCATTCCAAAAGTGCAGGAGGAGACTTTGGAGAGCCTTCTGATCCGCAATTCCTCCAAATGCCGCCTGACCGACAAACTGCAGATGCGCGTGCCGAAAAATAAAATTCTGCAGATCTGCCACAGCGACGGCAAAATCAAGATCGACGAGGAAAGAATCGTAGAAAACGGCATCGAAGTAACCGGCGTGGTGGAACTCAGGGCGCTCTATGTCGTGAGCGACGATGAAATGCCGTTCTACGCCGCCGAAACCGCCATACCCTTCCGCCACACCATCGAAGTCCCGGGAATCGGACCGGACTGCCGCTACGAACTCCAGTCCTCCATTGACCAGCTCTCCACAACCATGCCGGACAGCAGCGACATCGAAGCCAAAGTCGTACTGAACCTGAACGCCCTCGTCTTCCGCCGCAGAAAAGAGATGGTAATGCAGTACGTCGAAGAAAAAGACCGAGATCCGGAAGAACTGCAGAGCCTCCCGGGCATCACCTGCTACTTCGTCAAGCCGGGGGATACCCTGTGGGATATCGCAAAGAAATTTTATACGACAACGGAAAAAATTCGGGAACTGAACGACCTTAAAACCGAAAATCTTACGCCGATGCAGCAGCTTTTAGTAGAGCGGGTATAGTAGGAAAAGACAGCCTCCTGCCTTAAGAATGGAGTCAATCCATCAGGCAGGAAGCTGTCTTTTTGTGAGTTAACGAAATTACAATATTTTGATATGAGAAGCTTTTAAATCAATCAATCTTTGCGCATAGCCCGTAATCCGTGATATCTGCTCTGAGGTATAGCCCGCAGAAAGATATTCTGAGAAAGTGTCATCAGGCAGGAGCAGCTCAATGGCAAAGGTATCAGCTTCGGTTTCATATTCTGCCGTTTTTAAATGAGTTCTGGTATCCATAAAGATGGCATTTGCCTTTTTATGGAGAAACAAATGCCCAAGTTCGTGTGCCAGAACCAGTGTGCGCTCCTGCTCGGAAAGAGTTTCATCGAGATAGATGATATGGTTTCTCTGAAAATACTGATAAAAACCACGGACTCCGCTTAAAGGAGCATCCACGAGAATCACATTCAGTCCACGGACAATTTCAAAAGGATTCCGTGACTGGAATCGGTGAGCGATCTGATTCGCTCTTTTTTATGTCCATAGACATCAGTCCTTTTTATATTTTTTCGGTGTGTATTTTTCTTTGTTCTTCTTTTTTGCGAGTTCCATACCGATCTGCATTGCCGAAAGAATGGAATCGATGGCTTCCGGGGAAGCGGGATCGCCGTCAAACATCAGTCCCTCCTGAGAAAGAAGCTGTTCTTTGGTGCGGGCGAGGATTTTTTCAATATCCCGTTCGTCACGGGAAGTCAGTACCGGATCTGGTGCAGGTTCCTCTCCGTACATCAGATATTGAGGGGAAAGACTCAGATAGTCGGCAATTTTGGAAAGACGCTCAGCGGGGAAGGATCCTTTTTTTAGCTGACCGACATAACCGTTGGAAAACCCAAGGTCTTTTTCCAGCTTCGATATTGGAATTTTCCGCTCTTTACAGATTTGCTTTACACGTTCTACGCAGTTCATAACATACCTCCAATAAAAAAATAGATAAAAGCCTAAAAAATGTATTGACAAAATAGAGAATACTCTATATAATGAGATCAAATTTAGAGAAAAACCTAAAGATAGAGAAGATTATATTTCTATATTAGAGTTTCCATAGAGAAAAGTCAATAGGTGATTCTCTAAATTTAGAACTTTATCAGAAGCGCGCAGATAAAGTATTTACGAAACCAGAAACAATACAGGATGAAGAAAAAGGAGAAATTAAAATGAGTCAGAAAACAGATCGCGTAATCGCGGAAATTTTACAGAAACGAGACCGTTTTACCAAAAACTTTCGAACAGAAAATCATGGCGGTGCAGCGTCATTTACGGATACCCGGTTCATTATAAAGAAGGAGAAGAGTGGAAGGAAATTGATAACAGACTGGAAAAAACAGAAAACGGTTATCAGAACCATGCATCCCGGGTAAAAGTCCATTTTGCGGAAAGCAGTAATGCAAATGAAATGGTTACTATTGAAAAAATGGGAAGAAAACTGAGTTGGGGATTTCTGGCAGAAAAGCAGAAAAAACAGAACATCCGAAGCCAGGCGGCAGTACAGGCACAGAAGCGTGAAGCTGTATTTCAGCCGGAAAATCTCTATCCGACAGAAGAAGGAATGCAGAACAGAGCCGCAGTGCAGAAAACAGAAGAAAAAAGCGTGGAGCAGGAAAATCAGGAAAAAATGAGTGTTCCGGGTCTTGTGGCTGCCGGACATTATGCAGAGATTGCAGAGAATGTAGATCTCGAATACAAAATCATCGGAGAACAGGTAAAAGAAAACCTGATCTTAAAATCGATAAAAGCAGCAGCTCTTGAATATTCGTTTTCCCTGCAGTTCCCGGGGATGATGATTGTCATTCGGGAAGACGGAGGAATTGACCTGATTGATGAAGAAACAGAAGAAGTTTTTTATTATTTTGCCCCGCCGTGTATGTACGATGCAGCCGGAAATTATTCGGAACAGGTACACTATGAACTGGAAACCGATGCGGAGCAGCATTGCAGTATTTTAAGCGTCGTACCGGATCAGAAATGGCTTCAGGACGAAAACCGAGTATATCCAGTTGTGATTGATCCATCGGCAGAAACCTCGAAAACAAATAGGGCAATTGACGATACGTTTGTCCGAGAAAAAAGTCCGGACAGCGCGGTGGTAGCTTCTTATGGTTCTTTTACCGTAGGCCATAACCGGGAATATGGAAAATGCCGTTCTTTCCTGAAATTTACCAGCTTGCCTGCAATGGAACCTGGAGCGGTTATCTACGATGCAAAAATCTATGTATGGCAGTACCGGTATTCTTCGGACAGCAACCAGCCGTTTTTTATTACCGCCCATAAAGTAACGGGAGGATGGAATCCGGGATCAACCACATGGAACAATCAGCCGGCATATCAGTCGAATGTACTGGATTACTGCAGTGTAAAGCAGGTACAGTCCGGTAATACAATTACCGTTACACCGTGCGGATTCAACGTAACAAAACTGGTGCGTGAGTGGTATAACACAGGGGTAAATCATGGAATTGTTATCACGGCACAGAATGAGACACCATATCAGGAAGCCGTTTTCATTTCTTCTGATTATCCATCCAATAACTCTTATGGAATTACTTCCGAGTATTTCCCGCAAGGAATCTTTTATTACCGTAGTACAACAGGACTCGAGGACTATTACAGCTACCATGAGCAGGATGCCGGACGCGCAGGCCATGGCTATGTTAATGACTTCAATGGAAACCTTGTATGGGTGCATGAAGATGCGTCAACCAGCGGTGGACTGCTGCCGATTCATATCCGTCATGTGTATAATCTGTCAGAACGGAGTAAAAACAACCGTATGGGAAAAGGCTGGAGAATGAACTTCATCCAGGAAATGGAAGCCACAGGAAACGCAAACTTCCCGTATGTCTACACAGATGGAGATGGAACCCGGCATTACTTTTATAAAGATACAGCGGATGGAAATAAATTAAAGGATGAAGATGGACTTGGATACGAGCTGACGCAGACAAGCTCTTCCGACGGAGATTCTTATTACATCATGAAGGACAAAAACGGCTGGGAATATGCGTTTGGACATGACAAGTACATGAGGAGTATCAAGGATTCCAACGGAAATCTGCAGAAAGCGCAGTACGGCCCGTCCACAGCAGGAAACTATCTGGCATATCTGATTGACCCGACCGGTGCAAGAATGGACTTCGGATATGGAAAAGACAATAACCTGGGCAATCTGAATGCGAATGGAAGAAGCATTTATTTTTCCTATGACAGTGCAGGACATCTGACCAGAATTAGTTATCCGGATAATAAAAGTACGGAATTTTTCTACGATGGAGATATTCTGGTGAGCGTACAGAATAATGATGGGCGACAGATTTCATATAAGTACCAGGATGACTGCGGAGTAAAACGAGTGTCAGAAGTTTTTGAACATACAGGACCACAGAATGGCAGAGAATGAAAATTTCCTATCGAAATGGAAATACTACGGTGTTTGAAACACAGGGATTGGATGGGGAAATCAGTCGGACAGGTGATAATCGAAAGTTTACCTACCACTTTGACAATTTCGGCTGCCCGGCGGATGTGTCGGATGAAGATGGTGCTGCAAACAGTTATCAGTTTTTACGGGAAGGAAGAAAGAATAACAAGCTGAGCAAGACAGGAACGCTGCAGAAGGTTGTGAAGAATTGGATGGAGCCAGAACCATATTTTGTACAGTGGGATAAGATTAAAACTGGAAGTGAAAATGCGATCGCTGACTTAGATATTCCAGACGGATTTCCAGTTAAAAAATGCTGTATCATAAGTAAGAATACAGTAAACGGAAGAAATGGATTTTCAAAGAAGCAGGTTTTAGAGAAAGGAACTTATACTTTTTCTTGCTATGTTAAGGTTGAAAAATGTGTACCAGATCCAGAGAAAAAAACGTTCCGAGTGCGGTGCCGGAATTTTACTTTCTTCCGGAAATACAGAGAAAATGGATCTGGTAACAGAGGTGAAAGATACAGATTCGGATGAATGGACTCGTGTATCGGTAACTATTACGATTGCATCTCAGACGGAGGTAACTACCGCGTTTTTCTTGGATAATATGCAGGGATGGGCTTATTTTTCCTGCTTCCAGCTGGAAAAATCGGCAGCGGCAAATAAATTCAATATGTTACGGAATGCGTTTTTTGAAGAGGCATTTAATGCAACCGGAGAAAATGGCTGGAAATTAAGTCAGGGAGAAAGTGCAGACCAGATTGTAACAGATTCAGTTAAAGGTAAATGTGCAAGATTACGAGGAAACTTGTCCAAAAACAAGAACCTGATGCAGACCGTAAAGGTGAGCGGAAAAGAAGGCGATGTATTTGTGTTCGGATGCAGTGTGAAAGCAGACGCCATTCCGGGCCGAATCTTCCGTGTTCGTGCAGTGGTTCATTTTACCGACAAAACAACGACAGAGACAATTGTGAACTGCAATCCGTATGTGACAGAGTGGCAGTTTGTCAATGGCGTAATCCTGACCAGGAAAGATGGTTCCACAACAAATAAGACCTACGAATCCATTCAGATCTATCTCGAATACCAGAAACAGCAGAATGATGCATTCTTTACCGGCTTGCAGCTGATCCGTGATGATGCGGAAAGTTACGTGTATGATGCAAATGGAAATATTGTAAGTGCCAAGACAGCAGCGGAGCAGAATGCATTTACCTGCAACAAAACAGACCTGCTTTCCAAAATGGTTAAAGTGACCGGCTCTTCGTTTGAGTATGAATATGATGGAAAGAAAAATATGACGGCGGCAAGAAATTCAGAGGGAGTTCAATACCGTTATACCTATGATACCAAGGGAAATCCGCAGGACGTAGTGATTCATCATGACAGGGTAAGTACGTCGGTAATGGCTGGCAGAAGTTATTATATTCGCCACAGAAAATCTGGTAAGTATATCGATGTAAAAGATGCATCTAATAAAGACGGAGCAGCAGTTCAGCAGTATGAGTTTTCGGGAAGTTCGGAGCAGAAATGGCATATTGAGGATGCTGGAGAAGGATATATTATTTTCAAAGCATTTGACGGAAATGGGACATATGTACTGGATATCGGAACGGATGCAAATGGGGCAAAGGCGAAGTTAGCTGCATACGCAAACAAAGATTCACAGAAATTTCGTATCAAACCAGTAGGAGAAGGAATGTATTTGATCACAAGTAAAATTTCTAAGGACAAAAAAGCGATTGATCTTCCGAGAGCACAGCTTGATAATTCGATTCAGTTACAGATTTGGGATCAGTCAGAAACACATCCGAATCAGCAGTGGTATTTTGAGCCTGTTGCATATGAACGAAAGAGTGACCAGCCGATTTCCGGCGGGATTTATATGATGCGTCTTGGATACAGTGGACAGTATATGCAGGTAAATGGAACAACAGCGGGATCAACAGTTGTTCAGAATCGGTATTTAGGAAAAGAAGCACAGATGTTTCTGATTCATGGAGATGAAACAGGTGGATTTTTCCTGGAACCGGCCAATGCAGAGGGAAAAGCACTTTCTATGGCTTCGGATGGAACACTCACGCTGCAGGTGAAAAATACATCGGACAGCAAACAGAAATTCTGGTTTGAAGTGAGTGAAGAGGATAAAAATAATTATTGCATCAAACAGAACAGCCGGTATTTTATGATTCCAAGTCTCTCACATGAAGAGAATACAGCAATTAACGGAGCATATCCAACAGTAGAAGCCATGAGTCCACAGGAATTTATTTTGGAGAAATGCAGCGAACGTATGACGGCGCAGTATACCTACACGGCAACCGGCCGAAATGTAAAAACACTGACAGATGCCAGAGGATTTGTAACAACAAACGAATACGACAGCAAAGAACGCCTGCTGACGGGAGTTACCGATGCAAAAGGGAATAAGGTAACGTATACGTATGATACCAAGAATGACCTTCTGACCGGTGCGACGGCTTCTGATGGAACAAATACGGTAAAACTGGGTTATACGTATGATGAAGGTGACCGGTTAAAAACGATTGCCCACAATGGATTCGAGTATACCTATGAATATGATTCCTCGGAAATCAGACCAGAATTCTGGCAGGCGGAAATGCACTGGAAGAATACGATTATCTTCCGTCGGACGGACCGCTCAGCGAAGTAAAGTATGCGACAGGAGAAGTGCTGAAAAACAGCTATGACAAGTACGAGCAGATCGTGGAGCAGAAGTGGAATGGAACGACAGTCTTCCGAAATATCTATGATGACTATGGAAATGTATTTTACCATGAGGATCTGGAAAACGACAGAAAGATTTTCTTTGACTATGACATGATCCAGAGAATGGCAGGATACCGCACAACAGATGGAGAAACGGCGCGCATTCAGTATGACAACAAGAACAGACGCACAGGCATGGTACATCAGATTGATGACAGCAAAATTTCAACATCGTGCGTATTTGGAGAGGTTGGAAAAGCACAGGCACCGGATGTGATTTATCAGATCAAGGTAAATGATGCAGTCAAAATTTCGTATACCTTTGACACGTTATGTCGTGTTACCAGAAAAACCATTCATCTGAAGGACAAAACATATCCGGTCGACTATACCTTTGTGCCGGGAAGAAAAGCGGGAATTACAACCTTGCTTCTCAAAGAAATCAACAATAACGGAAAGAAACTGTCCTTTGTTTATGATGCTGTGGGAAATATTGTTACGATTTCCGAGAATGGTGTTCAGAAAGTAAAATATACGTATAATGCTTTGAGTGAACTGACCCGTGTGGATTCTGCATGGGAAAATAAGAGTATTACGTATACCTACGATGCCGGAATGAATATGACGTCCAGAAAAGAGTATTCCTATACAACGGGAGCACTGGGCAATGCGGTAAAGACAGATCTGTTTACCTACCGTGCTTCAGGATGGAAAGATCAGCTTATTTCCTATAATGGCAGCAGCATTTCCTATGATGCGGTCGGCAACATTACAGCTTATCAGGGAAGAACACTGACCTGGTACAGAGGAAGCCTGCTGCAGAGTCTGACCTTAAACGGAAAGAAAGCAGTTTACCATTACGACAGCGAAGGACACAGAGTCCAGTGGAAAGACCTGAACGGAATCAGCCATAAGAACTACTGGTGCGGAAACAAACTGATGGGAACGAAGTATGGAGATGTACTGGTTCAGTTTGTTTACGGTGCGGATAAATCCCCGCTGATGCTGAAAAAGGGAGAAAAAGAGTATTATTACTTGTACAACAGCCAGAATGATGTCATAGGACTGATTGACAGCGATGGAAAACAGGTAGTAAACTATTCTTACGATGCATGGGGAAAACAGACTGGTCTGACCGATATCAGCGGAGAAAATATCGGAAAACTAAACCCATTCCGTTATCGTGCTTACTGCTACGATGACGATACCAAACTCTATGTCACCGCCAGCCGTTATTATGATCCGGAATTGTGCAGATTCCTTTGTGCGGACAACTTTGATGCTGTAAAAGCGAAAATGTTTAGCATGAATGGAAAGAACCTTTATGTGTACTGTTGCAACAATCCGGTGAATGCGGTAGATGATGATGGTGATTTTGGAATTTTAATGCTGGCATTCCCAGGAATCGATCCCAGAAAAGTAGCATGGAATATCTTAAAAGATGTATTTGTATATGCGGTACAGTGCGGAATGGCGAATGAGAAAGTAACCTTAGAAGGAATTGCAGAGGTGGCCATAGAAAGTGCAATCAGTAGTGTTTTGGGAGATAGCCAAGGAATTATCTTTTCAGTAGTAGTAAGTGGTTTGAAAGGAGGATATTTAGAGTATCAGGAATCAGGAGATATGGCAAGAGCAATGGGGGCAGGATT
>ENA-OQAS01001163-OQAS01001163.1-human-gut-metagenome-genome-assembly--contig:-NODE-1163-length-12750-cov-7.293829_pt1 | contig 12750 bp, 18 predicted proteins | sample MGYA00242733_ERZ504523 | MGnify/ENA primary metagenome ERZ504523 (study PRJEB26092, sample SAMD00036239) | human gut metagenome | host: Homo sapiens | study: EMG produced TPA metagenomics assembly of... | reverse complement strand
CGCTTCCCTGACACGGAAGAGGTCAGAGTTCAAATCTTCTAACGCCCACCAATCTTCGCAGCTCAGAGGCTATGTCCTCTGGGCTGTTTTGTTTTTGTCACCAAGCGCGCCGCCAAATAAGTCATCAAATATTGATCCAAGGTCCGTACGCGATGGTCTTTGTATCCCGTAGGTGCCGGCAGATTGCATGTGTCCTGGCCCATCATGACCGCAACATGTTGGTCAAGGACAATCTTTTGGATTCTTTTGGCGCGAGCAGCTTGGTTTTGGTGCTATTTGGCGGCGGCACGGTTGAGGGGGTTTCAAAACTGCTGTGCAGGTAGTTGGGTTGATAACGTTTTAGCAGTCTGCCAAGAGGCCTTCATTTATAATGCGTCTGCAAATTGACCAATTGCTTTGACCTGCTGAAACACTATATGTTGTGTTTGACCTAAAAAAAGAATACAGGATATAGATGCCTCTTTGTCGTATGATAGATGGCGGACAGAGAACGAGAACCTTATTCGCCCCATTATTTGGATGGATCTTTGAGCCCCTTGATTGGCTGCGAGGATTGTCCGCATGAGGGCCTATGGTTATCGAAAACACAGATTGCGCGACGGCGCCGCAAGACAGGGTAAGCCCTGCCGGGCATCGTTTGGCTCTGAAGCGCAATGAGGCTACGATGCGAAAGAGGCAAGAGGATGAAGATCATCAAGCGCAGCGGCACCGAGGTTACCTTTGACATCGATAAGATCGTCAATGCGATCCGCGCCGCAAACTTGGAGGTCGAGGAAGGCTCTCGCCTTACCGACCGCCAGGTGATCTGTGCGGCACAAAACGTCGCCGAGGCATGTGAGAAGCCGGCCACACCGTATCGGTCGAGGAGATCCAGGATCTGGTCGAGGACGAGATTATGCGTCTCGACTGCTACGAGGTCGCTCGCCACTACATCATCTACCGCTATGTTCAGAGCCTGAAGCGCCAAAAGAACACGACCGATGACAAGATTCTGTCGCTGATTGAGTGCAATAACGAAGAGGTCAAGCAGGAGAACTCCAACAAGAATCCGACCGTCAACTCCGTTCAGCGTGACTACATGGCCGGCGAGATCTCCAAGGATCTGACCCAGCGCGTGCTGCTGCCCCAGGAGATCGTGGATGCGCACAACGAGGGCCTGATTCACTTCCATGATTCGGATTACTTTGCCCAGCACATGCATAACTGCGACCTGGTGAACCTGGAGGACATGCTCCAGAACGGTACTGTTATCTCGGGCACGCTGATTGAGAAGCCGCATAGCTTCTCGACTGCCTGCAACATTGCGACGCAGATCATCGCCCAGGTTGCTTCCTCCCAGTACGGCGGCCAGTCGATTTCGCTGACCCATCTTGCCCCGTTCGTCGAGGTGAGCCGCCAGAAGATTCGCGGCGAGGTTGCCCGCGAGCTTGAGGAGCTCGGTGTTTCCGCTCCCGCAGAGAAGGTGCGTGAGGTCGTAGAGGACCGTCTGCGTGATGAGATCCGTCGCGGTGTCCAGACGATTCAGTATCAGGTCGTGACCCTTATGACCACCAACGGCCAGGCACCATTCGTGACGGTCTTCATGTACCTCAACGAGGCCCGCTCGGTCCAGGAGAAGCACGATCTTGCCATGATCGTGGAGGAGACGCTTCGCCAGCGCTATGAGGGCGTTAAGAACGAGGCGGGCGTGTGGATCACCCCGGCGTTCCCCAAGCTTATCTATGTGCTCGAGGACGATAACGTTTACGAGGATTCCCCGTACTTCTATCTGACTCAGCTGGCCGCCAAGTGCACCGCCAAGCGCATGGTGCCCGACTACATCTCCGAGAAGAAGATGCGCGAGCTTAAGCTTTCGAAGGGTGAGACCGCGGGCAATGGCGATTGCTACACCTGCATGGGTTGTCGCAGCTTCCTGACGCCCGACCGCTCGGGCAACGGCTTTAATAACGTTGCAAACGCGCTGAACTATGACCCGAGCAAGCCCAAGTATTACGGTCGCTTTAACCAGGGTGTTGTGACCATTAACCTGCCCGATGTCGCACTGAGCTCGCACCAGGACATGGACAAGTTCTGGAAGATCTTCGACGAGCGCCTTGAGCTGTGTCACCGCGCTCTGCTGTGCCGCCATGAGCGCCTGATGGGCACGCTTTCGGATGCCGCGCCGATTCTTTGGCAGTACGGCGCCCTGGCACGCCTTAAGAAGGGCGAGACGATCGATAAGCTGCTCGTGGGCGGCTATTCCACCATCAGCCTGGGTTACGCCGGTCTGTATGAGTGCGTCAAGTACATGACGGGCCACAGCCACACCGAGAAGGAGGGTACGCCCTTTGCCATGGCAGTTATGCAGCGTATGAACGACAAGTGCGCGGAGTGGAAGGCCGCGAGCGATATCGATTTCTCGCTGTACGGTACGCCGCTGGAGTCGACGACGTACAAGTTCGCCAAGTGCCTGCAGCGCCGTTTTGGCATTATTCCGGGCGTGACGGACAAGGGCTATATCACCAATAGCTACCATGTTCACGTGTCCGAGGAGATCGATGCCTTCGATAAGCTTAAGTTTGAGGGCATGTTCCAGCAGCTTTCGCCGGGCGGCGCCATCTCCTACGTCGAGGTTCCCAACATGCAGGACAACCTTAAGGCTGTCATTCGCGTGATGCAGTACATCTACGACAACATCATGTACGCCGAGCTCAACACCAAGAGCGACTACTGCCAGGTGTGCGGCTACGACGGTGAGATCAAGATTGTCGAGGATGACGGTAAGCTAGTGTGGGAGTGCCCCAATTGCGGCAATCGTGACCAAGAGAAGATGAACGTCGCCCGTCGTACGTGCGGCTACATCGGCACCCAGTTCTGGAACCAGGGTCGAACCGAGGAGATCCGCGACCGCGTGCTGCATCTCTAATACCGCTCCGGGGCTGAGCCGAGAGGGCCGCTTGGGCATTGCTCGCTATTTCGGACAGTCCTGCGCAAGACGAAGGCCACATTAAGTGGCCTTCTTTGCGTGCGGAACTCATATCGAGCAAAAGCAAGCGGCCCTCTCGGCTCAGCCAAGTTGACGTAGCTGAGATGCAGCATGCGGTCTGCTCGCTTCTCGAAGTTCTTAGCGGAAATGAGTTGAGCTGCAATGACGATCTGCTTGCAATGGCGGTTGAGCTGCAGCTGAGTATTTATTGGACCGCGAACCCTATACTCAATGTTCGCTTCGTTCATTGAGTTACCCTTTGCATGAGGCCGGGACATATCGTCCCGCCCGCAGTTTCGCAGGCCGAAGGCGAGAATGTTTGAGGACGGATGATATGTCCGGCTCCCGGGAGAGTTACCTATGAACTACGCGAACATTAAGTATTTCGATATTGCTGATGGGGAAGCGTCCGTACTTCTCTGTTTGTGAGTGGGTGCCGTCGTGGGTGCAAGAACTGCTTTAACTCTGTTGCGTGGGACTTTGCTGCGGGTGAGCCGTTCGATCGCGCCGTCGAGGACAAGATTATCGAGAGTCTCGACCATCCCTTTATCGATGGCCTGACGATTCTGGGCGGGGAGCCTATGGAACCCGAGAACCAGGTGGGGCTCGTTGACTTTGTCGAACGCGTGCGTGCGGCCTATCCTGTGGAGTCGGGGAAGACCATTTGGTGCTTTACCGGCGACGTGCTCGAGGAGCTTGTGCCGGGCGGCCGTCATCATACCGAGGTGACGGACCGTATCCTTGCCTGCCTCGACATGTTGGTGGATGGTCCGTTCGTTCAAGACCTGTACGATATCTCGTTGCGTTTTAGGGGCTCGAGTAATCAGCGCGTGATCGACATGAACGCCACGCGCGCTCGTGCTGCGCGTGAGGGCGTTGCGCTTTGCGATGCTGTGGAGCTTTGGCGAGACGATCCGGTCTATTCGACCCATACTATGTAGCTGGCAGAGGCTGCGTGCCGGCGTGGTACCATAGCGCGAACACGAAATCGAAAAAAGTGAGGCCCAGATGGTCGATCAGGAAAAAGTCGAGACTGCCATTAAGCTGCTGCTTGAAGGTATAGGCGAGGACCCAACTCGTGAGGGCCTGCTGGAGACGCCGGCACGCGTCGCCCGTATGTATGGCGAGATTGCCGGCGGTATGGACCAGAGTGCCGAGGAACACCTGTCCAAAACTTTTGCCGTCGCTTCGAACGATTTGGTTATCGAGCGCGACATTACGTTTTACTCGCTGTGCGAGCACCATCTGCTGCCGTTTTATGGCAAGGCTGCGATCGGTTATATCCCTAACGGTCGCGTGGCGGGTCTGTCTAAGCTTGCTCGCACGGTTGAGGTCTATGCCCGTCGTCTGCAGCTGCAGGAGCAGTTGTGTGCACAGGTTGCCGATGCCTCATGGAATATCTAGCTCCCCAAGGGGCGATTGTGCTGATGGAAGCCGAGCATATGTGCATGACCATGCGCGGCGTGCAAAAGCCCGGCACCAAGACCGTGACGCTCGCTCGCCGCGGCGTCTTTGAGACCGATCCCGCGCTCGAGGAGCGGTTCTTTAGGATGTTGGGCCGTTAGCATGGGGGCCGTCAACGACTTACATCGAAGACCGATGAGGGGACGCCGCGTCGCGGCTTTATGGCTTCGGGCCTGACTCCCTTTGGCGCCATGCCTCGCATTGATTACATTTGTGCCAACGGGCTGTTCCGGCGGCATCTGGGCAATATTGCACAGTTGGAATCGGGGCGCATCTTTTGCCGCCACGGTATTGACCATCTGCTTGATGTCGCGCGCATTATGTGGATTAAGAATCTCGAGGAACAGCTCGAATTTGACCGCGAGGTCATCTAGCTACGGCACTTCTTCACGATATCGGCAAAGATGAACAGTATGAATCGGGTATATCCCATGATGTTGCAAGCGAGCGCGTCGCTGATGCGATTCTCGGCGGCATGCCCGATGACGTGGCGTTTGAGCCGGCCGATGCCGCAGCTATTAAGACGGCCATTCTGGGCCATCGAAAGCTGCGCGTGAACAGCCAGCCGCTCGAGCGTCTGCTTTATGCAGCCGACAAAGCGTCGCGCGCCTGCTTTGCATGCCCCGCGCGCAATGCTTGCAACTGGAGCGATGATAAAAAGAACCTGTCGATTCGCGTGTAGTTAGTTTGCGCGGTCGGGGTTCTAAACGAAGGAGACGATCGCGATGAGTAACAAGAAACTGCCCGAGAATGCAACTAAGACTGAAGCGCCGAACTCGCCCGCCGTGGAAGGGGCGAAATATCCACTGCAACGGCGGTGCCCCACGTGAGCTATGACGATCTGCGCCATGCCGATCGCATTACTATCGACGGTCTCGAGGTCTTTGCCAACCACGGCGTGTATCCCGAAGAGAACGCGCTGGGCCAGAAGTTCATCGTGTCCCTGGTGCTCTATGCCGACCTGCGTGCAGCGGGGGAGCACGATAACCTGGACGCTCGATTGACTACGGCTCGGTGTGCCACGATGTCGATGGCTATCTGCGTGAGCATACCTTTAAGCTTATCGAGGCTGCAGCCGAGGGTGTGGCCCAGATGCTGCTACGTCGTTACCCCCTGCTGCTTGGCGTGCGTGTTAAGCTCGATAAGCCTTGGGCGCCCGTCGGTCTTCCCCTGGCAAGCTGCGGTGTTGAGATCGAGCGCGTGCGTTAACCGGTTCTAATACGTCTCTATGGGTGGTTGCTTGAGCCGCTGCGACAAAACTCTATTGTTGGGACAGTACGTGTCGAGCAAGGCGTGAAACCGCTGATTGTGGCTTGGCTCGAGCAAGTGGACGAGCTCGTGGGCGATAACCATGTCGAGGCATTCGACGGGGTAGGCGGCAAGTTCTCGTGCGATGCGAACGGTGCCGGATTTGGGCGTGCATGAGCCCCAACGCGTTTTCATGCTGCGTACGGAAACGCGGGAAACGGCGACACCCATTGCGATTTCGTATGCGTGCACCATATCGCGCAGCGCCGATGTGACTTCGGACGTATAAAGCTGGTCGATGTGGGCTTGGAGCTCGTCGGACGTTAGACCGTCGAGGATTGCGAGCCGCTTGGCCTGTGGGCCTTCGTCCGATTCGTCGGTACCCATAAAACTTGCGAAGGTGGCCTGCTTGGGTCGCGGTGCGGGCGATGCAAAGTTGTGATCGAGTGCGTCCTGTACCGTGATGGGCTTGCCCCAAAGCGCAATGATGGACGAGGGGCTGAGCGGCTCCTGTGCCGTCGTCTGACGTTGCTCGCGCTGGGCAAGTCGGCTGATAATCCAGGCGCTGTTGCGCTTCACAAACGCTTCGATACGCTCGCGGCTGGCGCCGAGCGGTGCGCTGGCGTGGACCTCACCGCTCGATGTGACGCGTAGGTTGAAGTTCTTGACGCGCTTTTTGGTAACGACGACGGGGATGGGCATCCCATCCGGTCGGGGTAGGAAAATCGTAAACTGCTGCGTCAAAAGCGGTCCTTCAGATTGGGGACGGCCGGCATTTCGACCGTTCGGTATGCCGGCCCGCTCAAGGGATGTGAAATTAATAACGCTCGAAGAAGGCAAGGGCGTTATCGCTGCAGAGCTTCTGCATCACGGTCTTGCCAAAGTGCTTGGAGAGCATGTTCTGGAATTCGGGCATCTTGCTGGCATCGGAGAGGAAAGCGGGCACCTTGGCGCCGTCCCAGTCGCCGCCGAGTGCGATGATATCTTCGCCGCCCAGGTCGAGCCAGTGTTCGATATGGGCTGCCAGCTGGTCGAAGGTGACGTCTGCGGTGGTCTTGTCGGTCGCATCGTTGGATAGGAACTCGCTGCAGTAGTTGAGGCCGACGATGCCGCCCATGTCGCGAATGGTGCGGAACTGGTCGTCGGTGAGGTTGCGCTTGACGCCGCAAACCGCACGGGAGTTGGAGTGGCTGGCGACGAAGGGGCGCGTGGCGTGGGCGACAACCTCGTCAAAGCACTCGTCGTTGAGGTGGGAGACGTCGAGTATCATGCCGGCGTGCTCCATCTGCGTAAGTGCCTCGATGCCGGCGGCGGTGAGGCCGGCGTGGGTGTCGTGGCCGCTCGCGAGCGGTCCCTGCGCGTTCCAGCTGAGTGACGACATAAGCACGCCCAAGCTCTTGAGCACCTCGATCAGCGCGGGGTCCTCGGCAAAGAACGTGGCGTTTTCGATGGTGTGGATGCAGGCGACCTTGCCGTCTTTGAGCGCAGGGCGAATATCAGCGGCGCTGCGCACGTTGACCATGCGGTCGTGGTTGAGCATTGCCTGGCCGCTCATATGCGCCATGATCTGCGCCTGGAAGCGCGCGGCGTGGGCGGTGGGAATCTCGTCGGGGACAAATGTGGCGAAGCACTGCGCCCACGGCGTGTTGCCGATCTTTGCGAGCGAGATGGCGCAGGCGTTGCCCTCGATAAGGTCGAAATCCTGCGGATGCGTTTCGTCGCCGGGGAAATAACCGTCGGTGCCGGCGGTAAAGCGCAGGTCAAGATCGAGTGTGGCCCAGCCGATACGGTCGGCGGTGTCGCAGTGTAGGTCAAATACGGGATATGCCATGGTTCCTCCGGTTGCAGCGTTTCTTTGCAAACTGTCAATGAATTGTATGACTAGGGTATAGTTAGCGCCATATGTTCACGGCGGCCCGCGTTGTGCGCCGCCCTTATCACGGAGGTTACCATGTCCAACCAGGGCAAGAAGGTCAAGACCCATTATCGTGGCACGCTCGATGACGGCACGCAGTTCGATAGCTCCTACGATCGCGGTGAGCCGCTGGAGTTCACCTGCGGTGCCGGTCAGATGATCAAGGCTTCGACGCCGCCGTTATCGATATGCAGGTGGGCGAGAAGAAGTCCGTGCACATTCCTGCTGCCGATGCCTACGGCGAGCACAACCCCGAGATGGTCCTGACCTTCCCGGCCGAGCAGGTTCCCAACATCGAGCAGATCGAGAAGGGCATGAAGCTCTTCCTGTCCACGCCGAGCGGCATGCCTGTCCCCGCTGTCGTCATCGATGTGACGTCCGAGGCCGTGACGCTCGATGCCAACCACGAGCTTGCCGGCAAGGATCTCAACTTTGATATCGAGCTCGTTGAGGTCGAGGACTAGTTGATGTCCGTGGACCTGGTAGCTACGGAGCGCTTGGGAAATCTCAACGACCCGTCCTATGAACTCCTGCTTCGTCGGGAGCTGGGTGGCGTCTTTGAGGTTGACGAGCTGCTACTCGATTGGGACCAGGCTGATGCGCGCCTGTTTGTGGGCGTGACGGAGCTGGGGCGCACGGTGAATGCCCGGCTGGATGCCACTGATGGCGAGCGTCTTGCCGACGGTGACGTGCTCGCTGTCGACCGCACGGGCACGGTGCCCGTAGCGGTTGTCGTACGCCTGCGCAGCGCCGAGGTCTATTTGGTCGAAGTCGACCGCATGGATCCGATTGTGCTCGCACATGCGTGCTGGGAGATCGGCAACATGCATGCGCCGCTCTTCCGGGGTGACTCGGACGAGCATACCGTGCGCATGTATACGCCGGTGCAACCGGTTTTGGGTCGTATGCTCCGGGGCATTGGGGGCGTTCGGCTCTCGGTGGTCGCACGCGAGCTCGATGCCAGTCGACGCTTTGCATCGAGCGCGGCGGATGTTGTTGTGAGCATGGCTTCAGACTTTACGATCGTAAAAGACGCGCGGCTAAGCGCGCGTATGCGCAAGACGGGCTTTGAGGGATTGCCATTCAAAGTCCGTCTTGCTGTTGATGAGAGGCTTTGGGGGAAGCATATGGGTCTTGAGGGAATCAAGCTGATCGCCTGCGATTTGGATGGCACGTTGCTGCATCCGGGGGAGCGCGAGCCACGCCCTGAGGCATTTGAGCTCATTGATGAGCTGCATCGTCGCGGTATTGTGTTTATGCCGGCGAGCGGCCGTCAATATGCGAGCTTGCGCTATCTGTTTGCCCCGGTGGCCGATGAGCTCGCCTATGTATGCGAAACGGAGCCTGGTGATGAGCGAGGGGCATGCCGTTGTCAAGCGTTCCATGGAGCGTAGCCTTGCTATGGATATCGCGAATGCCGTGGTCGCCTATCCCCATGCCGACGTAACCCTTTCGTGTGAGGGGCGCCTCTACACCATGAGCGGCAACGATGCGTTCGTCGATCATTTGCGCTATGAGGTCCACTGCGATGTGGCGGTGGTCGACCGCCCCGAGGACATCGACGAGGACGTCATTAAGATTGCCTTCCAGACGCCCGAGGTGGATCAGCTGGCGGCCCTGGAGTATTTCGAGCGCCTCTTTAGCGACCGTGTTGACGTGATGACGTCGGGAACCGAATGGACGGACTTTATCGGTTTCGGTTCGGGCAAGGGCTCCGCGCTTGCCGATTACGGTCACGCCCTGGGGATTTCGCCCGATGAGATGATGGCGTTTGGCGACAATGAGAACGATCGTGACATGCTCAACGTGGTGGGCCATCCCTATCTGATGGAGAGCTGCAACCCCAGCATGCGCGGCATCAACGACCGCGTCCGCTACGCGCGCACGGTCGAAGAGGAACTGCGTCGCCTGCTTGCTGAGTAGGCATGTCCCAAAATCTACCTACAGTTGGGGCAGAGGCCCTCGAAGATGGTGTAGTGCGACGTGACGTTCCAGCCGATTTGCTCGGGCGCCTTTGCGTCGAGCTGGGCGTCGAAGGGGAGCGGCACATCGATGACGCGGCTGCACGAGGTGCAGATGATATGCGCATGCGGCTCGATCGTGCGATCGAAGCGGCTGCGCCCGGCGTCTTGATGGAGAGGATTTCGCCGGCGTCGGCCAAGAGATTGAGATTGCGGTAGACCGTACCGCGGCTGATTTTGTCATCCTGCGCGCGCACGACGTTGTAGATTTCGTCGGCGGTGGGATGGTTATAGCTTTGGCGCACGGCGTCGAGAACCAGCTTTCGCTGCCTGGTATTCCTTCTTTGCACCGCCATGCGCCTCGCCTCTTTTCTATTAACGGTCGTAGGTAAATGATACCGTATTTAGCACACAATACTAATAATGAGACTGAAACCGTCTTCATTGGCAAGTGGGGCTCGGGCCTGGGCGTCTACGAGGCGAAAACGCGTTCCCATGCGCTCGTAGGAGGCATGAAGCGCCTCGAGATGAGATAGGATGTTTGCCGGAGCTCCCTGTATCTCCATCTCGACTGAGCCGTCTTCCATGTTACGCACCCAGCCGGTGAGTGCGCGTGCTGCGCGAGGTTGGTGTTGGTAAAGCGAAAACCAACGCCTTGGACTTGCCCCGTCCAGTGCAGGAAATAGCGCAGGGGAGTGTCTTGAGTGGCCTCGTCGCTTGCGAGTACGGTAAGCCTGCGGCGCAGCTCGAGCTCGACGTTGATGGTTTTTGAGGCTCTCGACTGCCGCCGGTGACGCTGGAGAAGAACGTATCGAAGAGGCCCATCGCTATGCCTGCTTGCCTGCGTCGGCCGGGAAGGTAATGCCGGCCTGCCGGCGCACGGCATCCATGATACGCAGTGAGACGAGCGTGACATCGCGGTAGTGGCCAAGCTCGTGGCGTCCTGCCGGGGTCTCCCAAATCTCTTCCTTAACGTTATCGATGCCGCCGATGGCGGTGATAAAGTCTGTGAGTTCGTATTCCATAGTGTTGCTCGATTTGGGCAGGTCGAGCACGCGGCCGTTCTCGCCCTGTTCGCGCGGTGCCTCGGTCGCCGAGCCGCGTACGACGTCGCGCGATAGTCGATGCGGACGTTGCGGGGCGTGGACAGATGGTCGATCTGGATAGTGCCACGCTCGCCTTCTATCTGCGAGGGCAGCAGGTCATTCGTAATTTTGGAGTGCGCGAGCTCGACGGAGATGCGGCCACCGCCGTAGCTGGCGAGGATGGAACCGCAGCCGTCGATGGGGCCGTGCGTGAGCTGTCGCGTGGTGGGGTCGAGCAGAGTAGTCATGCTCGTAAGGCCGGAGGCATGCCGAAAATCTCGACCATGGGCTCGACGGTGTAGACGCCAATGTCCATGAGGGAGCCGAGGCCATGTGGCAGTCGAAGATATTGGTGGCGCGCCCCGCGAGAACCTCGTTGTAGCGCGAAGAATACTTGCCAAAGCGCAGTGAGGCGCGACGAATGGGCGCAATCTCGCCCAGGGCGTCCTCGACGGCGTGGAAAGCGGGGTCATGGAGCGGGCGCATGGCCTCGAGGGCCACGACACCTGCTGCCTCGGCAGCGCGGAAGACTTCCAGCGCCTGCGCTTCGGTGGCGCAGAAGGGTTTCTCGACGATGACATGCTTGCCACCGGCGATGCAGGCAAGGGCCTGCTCGTGGTGAAGTGCGTTAGGGCTGCCGATATAGACGGCGTCGACGTCGACGGCGGACGCAAGCTCGTCAAGTGCGGTGAAGTTACGCTCGCCGCCGTGTTCGGCGGTAAAGGCGGCGCCGCGCTCGGCATCGCGCGAGAGCGTGCCCACAAACGCGGCTTGGTCGTTGGCGTTGACGACTTGGATAAAGTCGTCGGTGATCATGGATGTGCCGATGGTCGCGATGCGCAGCATACGTCCCCCTTGCGTTGTTTGGTCTACAGGATGAGTGTAGCGCGTGGGATATAAAGCTGCGCGAAAACGCTATTACAGGTCGCTCTCGTTAAAGCCGGTGTCGATATCGAGGTTGCTGCCGTCGGCCGCCGTGGTGGCGAGCTCATCGCAGCGCTCGTTGAGCTCGTGGCCGGCGTGGCCTTAACCCAGATGAACTCCACCTTATGCTTGCTCTTTGCGGCAAGCAGGCGCTCCCACAGGTCACGGTTCTTAACGGGCTGCTTGTTGGCAGTTTTCCACCCGCGCTTTTTCCAGCCGTCGATCCAGTGTTTATTGAAAGCGTTGACGACGTACTGCGAATCGGAATGGACCTCGACCTCGCAGGGGCGGTTGAGCGCCTCGAGCGCCACGATGACCGCCATGAGTTCCATGCGGTTGTTGGTGGTCTTGGCGTAGCCGCGTGAAAGCTCGGAGGTGAAGGTCTTGCCGGCGGGGTTGGTGTATTTGAGTACGGCGCCGTAGCCGCCGCGTCCCGGATTTGATCGGGCCGAGCCGTCGGTATAGATGATGACCTTCACGGGTTTCCTTTCGTTGGGTACGTTTCGTGTGAGTGACCATTGTAGCGCCATGCCCGCCGGGGCTAGCAATCTACGATTTCTACCCCGTCTTCCGACGGTTAGTTGGCATGATGATGCGGTTGAGCTCGTCGAGGTATTGCTGCAAGAGGGAAGAGGGCTTGCGCTCGTTGTGCATGATATAGCCTACGTGCATCGTTGGGGCGTCTGCTAACGGGATCGATGCCATACCCCATTGCATTTCATTGGAGAGGACACCGGTCGACAGGGTGTAACCGTTCGACGTGATAAGTAAGTTAGTAAGTGTTCCGCGGTCCGAGATTCGTATGTTGCGGTCGCAAGGGATATAGCTAAAAGGTTCCTCGGCGTAATAGAAGGAGTTCGAGGTGCTTGCTCAAAGCTGTAGCGCGTATAGGGTGTAAGGTCGGCAAGGGACAGCTGAGGGCGGCGTGCTAGCGGGTGGCGCTCGCTAACGAAGACGTGGACCGTCGCGTCGAAGAGGGGATGGAAGCTTGCGCGGCATCGGCGAAGGCCTTCTGCAGAACGCGGGCGTAAAGTCATCCAGATACAGAATGCCGATATCGCTGCGAAATGCGCGGACGCATCGATGATCTGCGATGTGGTGCTCGCGCATGATGAACTCGAACTTGCTGTCGCGCAGCGCTCGACCACGTGACAAAGGCCTCGACCGAAAAGGCGTAGTGCTGGGCGG
>ENA-OQAS01001162-OQAS01001162.1-human-gut-metagenome-genome-assembly--contig:-NODE-1162-length-12756-cov-2.920421_pt1 | contig 12756 bp, 18 predicted proteins | sample MGYA00242733_ERZ504523 | MGnify/ENA primary metagenome ERZ504523 (study PRJEB26092, sample SAMD00036239) | human gut metagenome | host: Homo sapiens | study: EMG produced TPA metagenomics assembly of... | reverse complement strand
TCAGACGTACGTAGCTGTACATCGATCGATGCTCAGACGTACGTAGCTGTACATCGATCGATGCTCAGACGTACGTAGCTGTACATCGATCGATGCTCAGACGTACGTAGCTGTACATCGATCGATGTCCAGTGAAGTTTATGGAATGGCAGACGAAAGTTATTTTGGAAAAGAAATTCCAATCGGAGGAGCAGCAGGAGATCAGCAGGCAGCATTGTTTGGTCAGACATGCTTTACAGCAGGGGAGGCCAAAAATACATATGGAACAGGGCATTTCTGTTAATGAATACAGGAACAAAACCAGTATTTTCTGATAATGGACTGATCACAACCATTGCATGGGGCTTAGATGGAGAAGTTAATTATGCATTAGAAGGGTCTATTTTTGTTGCAGGAGCAGCAATCCAGTGGTTAAGAGACGAGATGAGACTGGTAGATTCATCACCAGATTCTGAATATATGGCTTCAAAAGTAAAAGATACAAATGGCTGTTATGTAGTTCCTGCATTTACAGGACTTGGTGCGCCACACTGGGATCAGTATGCACGAGGAACAATCGTTGGTATCACAAGAGGTGTCAATAAATATCATGTGATTCGTGCGACATTAGAATCTCTGGCATATCAGACATATGATGTGTTAAAAGCAATGGAAGCAGATAGCGGAATCAAATTAAGTGCATTAAAAGTTGATGGTGGAGCAAGTGCAAACAACTTCTTAATGCAGTTCCAGTCAGATATTCTTAATACAGAAGTACGTCGTCCAAGATGTGTTGAGACAACTGCAATGGGAGCAGCTTATCTTGCAGGACTTGCCGTTGGATACTGGAAAGATAAAAATGACGTTATCAACAACTGGAATATTGACCGCAAGTTCATCCAGAAATGAAAGAGGACGAAAGAGAAGAAAAATTAGCAGGATGGGAAAAGGCAGTAAAATATTCTTTCGGATGGGCTAAAAATTAATATATCATGCAAAACTAAAAAATTAAGAGAAAAGAGGGAAAAACTATGTTACCTTATATTGCAGAATTTATCGGAACAATGCTTTTAATCTTGCTTGGAGATGGAGTTGTAGCAAATGTAAACCTTGAAAGATCAGGAATGAAAGGTGCAGGGGCTGTGCAGATTACATTTGCATGGGGACTTGCGGTACTTGTACCAGCATTTATTTTTGGATCTTCATCAGGAGCTCATTTTAACCCGGCACTTACGATCGCACTTGCGGCGATTGGTAATTTCTCTTGGTCTATGGTGCCAGGATATGTGATCGCTCAGTTTGCAGGAGCATTTGTAGGAGCAGTCCTTGTGTATGTCTTATTTGCAGGGCAGTTTGAGGTAACCAAAGATCAGGGAACAAAATTAGGAGTATTTTGTACAGGACCTTCTATTGCAAACACAGGATTAAACCTGTTAAGTGAGATCATTGGAACCTTTGTTTTAGTTTTTGCGATTCTTGGAATCGGAAATGTGGAAAATGCAGGTTCTATGGGACTTAACTATTTCTTCGTATTTGCAATCATCGTTTCCATTGGTATGTCACTTGGTGGATTAACTGGATATGCGATTAATCCAGCCAGAGATTTAGGCCCAAGACTTGCACATGCAGTTCTTCCAATCCCAGGGAAAGGGGATTCTAACTTTGGATATGCATGGATTCCAGTTGTAGGTCCAATTATTGGAGCATTGCTTGCGGGTGGTTTATTTGTGATTATTCCATGGTAGGGGTCAGGTAAATGAAAGTAGAATAAAGATTGAAGAGATGGATGTTTTCTTAGACAAGAAGACATCCATTTTTAATAAAATCAATGAAAACACCTAGAAAAGAAATAGCACGTGCGTTAAGATATATGCAGGATTATAAAATCAAAAAGGAGTCGATGATCATGGAATACAAAAAATTCAACAATCAATACGTAATAAGAATTGACAAAGGCGAAGAAATCTGTGCAAAATTAAAAGAGGTCGCCCAAAAAGAAAATATCAAACTTGCATACTTAACAGGAATCGGGGCAGCAGGCAAAGTAACAGCTGGTGTTTTTGATACAAAGGAAAAAGTATTCAAAGGCCATACATGGGAAGGTGATCTTGAGATCGTTTCCATTGGTGGGAATATCAATACTATGAATGGGGAAACTTATACACACTTCCATATCAGTGTTGCGGATGAATCAGGGAATGTCTATGGAGGTCATCTGACAGAAGCAGTGATCAGCGGAACCGGAGAACTTGTATTAACTGAGATCGAAGGCACAGTTGACCGCAAGTTTGATGAAGAAATCGGGCTGAATTTATTTGAATTCTAAGTGAAAAACGGAGGACAAAGATAACATGGAAATGATGACAGGAAGAACATTATTCCGAAATTACAAAGAATATGATCAGAAAGAAGTAGAGATCTGCGGCTGGGTAAAAAGCAATCGTGGATCAAAGAAATTCGGATTTCTGGTTATTAATGATGGTACATTTTTTGAACCGATTCAGGTTGTATATGATCAGGAGATGGGCAACTTTGATACGGTCAGCAAATTAAATGTTGGAACAGCTGTGATCGTTAATGGAACTGTGATCGTGACACCAGATGCGAAACAGCCATTTGAGATTCATGCAAAGAGTGTAGAAGTCGAGGGAGAATGCCCATCCGATTATCCATTACAGAAAAAACGTCATACATTAGAATATTTAAGATCTATCTCTCATTTAAGACCAAGAACGAATACGTTTCAGGCAGTATTCAGAGTTCGTTCTCAGATTGCATATGCGATCCATAAATCTTTCAGGAACGTGATTTTGTATACGTGCATACACCATTGATCACAGGACAGGACTGTGAAGGTGCTGGAGAGATGTTCCAGGTAACAACGATGGATCTTAACAAGATCGCTGAAGAAGGAAAAGTTGATTATGAACAGGATTTCTTTAAGAAGCCAGTCAGCTTAACCGTCAGCGGACAGCTTGCAGGAGAGACTTTTGCACAGGCATTCCGCAATATTTATACATTTGGACCAACTTCAGAGCTGAAGATTCCAATACAACAAGACATGCAGCAGAATTCTGGATGATCGAGCCAGAGATCGCATTTGCAGATCTTGAGGATAATATGATCCTTGCAGAGCAGATGATCAAATATATCATCAATTATGTGATGGAGCATGCACAGGAAGAATTACAGTTCTTTAATAAATTCGTAGATAAAGGATTATTAGAACGTTTGAACCATGTAGTATCTTCTGATTTTGGAAGAGTTACTTATACAGAAGCAGTAAAATTATTAGAAGAACACAATGATGAATTCGAATATAAAGTATCTTGGGGAATTGATCTTCAGACAGAGCATGAACGTTATCTGACAGAGAAGATCTTTAAGAAACCAGTGTTTGTCACAGACTATCCAAAAGAGATCAAAGCATTTTATATGAAGATGAATGAAGACAACAAGACGGTTGCAGCCATGGACCTTTTAGTGCCAGCTATTGGAGAGATCATCGGGGGAAGCCAGAGAGAAGATGATCTTGCGAAACTGGAAGAGAGAATCACAGAATTAGGTATGAAACCAGAAGATTATGATTTCTATTTAGATCTTCGCAAATATGGTTCCACAAGACACGCAGGATTTGGTCTTGGATTTGAACGTATGGTAATGTACGCAACAGGAATTGCTAATATCAGAGATGTCATTCCATATCCAAGAACCGTAGGAAAATGTCAATATTAAGATGAATTATGCATATACTATTACGAGAGCAATTTTTAGGAGGTAGTAGTATATGCATTCTATTTGGCAGGAACAGATGGAATTTCCAGTTTATCCGATTTTAAAAAGAGATAAAAAAACAGATATTTTATATGTAGGTGCAACCCTGAAACATGCAATAGAGGCAAATTTTCAAAAAGAAATGGGAAGATCAGTTATGATCATTGAAGAAAAAAGTATTGGAGATATGCCAGAACTTGGTGGCATGGGGATTTTGAAAGCAACGAACATGAATGAATTTAAAGAGCTCTGTATTTTGAAAAATTATATTATAAGACAACATATTCCATGTGATCTTGAAATTATTTCAGAGACAAGCATTCAGGTCCATCCAGTGAAGTTGTTTTTGTTTATGACGAAGGATGTTGAAGTATATGAACAGACAAAGATCACTGCAAGACAGGGGAAACGTCTGGATATCGAAAGTGCCTATATCGATGCAGGACAAGTGATCGAAGACGACAAACCTTGTGAGAAGAGATATATTCATGTATTTTCAGAAGCAGGTTTTCCAGAAATCACGAAGCCAGATATTCTGGAGATCAGAAAATATAAAGAAGATTATCTGGTGTTGTCGTATCAGAGAAAATTGGAAGGAAGCCGGCATTCTTGGGAAATATAATTGAGTCATGTTGTAAAATTAGTGAAACGAAGATAGTATTTTGTGCTACAATAGATGTCAAGAGAACATTTATACAGGAGGATAAGAAACTATGAGTATGATTGATGTAATCCGCAAAGAAATGATGACAGCGATGAAGAATAAGGACAAAGAGAGAAAAGAAAGTCTTTCTATGTTATTAAGTGCATTAAAAAACGCACAGATCGATAAGAGAGAAGATCTGACAGAGGCAGAAGAAAACACAATTATCGCAAAAGAGATCAAACAGACAAAAGAGACAATGGATACTTGCCCTGCTGATCGTACAGATATCATTGATGAATGCAAAGCAAGATTAGCAGTCTTAGAAGAGTTCGCACCAGAGCAGATGAGTGAAAAACAGATCGAAGCTGAGATCAATGCAGTATTAGCAGAACTTGGAATTGATGCACCGACAATGAAAGATAAAGGAAAAGTTATGAAGAACCTGATGCCAAGAGTCAAAGGAAAAGCTGACGGTAAACTTGTAAACCAGCTGGTAGGAGCTAAACTTTCATGAGAAATATATTAATTGTCGTCGATATGCAGAATGACTTCATCGACGGAAGCCTTGGAACCAAAGAAGCACAGGAGATCGTAACACCTGTTGCGGGAAAGATTCGTAATTTTGAGGGCGATATCTATGGAACACTCGATACACATGAGGAAGATTATCTTTCCACACAGGAAGGAAAGAATCTTCCAGTCAAACATTGTATCTGTGGAGAAGACGGCTGGGCATTAAACAGCGAAATCATGCAGGCAATCGCAGAGACGAAAGCAGAAGTCCATAATTTCTGTAGAAAAGGAACTTTTGGTTCTATGGAACTGGCACAGATATTGAAGGAAACATATGAAGATCAGGAAGTTGAAATCGAACTGATCGGATTATGTACGGATATCTGTGTGATATCCAATGCAATGCTGATTAAAGCAGCACTGCCGGAAGTGAAGGTAAGTGTTGATTCTTCATGCTGTGCAGGAGTGACTCCTGAGAGTCATAGGAATGCGTTGGAAGCTATGAAGATGTGTCAGATTGAGATAGCATAATTAGTTGTAAATAAAGGGCGATATGAAGTCGCCTTTTTATTTTACAAAATTTTCAAACATAACAAACGAAGAAAGAAGGAAAATCAATATATGAGTACATACTACGTCACAAGAATCGAAGAACCAGACTTCGGTTGTGAAGGCCGCCCGGAAGGACAGGAAATCAAAGATAAAGTATATTTAAAAGAAGAAATAACGAAGGAAGAAACAATAATTTTCATGGAAGATAAATTACTATACGAAAGAGATATAAATGAAGGAATGAAAGTTGTGATCGATGGAGATGGAAGATTACAGAAAGTGGAGGATCGATCATGAAAGATCTGACAAAAGGAAAGATTTCAACATTGATCTTAGGATTTGCGATTCCAGTATTTTTAGGAAACTTATTACAGCTTACATACAGTCTTGCTGATACAAGAATTGTCGGAAGTTTTCTTGGAGAGCGATCACTTGCTGCAGTTGGTGCAACGACAACGATCAGTAACTTGATCGTTGGTTTCTTATTAGGTCTGGCCAATGGATTTGCGATCATTACAGCGCAGAAATTTGGAGCAGGTGATAAAAAGAGAGTTCGAAGATCATTTGTGATCGCACTTGTGTTAGGAGTGATCGTTTCTGCTATTTTAATCTTGATCGGAACGGTATTTATCAATCCGATTTTAGGATTTTTGAATGTTCCAGGTAAATTATTTATCGAAGCGAAACAATATATACTGATCATTATCATTGGTTTATGGGTCACGATGTTTTATGATATTTTGATGGCGGTGATGCGTGCCATCGGAGATACGTTAACACCATTATTGATTCTTGCGATTTCTGTAGGATTAAATATCGTACTGGATCTTTTATTTGTTGCCGTATGGAAAACGGGAACATGGGGTGCGGCGGCAGCAACTGTGTTGGCACAGTTTATCGCATTGGTCATTTGTTGTTTTTATATGATTCATAAGTACGAGTTATTACGTCTGAATAAAATGATTTTAAAGATCTGGAATCTAAAATGATCAAAGAAATGCTGGCGACAGGAATGTCCATGGGATTTATGAGTTCTCTTGTGAATATCGGATCACTTACCTTACAGACAGCAATCAATAAACTTGGACAGGAAATTATCGTAGCCCATACAGCGGCAAGAAAGATCACAGAAATATATATGATCATGTTTAGTGTCTTTGGCCAGACGATGGCAACATTCTGTGGTCAGAATATGGGAGCTGGGAAAGTTGACAGAATTAAGAAAGGTATGAAACTAGCGATCATTTATACATGTGTCTGGTCAACTTTGCGATGATCGCAAGTTATACGATTGGACCGCAGTTAGTTTATATGGTAACTGGAAGCCACAAAGATGTAGTCATTGTAAATGCAACAAATTACCTGAAGTTTAATACGATCTTTTATTATGTGCCAGCGGTCATCAGTATAGTAAGAAATGTTATGCAAGGAATCGGGGATCAGATCACACCATTAGTATCCAGTGGATTAGAAATGGTCGGAAAAGTGGTGATCGCATTTACATTAGTTCCTTTGATGGGATATGCAGGTGTTATCGTAGCAGAACCGATCGTATGGTTTATCATGTTATTCCATTGCTCGTACAGATCATAAGAACACCGAAATTAAAAGCAAATAAATAAAACCCAAAAAGCGGAGAATCCATAAAAGGATCTCCGCTTTCTACATACACATGACATTATTTTAATTGAACATTCCGTCCCACGGGAACATTCTTCTTTCTTCTTAAGGATTAAACAATACCCTGAGCTGTCATTGCATCTACGACTTTCTCGAATCCTGCAATGTTAGCACCAGCTACATAGTTTCCTTCCATTCCGTAACGTTTTGCTGCGTCATCTAAGTTGTGGAAAATGTTAACCATGATGTTCTGTAATTTTCCATCAACTTCTTCAAATGTCCAGCTTAATCTTTCGCTGTTCTGAGACATTTCAAGAGCAGATGTAGCAACTCCACCAGCGTTAGAAGCTTTACCAGGTGCGAATAAGATTCCGTTTTTCTGTAAGTATTCTGTAGCTTCTAATGTAGTAGGCATGTTAGCACCCTCTGCAACTGCGTAACATCCGTTTGCTACTAACTGTTTAGCATCTTCTAAGTGTAATTCGTTCTGAGTTGCACATGGAAGAGCAATGTCAACAGGAATAGACCAAACTCCTCTTCCTTCGTGATATTCAGCACTTGGACGAGCAGCAGCGTATTCTGTTAAACGAGCACGTTTTACTTCTTTTACTTCTTTTAATAATTCAACATCGATACCATCTTTGTCATAAATCCATCCTGTAGAGTCAGAAGCTGTAACAACTTTAGCACCTAACTGCTGAGCTTTTTCGATTGCGTAAATAGCAACATTACCAGCTCCAGAAACAGCAATTGTAGCACCTTTGATAGATTTACCATTACATTTTAACATTTCGTCTGTGAAGTAAAGAAGTCCGTATCCTGTAGCTTCTGTACGAGCTAAAGATCCACCATAAGATAAACCTTTACCTGTTAAAACTCCTTCATAAAGTCCACGAATTCTCTTATACTGACCGAACATGTAACCGATCTCTCTTGCACCAGTTCCGATATCACCAGCAGGAACGTCTGTATCTGCTCCGATGTATTTGCAAAGCTCTGTCATGAAGCTCTGGCAGAATGCCATGATCTCACGGTCAGATTTTCCTTTAGGATCGAAGTCAGATCCACCTTTACCACCACCGATAGGAAGTCCTGTTAAAGAGTTTTTGAAGATCTGTTCAAATCCTAAGAATTTGATGATTCCAAGGTTAACAGATGGGTGAAGTCTTAAACCACCTTTGTAAGGTCCGATCGCACTGTTGAACTGTACACGGTAACCTGTGTTAACATGAACCTGTCCTTTGTCGTCTACCCAAGGTACACGGAATTTGAACTGGCGTTCTGGGTTTACAAGACGTTCAAGAAGAGCATCTCTTCTGAAAGCTTCTTCGTTTGCTTCAACAACGGCTCTTAATGATTCTAAAACTTCTTTTACAGCCTGATGGAATTCAGGTTCTGCTGGGTTCTGAGCAACTACCTGCTCGATCACTTCATCTACGTATGACATTTTGTTTCCTCCTTATAAGTCATAATGATATGTGTGTTTAAAACAGAGGGTATCTTCTTCAAATGGGTGTTGGCACATCCCAAAAGATAAAACAAAAAGAGGTCGGAAAACGCCTCTTTTTCTCAATGACGCCTTTGTCTTAGAATTATTATATAAGATATGGTATAATATTTCAAGAAAATCAATACGCAGGAAGGAAATTAGTATGAAATCTGTGGCAATGGCCTTTTATAATGGCGCGAAATATATAGATGAGCAAATAAGATCGATTCTTGATAATATGGAAGAGACAGATGAACTGATCATTTCAGTGGATGATGCTAGTGATGGATCAGAAGCAATACTTGAGGATTGGGTCCAAAACGACCAAAGAATCCGCATAATTAAAGGACCTGGGAAGGGTGTCGTAAAAAATTTTGAGAATGCATTTAAGCATTGTCGAGGGGAGATCATCTTCTTATCTGATCAGGATGATGTGTGGAAAAAAAATAAAATGAGCGAGATTGAGCGTGTATTTGAAGACCCGAAGTGATGGCAGTTGTTCATGATGCACAGATTGTAGATGAAAAACTTTCATCTTTAGATCAAACCACTTTTGAGTGGAGAAATAGCGGAACGGGCTTCTGGAAGAATATGAAAAAGAATTCCTATATCGGATGCTGTATGGCAGTCAGAAGATCCGCAATGAAAAGAATTCTGCCGATCCCAGATGACATCTGGATTCATGACCAATGGATCGGATTGCTATCAGAACAACTTGGGAAAGTTGTATTTTTGGAGGAACCTCTTATTTATTATCGAAGACATGGGGGAAATGTTACGGAATTGACCCATGGTTCGATCGCATCCATGATCAAAAAAGATATCATATGATCATGGGAATCAATCACCGTGTAAAAGAATGGAGCAGACATGACAAACAAAATCAAAGACATACTGAAAACTCATAAGTATCTGTTACTCTCGTTTTTTCTGCCGGTTCTTCTATTAGAAGGAATCGCGATCGCAGAGAAGATACAGCCATTTGGCAGTGAATCATTTCTGATCGTTGATGCATTGCATCAGTATTTGCCCTTTTTTGCAGATTATCAGGAAAAATTAAAAAGCATGGATTCGATGTTTTATTCTTTTCATGCAGGTCTTGGATACAATTTCCTTGGACTATGGGCGTATTATCTGGCAAGTCCACTAAATCTGGTGATCGCACTTGTGTCAAAATCAATGCTTACGATGATATTAAGTCATTTGTATGTCTTAAAGATTGCACTGTGCTGCTTTACAGCCGCATTTTATTTTAGAAAACGCCGTGGAAAGGATGAGATATCCATTGTTGCGTTCGGAATGGCATATGGATTATGCAGTTATATGGTTGGCTACAGTTGGAATATTATGTGGATGGAAGTCATGATGATGCTTCCACTCATTTTGTATGGTATTGATAAGCTGATCAAAGAACATGATGGAAGACTTTATTGTTTTGCATTATTTATTTCTTTATGGTGTAACTTTTATATGTCCTATATGACATGTTTATTTTTAATCTTGTGGTATTTACTATATTCACATAAAAATGTCAAAGAATTTTTTACAAATGGATTCCGCTTTGCAGGTATTCACTGTTATCTGGAGCAATGGCAGCGGTTGTGTTACTGCCAGCTTACCTTGGGATTATGCAGACATCCTCAGCCAAATTACAATTTCCAAAAGAATTATGGTATGGAACATTTGGAAATCTGTTTTCCAGACATTTTCTTGGGACAACACCGCTTACGATGGCGGTAGATGACAGTAAGATCAATTTATATTGTGGAATCTTAACCTTATTAATGGCAGGATTTTATCTGGCAGTTAGAGAAATTCGCCTGATCGATAAGATTCGAAGATTGTTATTACTTGTATTTTTATTTTTTAGTTTCAATATGCCTGTCTTAGGTTATGTTTGGCATGGTTTTCATGATCAGTATGGAATTCCAAACCGCTTTGCGTTTTTGTATATTTTTGCATTGCTTGCGATGGCGTATGAAGGATATTGTGTGTTGGTAAGAGGCAAAAGAAAGTTCACTGTGGATTTATTTGTCAGTGATCCTATGCGGTATTTTGATTGGAATCACAATGAAAACGTCGACAATGAAATTGGAAATGAAAACGGTTTACGCAACAGTTGCAGCGATCGCAGTTTATATGGTTTGTTTTCGCATTATATCAGAAGAAGATTTTCAGGAAGAAAATATTTACAACATTGATCTGTTTCTTATTTATAGTAGAAACCGCAGCGATGGCAGTGATGGGATTCAGGAAAATGGAACCGTCGATACAGATAGTTATTTTCAGGATACCAAAGCTATCACAGAAGTAAAAAAAGAGTATCAGAAAAATGTAGAGACAAGAATGGAATTGATCAGTGGGCGTATGCTTGATGAAAGTATCTGGCATACCTTAAATGGAATGACATTGTTTGGTTCCACAGCACAGGGAAACGTTGTCGATATGATGGATCAGCTTGGATTCTACACGGGTGTAAATGAATATTTATATGAAGGTGCAACGCCATTTACAAATAATCTGATGTCCATGAAATATCAGATTTACCGTCCATATGATACGAAATATACCGAATTTTCACTAAAAGAAAGTGTTGGAAATGTCACGGTTTATAAAAATCCTTATCGAACAGCACTTGCCTATACGATGGATGACTTGGTACAAACTTGGGATTATGAAGATTATAATCCATTTTATGTACAAAATGATCTGGCAACGAGTGCATTTGATGTTGATGAGTTGTTTCATATGGTCAAAACAGCTAAGCCGCAATTAAACGATTGTAAGATCACATCCGATAATGGTGATGGAGAATATGTATTTGAAAATACATCCGCCCGACCAGATAACATGGTATTTACGATCAGATCAACAAAAACAAGGCGGTTGTATATTCATTTTGATGGAAGCCAGGTAGAAAATACTGTGATTGAGAAAAATGGAGAACAGGTTTTGACGGGAAGGCTGGATTCACAGATTATTTATCTTGGAAACGTGCAGAAAGGTGATGAGATCCGCATCAAAATGCAACTCAAACAAGATAATGAAATGTCTGGAGTTGTAAGACTGACAGCAGCGGAACTTGATGAAGAAGTGATGGAAGAACTTGCACAGAGAATGCAGGAAAATGCATGGAAACTTACCAGTGCCAAAGGAAATCATCTAAGTGGAACGATCCATGCACAGGAAGATCAGATGTTATTTTTCTCAATTCCATACGATAAAGGATGGACGGTGAAGATTGATGGCAAGAAAGTGAAAACAAAAGCACTTGGGAAAGCATTTTTGACAGTGAAAGTGCCGGAAGGAAAGCATAAAGTTTCACTAACGTATGTATCTTCTGGGTTTAAGGAAGGGGCAATCTTAAGTGTTGCGGGATTTGTTATTATTATTCTGATCATGCTTTTTTCCCAAAGAAAGAAAAAAGCTGCAGTTAAAGAAATATAAATTTTCGTAAGAAATTCTTATGATTTTGGCATATTGAAAGACAGAGATGTTTTTGCTATGATGAAAGAAATTAACAAGCAGGAGGAAAAGGATTTATGAGAAAGTTTATTGGAAAATTCCTTGCAGCAGGACTTTGTGTCGCAATGGCATTATCATCTGTAACTGTCAAAGCAGACAGCGTTGATCAGAAATATCTGGCACTTGGAGCTGATTTAACAGCTTCCCAGAAAAAGAAAGTGTTAGAACTTCTGGATTTAGATGATAATAGCGACTATAAAGTTATTACTGTAACAAATAAAGATGAACATGAATATTTGGACAGCTATCTATCAAGCAGAGTGATCGGAACAAGAGCATTATCTTCTGTGACTGTAGAACAGAAAGATGATGGAAATGGAGTGAATGTCACAACACAGAATATCTCTTACTGCACATCTGGAATGTATCGAAATGCTCTGATCACAGCAGGGATCAAGAATGCCGATGTAAAAGTAGCTGGTCCATTTAAGATTTCTGGAACAGCAGCATTGGTGGCGTTATGAAGCTACGAAGAAATGACAGGAAAGAAGATTCCAGAAAGAGCAAAGATGCAGCGACAGACGAGTTGATCACAACGGGAGAAGTTGCGGAAAATATCGGTTCTGACGATGCAGAGAAACTGATCGCAGATGTCAAACAGAAAGTTGCAAAAGATAATCTGTCATCTCCAATCTGAGATCAAACAGGCGAATTGAAG
>ENA-OQAS01001161-OQAS01001161.1-human-gut-metagenome-genome-assembly--contig:-NODE-1161-length-12770-cov-5.408843_pt1 | contig 12770 bp, 22 predicted proteins | sample MGYA00242733_ERZ504523 | MGnify/ENA primary metagenome ERZ504523 (study PRJEB26092, sample SAMD00036239) | human gut metagenome | host: Homo sapiens | study: EMG produced TPA metagenomics assembly of... | reverse complement strand
GGTTTTCCACTTTGGGCCGGGGCCGCCCATGCGGGGGCCGGGGCCGCGAACTTCTTTTGCCTGAGCCATTACTGTTCACCTCCCTGTTTGTCAAAGTCGCCGCTGCCTGGGTCTGGCTGTTGTAAACTTCCTGATAGATGGCGTTGGTTTTGAGCAGCTCTTCGTGGGTGCCCAGACCATCGATCTTACCGTTATCCAGCACAAGGATGCGGTCGGCGTCCTGCACCGAGGAAATGCGCTGTGCAATGATGATCTTGGTGGTGCCGGGGATCTCCTCCGGAATGCCTTGCGGATCTTGCATCGGTAGCGGTATCCACGGCGCTGGTGGAGTCGTCCAAAATCAGCACCTTGGGCTTGCGCAGCAGGGCGCGGGCGTGGTCAGGCGCTGCTTCTGGCCGCCGGACACATTGGAGCCGCCCTGCTCGATCCATGTATTGTATTTGTCCGGGAAGCGCTCGATGAACTCATCGGCGCAGGCAAGCTTTGCCACACGGATGCACTCTTCCTCGCTGGCGTTCTCATCGCCCCAGCGCAGGTTATCGAGAATGGTGCCGCTGAACAGCACGTTCTTCTGCAGCACCATGGACACCTCGCGGCGCAGCACGTCGAGGTTGTAGTCGCGCACATCCACGCCGCCCACGCGCACGGTGCCGCTCTCGGCATCATACAGGCGGGGGATCAGCTGCACAAGGCTGGATTTTGCGCTGCCAGTGCCGCCGATGATACCTAAGGTCTCACCGGGCTTGATGCTGAAGGTGATATCATTCAGCACCGGCTGGCCGCTGCCGTGCTTATACTTGAAGGTGACATGCTCGAACTCGATGCCGCCGTCCTTCACCTGCTGCACCGGCTGCTTTGCGGGGGGCAGGTCGGTGGTCTCGTCCAGCACTTCCACGATACGCTTTGCGGAAGCGGCAGACATGGAGATCGTGACAAAGGCCATGCTCAGCATCATCAGGGCCATGAGGATGTTCATGATGTAGCCGAACAGAGCGTTCAGCTGGCCGGTGGTGATGGCACCATGCAGAACGTACTTGGCACCCAGCCAGCTCAGGGCGATGTTGCACCGTAAACGGCGGTGAGCATGGCAGGGTTATTGAAGCTCAGGCGGCTCTCAGCGTTCACAAACTGGTCGTACAGGCTCTGGCAGGCTTTGGTGTACTTCTCGTTCTCAAAGCCCTCGCGCACGAAGCTCTTCACTACGCGGATGGCGGAGACGTTTTCCTGCACGGAAGCGTTCAGGGCATCGTAGTTTTTGAACACCCGGTCAAAGATGTGGAAGGTGGGCACCATGATGCCTGCCAGCACCGCCACCAGAAAGACCACAGCCACCACGAAGATCAGTGACAGCGGGCCGCCGATCATCACGGCCATGAACAGGGCGAACACCAGATGCACCGGGGCGCGCACGCACATGCGCTCGATCATCTGGAATGCGTTCTGTACGTTGGTCACGTCGGTGGTCATACGGGTGACAAGGCCTGCGGTGGAGAATTTATCAATGTTGGAAAAAGAATAATGCTGGATGTTCTCATACATGGCATCGCGCAGATTTCCGGCAAAGCCGGTGGATGCCTCGGCGGCGTATTTGCCGGCCAGAACGCCCAGCGCCAGCGCGACCACAGCCACCAGAAAGGTGAGCAGGCCGTACTTGAGGATGGCGTTCATATCGCCCTTTTCAATGCCCTGATCGATGATAAAGGCCATGATGGTGGGCAAAAGCACATCCATCACGGCTTCCAGAGCGGCAAAGAGCGGTGTCAGGACTGCGGCGCGTTTATACTCGCCCAGATGTGACACTAACTTTTTGATCATCTGAGTTACCTCCTGTTACTTTTTATTTGTTTGGTACAGAACAATTTTATACAAAACATTTTAATTGTCAAGACGTTTCAAAAAATGTTCATAATTACTAATTTAGCAAGCCGATTTTAGGCAAGTTGACAAACCCTCTCAGTCAAAGCCTGTCAGCTTTGCCAGCTCCCCCAAAGGGGGAGCTTTTCTTGCTCTGAACGATACGACCTGCTTTGAATTGGACGCATCACCCTTTGTATTATGGTGCACATAGCTCCCCCTTCGGGGGAGCTGGCGAGCAAGGCGAGCTTGAGAGGGTTCATTTCAGTGCTTCCCGCAGCTTGTTCAGCAGCCGCAGCAGCTCGGTATTTTCCTCCGCTGTCAGCAGCCCAGCCACATAGTCGTCGGTCTGGTGGAAGCAGAGCATCGTCTTTTCGTGGAAGCAGATGCCCTCTTCGGTGAGCACCAGCTGCTTGAGCCGGGCGTCCTGCGGCACGCTGCGCCGCTCAATATACCCCTTGCGCTCCATCAACTGCAGGATGTTGGTCACGGTGGAGCGGGTGATAGAGAACTCCCGCTCAATGTCCCGCTGGAACACGGGGGTGTCCCGGTGGCGGTAGAGATACCCAATGATCCACCCGTGCATGGGGGTGGCCTGCTCCACGTCATTTTCGCGGGCAAACTGGTTGATCTTGCGGAAGATCAGGTTGTCCACCCGGCGGATCTGCGCCGGGATGACCTGTGGGCCTTCCCAAGGGGGATCGGCGTGATTGCAGCACTCGTTTTTGGTTTCGTCACACATCATGGTTTTGTCCTTCATGGTTGTTTTGGCATTGAACAGTTTCAAATAAAACTGTTTGATAGCATACATATTATACAGCAGTCAAAGTGAATGTCAAGGGGAAGGAAACGATTTTAAATGCTCCGCTTTGCTCTGGGCATAAAATAATGAAATATTATTTTTTATATTGCAAACCAGCAAGCCTGCGGGCTTGGCTGGTTTGCTTTTTCACGGAAGGGGCCGTAGTTGCAAGCGGCATATTTTCCGGTTGCGCGGTCATTTCCGAAGGAAATAAGCGCAACAGGTGGAGTTTACCTTTTGGGCCATTACTGTGAAAATGCAACAGCAGACAGCCCGCAGGCTGTCTGCTGTTGCCCTATTATAAAAATATTTTTCCGCTAAATATGCCCAGAGCGAAGCGGAGGGCATTCTAAATTATTATTCCAGATTGTGTTTTTTGCAAAACTGTTTGCTCACCCAGTACATCCCGCCCCACAGCAGAACGGCCAGCACCAGATACAACGGGTTCTTCATGGAACTGACCAGCGACTGCCCAAACACTGCCATCATGGCAATCATCACACCCTTGCCCAGCAGCATGGTAATGAGATAGCGCTTTTCGTCAAGTCCGAGATGCCAAGGCAGATGCATAAAAGAGCTTGGTGCGAAGGGCAGCAGCGTGAGCATGAACAGCGACGAAGTGTCAAAGCGGTTCACCCACTGCTGAGCCTTTTCCAGCTTGGGCGAGCGGGAGGCAAACTTCCAGAAGAAGCACTTGACCACCCGCCGCCAGAACAGGAACATGATGCTGCCGCCCAGCGCCACACCGGCCCAGCTGTACAGAAAACCCAGAATACCGCCGTGAGCCGCTACATTCAGCGCCACAATGGCAATGAGCGGCAGCGGCGGAAAAAACGACTCCACCATGGCCAGCGTGATGGGGGCAATGGGGCCAAGGTTGCCAAAACTGTCCAGCAGAGTTTCCCAGAACTCCAGCGTTCCCAGCTGCGCAGCCAAAAGTTCATTGTGCACATCCATCCCTTCCGCCTGCGCTTTCCCATCCGCAGGTTCCTCTATCCGTAGTATATCCATATTGTATGACACAAGCATGAACACAAAGCGACATTTTTTTTGCCCTGTGCACAGCTTCCTTGGGATACTACGAAGCTGCCGGTGCTGTTTTACTCCGCAGCCTGCTTTTCTGCGCGGGCCTTCATACGCTCCAGCTGGGCGGTGCGCTGCTTTTCCCACCGGGCAAGAGAAGCATCGTCCGGGATCTGCAGGCAGCGGGCGTAGCTCCAGTGCAGGCCGTCGCGGCGGGCCAGCTTGTAGCGCTGGAACACACCCTTGCCTGCGGCATTGCTGCTGCCGGCGCAGTGGGGGCACTGGCTCAGGGTGTACCAGCTGTTGCTGCCCTTTTTCAACCATACATCATCGGGCTTGAGCGGTGCGCCGCACTCCGGGCAGCTCATGATGTAAATTTTGGGGTCGGTGCGCCAGGTGTACTGCTCCACATAGCCGTGGAAGACCTCAAAATCCCGGTAGTCGCCGGGGGCAGGGCACAGGCTGGCCCGCAGGGATTCCTCCTCAGTGGGGTAGGCCGCAAGACCGGCCCGCAGGTCGAGCATCCGGCAGACATCGGCGGTGTACAGCGTGTCGGAAAGGGCATCGTGGAACTGCCGCTCCATGGGCAGCCCTAAGCGGGTGACGACGCTTTCCAGTGTCATGCCCTCGCCCTCTTTGCGGGGATGCTCCCGCAGGAACACCTGCTGCAGGTCGTACCAGATGGTGGGCTTTGATTCGTCGATGTTGCACAGGTACAGGTTCTGCTTGAGCACCGGTACGTCATCCATGCCCCACTCGGCAAATTCGGCATCCGGGCCGCACCACTGCATAAAGCGGCGCAGGCCCTGCACGATGGGCTCACCCTTGTCCAGATCGGCCTGCGTCAGGCCGGTGACTTTAGCAATGTGATGCTGCAGCTTACGGAAGATGCGGGGCCGCAGATGGATGGAAAAGGTGTCCAGCACGTTGGCATCCTCGTCGATCTTCACGCACCGATCTCCACGATCTCGCCCCGGAAGGTCTGCTGCACGCCATGGTAATTAAAGGTATACGGCTGGTAGCCGATATTCCATTCCAGATCAAATAAAACCAGATTGCGCGGCATTGTTTTGTGTTCCTCTCGTTACTTTAAAATAAACTTCTCCACAGCCTCGGCCACACCGTCGTGGTCGTTGTCGGCGCAGTCACATAGTCGGCCACGGCCTTTACCGGCTCTTCGGCGTTCTGCATGGCCACGCCCACACCGGCGTACTCGATCATGGAGCGGTCATTCAGGCCGTCGCCGCAGGCCATCAGGTTTTCGCGGCCAAGGCCCATGTGCTCCAAAAGGGCGGCAAGGCTGCCGTCCTTGGCCACGCCCAGCGGCACGGCTTCAATGAAGAACGGGCTGGAGGGGTACAGGTCGATGCGGCCGTCAAACTGCTTTTTGCCGGCGGCCCATACCTCGTCCCGGCGGGCGGGGTCCAGCGTGATGAGCATTTTGCAGATGGGGTAATCCACATACTTTGCCAGATCGTCCACGCCGGTCATGGGCAGTTTGCAGGTAAAGCACTCGCGCAGTGCCCACTTGTCGTCCGGGTGCTCGGTGACAACGCCCTCTTTATTATAGGTGATAATGGTCACGTTCTGTGCGGCGGCAAAGGCGCACAGCTCGGTACGTACTGGGCATCCAGCTGTTTCTGGTACAAAGTCTCGCCGGTGCGGCAGTCGATGATCTTGCCGCCGTTGTAAGAAGGATGCAGCCGCCCTTTTTATCCAGCCCCAGTTCCTTTGCCAGCGGCAGCACGCCCGCGGTGGGACGGCCGGATGCCAGCACGATGGTGACACCCTTTGCAATTGCGGCATCCAGTGCGGCGCGGGTGCGGGGTGTAACTTCTTTCTGGCTGTTGGTCAGGGTGCCATCCAGATCCAGTGCCAGAACTTTGATCTCTGCCATATAAAATCCTCTCAATTTATATAAAGGTAAAAAAGCACTTACTCTCTTATTGTACAATGAAATGCCATCATCTTTCAACCCTTGCAGAGACGTTTGTGGAAAAAGTGGTGGCACTTGAGCAGGATTTTACATCCCTTTCCGGCTTTTTACGTTGGCGCGGATGCAGCCGCACCGGTTTTACCAAAGCTTTGCGGCGGCATGGTTTTTCCCCGCAAGGCGGTGCGCTACAATAAAAGCGTTCCCACAAGAAGAAAAACGGGGCCTGAGGCAGGCCCGCAATGTTTGATTGAATGAAAAGAGAGGATCACGTCATGAAAGAAAACAAGATCTCCCGCCGCAGCTTTCTCAAGTTTGGCGCAGCTGCTTCTGCCGTCGGCATGATGGCTGCTGCACCCCGTTGCCGCAAACGCAGCACAGCCGGATGCGGATGCCGCAGCCGACGAGGAGAACTGCCTGCTGGGCCTGTTCCAGAAACCCAAGTACATCTTCCTGTTCATCGGCGACGGCATGGGCACTGCCCAGATCCAGTCTGCCCGCTTCTACAAGGGCACCGTGGACAACAACGGCGCTGTGACCGAGGCCGACCTGAGCTTCACCAGCTTCCCCACCGTGGGCAGTGTGACTACCTACGACAGCACTTCTTTCTGCCCGGACTCCGCTTCCACCGCAACCTCCATCGCCACTGGCCACAAGACCGAGAGCGGTGTCATCAATATGTGCCCGTGGACCCGCGATGTGCCCTATGAGACCATTGCCGAAAAGCTGCACGCCCAGAAGGGCTACAAGGTGGGCATCATCTCCTCGGTCAATATCGACCACGCCACTCCCGCCGCCTTCTACGCTCATCAGAAGACCCGCAAGAACTACTACCAGATCGGCGTAGAGCTGGCAAACTCCGGCTTTGAATACTTTGCCGGCGGCGAGTTCCAGAAGGTGAACGGCGACGTGCCGGCCCCAACAACCACGAAGTAGCGGCTCAGGCAGGCTACAATGTCGTCACCACGCAGGCGGGTGCTGCCGCACTGACCGCAGGCGCAGGCAAGACCCTGATCATTGCCGAGAATCTGGCAGACGGCAAGGCCATGAACTATGCCATGGATGCCGCCGCAGGCGAGTGGCAGCTGACCGACTACGTGAAAAAGGGCATCGAGCTGCTGGATAACCCCAAAGGCTTCTTCCTCATGACCGAGTCCGGCAAGATCGACTGGGCCTGCCATGCAAACGATGCCGCTGCTTCCATCCATGATGTGCTGGAAATGAGCAACGCCGTGCAGGCTGCCGTGGAGTTCCAGCAGAAGCACCCCAACGAGACCCTGATCCTTGTCACCGCCGACCACGAGACCGGCGGCATGGCCATCGGCTACAAGACCACCAACTACGACACCTTCCTGACCAATCTGGCCCACCAGAAGATGTCCTACGCAAAGTTTGATTCCACCTATGTGCAGAACTACATCGCCAACAAGACCCCCTTTGAAGCTGCCATGCAGGATGTGAAGGCAAACTTCGGTCTGACCCTGCCCACCGACCGGATGCCGCCAACGCCGGCAAGCTGCTGCTGACCGACTACGAGGTGCAGAACCTGCGCACCGCCTACGAGCGCACCCTGAAGGTCGCTCTGCCAGCCAGAAGACATGTCTCAGCAGGACTACGAGCTGTACGGCACCTACATCCCGTTCAGCATGGCAATCTGCCACACCATCAACACAAGTCCGGCATGGATCATACCACCTACGCCCACACCGGTGCCATGGTGAACGTCTACGCCAACGGCGTGGGTGCGGAGAAGTTCGGCGGCGTGTTTGACAACACCGAGATCTTCCACAAGCTGGCCGACCTGACCAAGGTCAAGTAAAGCTTCACCGGACTGATTTTCCATATTTTTCCCGGATAAAATAAAACCTCCCTGCTCTGGAACCGCAGCGACTGCGGCCGGGCAGGGAGGTTTTGCGTTGATTATGCTGTTTGCCTTTGCGGCTCCGCGGGTGAAAAAACAAATCGGAAAGTCCGCAGACTTTCCCGATTTGTAATTTAGGAAATGATTCCGCTGAATATGGCCAGAGCAAAGCGGAGGCCATTCAAAATTTAATTGTTGATCTCCGGGAAGCCCTCCAGCTTGCTGGTGCAGTGGGGGCAGCGCACCGCCTTGATAGAGATCTCGCTCTGGCAGTAGGGGCACACCTTGGTGGTGGGGGCTGCCGGTGCAGCAGGCTCTGCGGGCTTCTTGTGCAGGGCGTTGATGGTCTTGATGACCACGAACAGCACGAATGCTACGATGAGGAAGTTAATGATGGCATTGATGAAGGAACCAATGCCGATCATCACATCGCCCACATGGATGCCGACGTCCGAGAAATCGGCGTTGAAAAACAGGCCGATGGCGGGTTGATGATGTCGTTCACCAGTGAGTTGACGATGGCGGTAAAGGCACCGCCGATGACAACGCCGACTGCCATATCCAGCACATTGCCGCGCATGGCAAAGGCCTTGAACTCTTCAAAAAACTTTTTGATGCCTTTCACTTCTTTTTCTGCCATAAGAAATCCACTCCTTTACTCCCTTTATGCCGCAAGGAACGTATTTGCGTCTATGATAGCGGATTTTTGGCGTGATTGCAAGGGAAAATGACAGCCTCAGCCCTCTTTTGGCAAAAAAATAAAACGGGAAAGCCCGCAGACTTTCCGTTTTGCAAGGATGAAACAGTTTTTAATTTTCCGGTGCAGTAAAAGCGATGGGGGTAGCACCTGCAGCGGCATCCACACTCAGAAGGGAGATGGGAGCGACCTCGTAGTGCAGGGTCTCAAAGCTCTGGGTCTGGCCGTCCTCGGTGGTGAACTCCAGAATGTAGGTCACGTCGGACTGCTTGTCGGCCTCCACGTCGCGGGTGATGACGATGTTTTCGCCGTCAGCCAGACCGTTCTCGCCGGCCAGATTGTCGCCCTTCTCGTCGCTGCCTGCATCGTACAGGTACAGCTCGGTGACGGTAGAACCGGTGGTGTTGTACACGGTGTACTCAGCGGTAGTGGGCTCAGCTGCTTCGCTGGCTGCAGCCTCAGAGCTTGCAGCCTCGGAAGAAGCGGCAGCAGAAGAAGCTACAGAAGAGGAAGCGGCGGTGGAGGATGCAGAAGAACCGCAGGCGGTCATGCCAACAGCCAGTGCTGCAGCGGCAGCAACGATCGCAATGTTCTTGAGTTTCATGTGAAATATACTCCTTTGAAATTTCTTCGTATTCAGATCAACCAACAGGGTGTGATGGATGATGAAGACGATTATACGGGAATTTCGACAAAAAATCAAGACGCCTATGTGCATTTTGAACGATGAAACAGGAACTGTTACCAATTTGACATGAAATTGGAACATTTTAACATGAGTTGACATGAAGCAAAGTTTTGTAGGAAAGGCTGCTTGCCGTTTCGTAAAAAGACAGCCCCATGCAGATCTTGATCTGCACAGAGCTGTCTGGTCGGAAGGTTAAAGAAGGCGCAGCACCAAATGGTCTTACTTGGGCTGGCGGCCGATGTAAGCCAGAATGCCGCCGTCGGCGTACAGGATCTGACCGTTCACAAGTCGGAAGCGTGGCTTGCAAGGAACACGCAGGGGCCCACCATGTCGTCCGGCTCACCCCAGCGGCCTGCGGGGTCTTGGCGGTGATGAACTGGTCGAAGGGGTGGCGGCTGCCGTCCGGCTGCACCTCCCGCAGGGTGCGGTCTGGGCAGTGGCAATGTAGCCGGGCCCATGCCGTTGCACTGGATGTTGTACTCGCCGTACTCGGAAGCGATGTTCTTGGTGAGCATCTTCAGTGCACCCTTGGCGGCAGCGTAGGCGGAGACGGTCTCGCGGCCCAGCTCGCTCATCATGGAGCAGATGTTGATGATCTTGCCCTCGCGCTTTTCCATCATGTCCGGCAGAACGGCCTTGGAGCAGTTGAAGGCACCGCCTACATGCACGTCGATGACCCGCATGAAGTCGGCGTGGCTCATCTCGATCATGGGCACCCGCTTCATCAGACCGGCGTTGTTTACCAGAATGTCCACAGGGCCGACCTCGGCTTGATCTTTGCAACCATGGCGTTCACAGCGTCCTCATCGGACACGTCGGCCACATAGCCGTGTGCGTCGATGCCGACTGCCTTGTATGCTGCAAGGCCCTTTTCAAGGCTTGCTTCGGAAGAGCAGTTGAAGCAGACGGTTGCACCGCACTGGGCCATCCTTCGGCGATGGAAAAACCGATGCCGTGGGCACCGCCGGTGATCAGAGCCACCTTGCCCTGCAGGTTGAAAGCGGAAAGATCCATGATTTTCTCCTTCTCAAGTTAAATAACCCTCTCAGTCTGCTTCGCAGCCAGCTCCCCCGAAGGGGGAGCTTTTAGATACGTTGAGGAAAGATGGATAAAAACCTCGCCTTCGGGAGAGGTGGCATCGCGCAGCAATGACGGAGAGGGTTCAAGTTAAATTTTTAGCAAAAAGCCCCGTACCGGTGGACCCGGTACGGGGCTTGTGTATGGTGCTTTTTAGCGCAGGTCAGTGGTAGCGATGTTGTCCATGTCGTCAAACTCCATGTTCTCGCCGCCCATTGCCCAGATAAACGTATAGTTCGAGGTGCCTACGCCGCTGTGAATACTCCAGGAGGGGCTGATGACAGCATCCTCGTTGTGCATCACGATGTGGCGGGTCTGGGTAGGCTCGCCGCACATGTGGAACACCACCTGCCCTCGGGCAGTTCAAAGTAGGTATAAATTTCCATGCGCCGCTCGTGGGTGTGGCTGGGCATCGTGTTCCAGTTGGAACCGGATTCCAGTTCGGTCATACCCATGCTGAGCTGGCAGGTCTTCAGCACATCCGGGTGGATGAACTGATTGATGGTGCGCTTATTGCAGGTCTCGACGCTGCCCAGAGGACGATGGTTTGCATCGGCCATCTTGATCAGGCGGGTCTCGTAAGAGCAATGTGCGGGAGCGGATACCATGTAGAACTTGGCGGGATGCTCCGGGTCGGCGGAAGCAAAGGTGACTTCCTTGGTGCCTTGGTGATGTACAGGCAGTCCTTGTAGCCCAGCTCGTACTTCACGCCGTCGGCCACCACGATACCGGTGGAATCCTTGCCGATGTTGAACATGCCGATCTCGCGGCGCTCCAGAAAGTAGTGGGTGCCGAAGTTTGCCCACACATCGATGCCCTTGTCGATGGACACGGTCTCGTGCACCGGCATGCAGCCCAGCGTGACCATACGGTCCACATGGCTGTACACAGCAACGACCTCATCGGCCTTATACAGGCCGGTGATGAGCATTTCGTCCCGCATTTCCTCAGTGGTATAGCGCTTGAAATCCTTCTGGTTGCAGGAGTAGCGGATATCCATTCTGGACTCCTTCCTGCAATTAGCGCTGGATACGGCCGGAACCGTCGCCGCCAGCCAGCTTCTCGACCTCGGACACGGTCATCATGTTGTAGTCGCCCTCGATGGTGTGCTTCAGAGCAGAAGCAGCAACAGCGAACTCAACAGCATCCTGAGTGCTCTTGCCGTTCAGCAGAGCGTAGATCAGCCGCCGCCGAAGGAGTCACCGCCGCAACGCGGTCGATGATCTTCAGCTCGTACTTCTTGGAGAAGCAGTACTCATTGGAAGCAACATCGTACAGCATTGCGCTCCAGCCGTTCTCGGAAGCGTTGTGGCTCTCACGCAGGGTGATAGCGACCTTCTCGAAGTGGAACTTGTCAGCCAGCTGCTTTGCCACGCTCTTGTAGCCCTCGGCATTCAGCTTGCCGCCGTAGATATCGGTAGCCTCGGCCTCGATGCCGAACACGTCCTTTGCGTCCTCCTCGTTGGAGATGCACACGTCAACATACTGGCACAGATCGGTCATGGCAGCGCGGGCCTGCTCACGGGTCCACAGCTTGCGCGGTAGTTCAGGTCGCAGCTGATCTTCACGCCGTGAGCCTTAGCAGCCTTGCAGGCCTCGCGGCAGATCTCGACGACATTCTCGCCCAGAGCCGGGGTGATGCCGGTGAAGTGGAACCAGTCCACGCCCTCGAAGATCTTATCCCAATCAAAGTCGGAGGCTGAGCCAGCTGGATGGCGCTGTTGGCACGGTCGTAGATGCAGACGGAACCACGCTGAGAAGCACCCTTCTCGTTGTAGTAGATGCCAACGCGATCGCCGCCGCGGGTGATCATGCTGGTGTCAACGCCGTAACGGCGCAGGCTGTTGACAGCGGCCTGACCGATTGCGTGTGCGGGGAGCTTAGTGACGAAAGCTGCGTCCAGACCGTAGTTGGCCAGAGAAACAGCAACGTTTGCCTCGCCGCCGCCGAAGCTGAACTCCAGGCTGTTAGCCTGAACGAAACGCTCGTAGTTGAACGGCTGCAGACGAACCATCAGTTCGCCAAAAGTAACGACTTTCATTGGTTATTCTCCTTTTATTTACAGGTGTTTATGACCTTCTGCTGCGGGGCATCCCCGGCGCAGCAGGGCTTTCACGGATAGGGGAGCCGGAGCTCAGGCCTGAACCAGGTGGAATGCGAAGCCGCCGATCTCGTCTGCAAAGTAGCAGGCGATGGTCTTGCCGTTCTTCACGACCTTGCTGTCCAGATCGAACTTGGCACCGCGCTGAGACAGGTGATAGATGGCACGATCCACGTTGTTGCAGCCGATGGCGATGTGGCCATTGGTGCCGCGGCCGACCTTCTTCATGATCTCGAACTCCTTGTTGCCGACGAAGATGCTGGAGTTGCCGGGAGCGACCTTCATGTTCAGCAGGCTGCCGATGAGGTTTGCCAACTTCATGGCCTCTTCCTCGTTCTCGGTGTTGATGCCAATGTGCATCAGCTTCAGACCCAGCATGGTGTCAACAGCTTCCTTGCTCTGAGCAGTGATCTTTGCCCAGTCGCCGGCTTTGATCACGTCGCTCTTGCACATCCAGGTGCCGCCCACAGCGAAGATCTGGTCATAGCCCAGATAATCGTTGACGTTCTTTGCGTTGACACGCCGGTGCACATCCAGCGTGCGCTCTTCAGGGCAGCGCCGATGTTCTTCAGCATGCCGACACCGCCGTTTGCCTCAGCGGGGAAGAACTTCAGGGCCTCGCAGCCCATGTTCATAGCCTGCTGCATCTCGCCTGCAGAGCAGGTGCCGGGCATCATGATGCGCCCTTGTCGATGACGTGCTTGCAGACTTCGGGGTCGAAGCCGGGAGCAACG
>ENA-OQAS01001160-OQAS01001160.1-human-gut-metagenome-genome-assembly--contig:-NODE-1160-length-12790-cov-2.147437_pt1 | contig 12790 bp, 13 predicted proteins | sample MGYA00242733_ERZ504523 | MGnify/ENA primary metagenome ERZ504523 (study PRJEB26092, sample SAMD00036239) | human gut metagenome | host: Homo sapiens | study: EMG produced TPA metagenomics assembly of... | reverse complement strand
ACAACGATGGTGTAATCTGTCCTTTCGGGATTGTCAGGCTGATCCGTGAAGAATTTCGTGTTTTCCAAATCCACATTTTAGATTTTCTATATTCAGCATATCAGTTGTCCTTTCGTAGATAGGTGATAAATTTACATATTAACTGGATGATGAGCAGGAAGAGCATCAGTACAAATGCGGTTCCATAAGCATAATCCAGAGAAAATCCGTTGTTCACAAGGATATACAGGTGATATGGAAGTGACATGAACGGATCGGAGAGAGAATGCGGAACATCAGCCTGCATGACAGCTCCGGTGTATAAAATCGGTGCAACGGCACCCATTCCGTATGCCATTCCGAGTGCAACGGTTCCGAGAAGTTCTACAAAGCAGGCAGGAAGGATCATTTTACAGAGGGCATATTCACGGGAAAGACCGAGACTTAAGGAGGTCTTCATATATTCGCGTCCTTTTTCATCCAGGATCTTTTTGGCACGGATCGCAACAAAAGGAATGATCATTGCTGCAACACACAGTGACGAACACAGAAGGCTGCGGCTAAGTCCAAAACGGTAGATCAGAAGCGTATATCCAACCAGCCCGAACAGGATCGAAGGGATTCCGGAAAGCCCGGTAATCGCCATATTTACAAGGACGGAAAATCGTTTTCCGGTGCTGTAAAATACAAGATAAATGGCAGCGCCGATACCAAGGATACCGCCGATCAGTGCAGAAAGTGCGCCAAGGTAAATGGAACCCATCAGTGCAGGATAGATACCGCCTGCAGTTCCAAGTGGAACACCGGCAGGCTTGTCCAGAAGGAAGGACAGGCTAAATACTTTTTCCTTTCCAGAAGACATAAAGGAAAAGGAAGAGTGTAACAACGATCACGCAAAGTCCGAGTATACTGAGAATCAGGCGTGTGAAAAATTTCTGCAGTTTAGTTCTCATGGGTGGCAAGCCTCCTTTTCAGAAGATAGCTGATACCGAGTACGATGAAAAGAATCACAAGCAGCACAGCATTTGCAACGTAAAGTACGGAGAGGTGAAGGCTTCCGTATTCAATACTTCCCATTTCCAGTGCGGTGAGGGCAGGAAGTGTCTGACCACGTCCAAGGAGTTTGGATAAATCGGGGAATTACCGATTACCATCATGACTGCCATTGTCTCGCCAAGTGCGCGGCCGAATGCCATCATTGCACCTGCAATGATTCCCGGCCGGATTGCCGGAAGAATAAAATGCAGCAGGGTAAATTCTCTGGAGAATCCAAGTGTGATCGCACTGAACTCGTAAGTCTTTCGTGCAGTCTGTAAAGATTCATGACAGGTGGAAATAACGAATGGTAAAAGCATGATCCCCAGCACGATTCCGGCTGCCAGGATACATTGACCGGCTGCCATATGGAGGTGGGTGGCAAAGGCTTTTACAAGAACCGTAAGTCCGATAAATCCGAAGATGACGGATGGGATTCCTGCAACCAGATCGATGAACGCAAGGAATATGGATGCCACCTTTTTCGGAAGGTAATAGTCCAGAAAGCAGGCACAGGCAACGCCGAAGATGAGTGCGAGGACAACTGCGATCGCTGAGACATAAAGAGTACCGGCAATCGCAGGTAAAAGTCCGTACTGTGGTTTCTGACTGACAGGGCGCCATTCAGTGTAGGCAGGAACATTTTGATTCCAAGCTGTGAAATGGCAGGAATACTTTCCTTCACAATATGGATCAGCATGACTGCCATCAGTGCCGTTACGAGAAAGGCAGCCAGATAAATGATTCCTTTGCTGAATTTATCTGAAGTTTCTTAAACATAGTAAATCCTTTCTAGGTATGATGCAGGACAGACAGCGCTGTCCGGATACAAATCAAAATTGCCCCCTGGAATTAACCAGCGACATATAGCAAGAAAAAGGGGTGTGTCTTTGCACACCCCCCTTCAATATCGGAAGATTATTTCATAGGAATGAATCCCATATCTTCTACAGTTTCTGTCCTTCATCACCAAGAACGTAATCAAGGAAAGCCTGCTGTACATCTGTCGGATCACCAGAACCTACAAGAAGAAGTGGTCTCTGGATGATGTAAGATCCATCAAGAATGTTTTCTTTTGTTGCAGCAACACCGTTTACTTTCAGTGGAGTTACTTTTCCTTCATTCTGGTTAGCAACACCAAATGAAGCATATCCGATTGCGTACTGGTTATCAATGATATCCTGAACAAGTTCACCCATAGAAGAAGCCTGGATCGCATCCGCTTTTACTTCTGTGTCACCCATGATATTCTTCTGGAATACTTCGTGAGCTCCACCGTTGATATCACGTGTAATAACAACAACTTCTTCGTCAGGAAGAGATGAGTCAAGATCTTTCCATGTAGCATATTCGCCGGAGAAAAGTCCTACGATCTGTTCCGTTGTAAGGTTATCAAGAACATCATTTACCGGATTAGCCGGGTTTACTGCGATCGTCAGAGCATCGATACCAACCTGGTATTCTTTTTCATCTTTGATTGCTTCTTTTTCTTCATCTTTTACGCTTCTTGCAACCATACCAAATGTTGCAGTTCCATCGATAACGGCTTTGGTTCCCTGTCCGGATCCGCCTGCTGAAACGTAGATTGCGATATCTTCTTTTGGAAGAGATGAATCATATGCATCCCATGTTCCATAAGTATCAAAGAAAGTAGTAGCCATAGAAGTGATAACCGGTGCTAAAGTAGAAGATCCGTTAAATAAGATCTGGTTACTTTCTGTATCGGCAGAAGCTTCTGCCTTTGCACCCTCTTCTTTTTTGCTGTCAGCAGAATCTGACTTGCTGCTTCCGCATCCTACTGCCATAGATGATACCATAGCAAGTGTAAGAGCGATTGATAAAAATCTCTTTTTCATTGTATGTATTCCTCCCTGAATAAAATTTACATATTCAAAATAAAAGTTTAACATTCTTTTAATAAAATGTATGTTGCATGGACAACATTTTTTATAGATAATCTACATGAATGACATAGAATATATCTATACACTAAATATCTATGGAAGGAATGGGAAAGCCATGCTATACTGTACATACGAATATGTGTTTGGTTTTTATTCTACGGGAACTTCCTGTGAAATAAAAGGTATTGCGTGCCATAGGTGCACATTTTTTAAATTATGGAGGAATTCATGACGGAAGAAATTAAAAAGCTGATCATTTATACAAGAAAAATGAAGAAAAGGGAGCCGTTGTACCGGGACTACCCGGAGGAATTCCGGGAAGAAATCCGGGGATATCTGGAAAGCAACCATATTTCCAGACTCTATGCACATCAGGTTGAGATGTTTGAGAAGGTCAGATCCGGGGAAAATGTGGTTATTACGACTTCGACGGCAAGTGGAAAGACGCTTGCCTTTCTGCTCCCGGTATTGCAGGAAATTCTGGAAGACCCGCTGACACGTGCGATTTTTATTTACCCGACCAAGGCACTGGCAAGTGACCAGTACCGCGCGATGCAGTCGATTTTGAAATTTTTCGGAGAGGGAAGAGTTTCAGCAGGCGTGTACGATGGAGATACCAAACCTGCCGAGCGGACAAGGATCCGCAAGAGTGCAAATATTATCCTGACCAATCCGGAGATGCTGAACTCGGCATTCCTTCCGAATCATAGCAATTACGGGTTTGACGCGATTTTTGCAAATTTACGATATGTAGTGATCGATGAGCTTCATTCTTACCGCGGTGCTTTCGGAGCACATCTGGCAAATATTTTCCGGAGAATGCACCGGATTTGCCGGTATTACCATTCAATCCGCATTTTCTGTGCAGTTCTGCGACGATCGCCAATCCGGTAGAGCTTGCCGAAAAGATCTGTGGAAGCGGATTTACGCTGATTGACCGGGATGGATCGCCGGCACCGGAGAAGGAATACTGTATTATCCAGCCGCCGGAGATCAAGGGGAATAATGACAAAGTATACGGAAGGATTGCGGCGTCAACCGTGGCAGCCGGACTGATACCGGAGCTGGTGGAAGAGGATCATCAATTTTATCACCTTTGGACGATCCAGAAGAAATGTAGAAGTTATTCTAAAAGAAGCAAAGGATAAATTTAGATGCTGCCGGATTTCTTGGAATGGCGCGGGTGGGCGGCAAGAATCCGGCAGATCTGATCGCAGGATACCGTGGCGGTTATACCCCGCTGGAGCGAAAAGAGATTGAGCGGAAGATGACGGAGGGAGAACTGACCGGGCTGGTATCGACGAATGCACTGGAGCTTGGGATCGACATCGGAAAGCTGGATGCAACTGTGATCGTCGGTTATCCGGGGACAAGGGCGTCCTTCTGGCAACAGAGTGGACGTGCCGGACGAAGCGGCAGTGCCTGTGTCAATTATCTGATCCTGGAAAATGAACCGTTTGACCAGTACATTGCCATCGATCCGGAATGGCTGTTCTCAAGAGAAGTGAAAATGCGATCGTGGATCCGGACAATCTTCTGATCGAGCTTGCACATCTGCGCGCAGCGGCTGCTGAGATGCCACTTTCACTGGATGATATTGCGCTTTTTCCGGATCTTGGAGAAATGATCCCGGTGCTTTTAAGCGCCGGAGAAGTAAAAAGCCTCGCCGGAAGATTTGCCTGGGCGGGACCTGCATTTCCGGCAGGGGATTACAGCCTGCGTAATATGGACAAGACCAGGTTCAAGCTGCTCGCGCAGGAGGACGGACATGAGATCACGGAGATGGACGAATCCCAGGCATACCATGAGATCCATCCGGGTGCTGTATATATGCATGATGGTGCATCCTATGAGATCACGAAGATGGATCTGGTCAGCCGGACAGCTTACGCCATTCCGTTTACAGGGGATTATTATACGGTACCGGCAGGACAGGAAGAGACGCGTATCCTGCATGTATTTCAGGAGGACGCTTACCAGAGGACGGAAATCCGTTTTGGAGATATCAATGTAAACGAAATCATTGCCATGTACAAGAAACTGCAGTTCCATAACCATCAGAATCTGGGCTATGTGACGCTGACACAGCCGCTTCAGAAGGATTATGGCACGGAAAGCACCTGGCTTACAATGCCGGAGAATGTTGTCAGAGTCTACCGGAGTCTTCTTTTGCCAAATCGGATGGGAGAGCTGGTGCTGAACAATCATTTTGACGGAATGCAGTATGCGATCAAGAATGCGGTAATGATGGTGACGATGACGGAACGGGATGATATCGATGTGACCATGTCCAACAATGCGACCATTCCGGATGAGTTCCGGGAGGAAAGGTGTCCCTCTTCATTTATGACAAATATGAGGCGGACTTGGTTATTCGGAGAAGATCTATGATCTGATTCCGGAAATTCTGGAAAGTGCGATTAAAATGGTCAGCGGCTGTCCGTGTGAGGATGGCTGTCCGGCATGCGTAGGTGACTACAATCTGGATAAGAAGACGGTTCTGTGGGGACTTGATAATCTTCTGGAAGAGAGCGAACCGCCGGTATATCTGAAGAAAAATATCAAAGAGCCACAGCCTGTGATCCGGAAAGAATTTTCTTTCTTCAATCTGCCGGATGAGTGGGAGAAGGTCTGTTATGCCTTGGTCAAAAATGGCGAGGCAGGCGGGCAGTTCCTGAAGACCATTAAAAAAGTCAGTACAGAAGGACACAAGCTGATCCTGACGATGGAAAATGAATTTTATGCAAAATGGCTGATGGAGCCGGATAACCTCCAAAGTCTGACCAATACCTTACGGTATCATGTGATCTGTCCGGCGGATATGCAGATCCGGGTACGGTATGAAGCAAAAATGGATGAGCAGGAGAAAAAAGAACGACAGAAGAAGAGAGACCGTTTGCAAAGGCGATATGATGAACAGCTTGGAAATGAATAATATAGAAGAAATAAAAACTTTAAATCCTTACCAGCAGGAGGCGGTGCTGGATGAAAGCCCGGCATGTCTGGTAAATGCAAATGTAGGGAGCGGAAAGACAACAGTGCTGATCGAGAAAGTGCGGCATCTGCATGAGAAAAAGCAGGTTTCGTATGAGAAATGGCAGTGCTTACCTTTACCAACAAGGCGGCAGATGAGATCGCAGAACGTCTATCCAGAAAAGAAGCAGAGCTTACGGAAGAAGAACTGTGGGGATTTGGAACCTTTCACAGTGTTGCCTTAAGGATTCTGCGAAGATTTCTTCCGGAAAAGGCAGAAGACGGAACAAAATTGGAAGAATGGAACCGGGAATTTACCGTTATCACACCGGAAGATGAAATGGAAATGGTGCTTGCCATCGCAAAAGAAGGTAGTTATAAGATCAAATACCAGAACCGTCTGAAAAAGCGGATGGAAGAGGATTACGCGGCATATCGGAAAGGAAGAACACAGGGAAAATACAAAGATGATCTGTTTCAGATATTTCCGCTTCTTGAGAAGGCAAAAAGACAGCAGAATAAAATCTTTTGCAGTCTTCTTGGAAGAAGGAGCGCAGGTGGCAAAAGAGCAGGAAGAGGTGCTGGATCTTAAGTGGATCATTGTCGATGAGGTACAGGACAGTGACGAAAAACAGCTGAAATTTCTGGAGGCGTTAAAAGACACACAGACCCACTTTTTTGCGGTGGGGGATCCGAATCAGGTGATCTACAGCTGGAGAGGAACCGGACCGAATATGTTCTTCCTGATCAAGCACAGATTTGGCGCAAAAGAACTGACTCTGCCGGTTAACTACCGGTCCGATGAAGTGATCCTGGAAGCGGCGAACCGTTTTCTTCAGTTTGGAGGAAAGATTGAGGGAAGTGGCGAAAGAGGGGAGAAGATTCTGGTAAGGAATCATTATGATCCATTTATCGAGGCAGAGTATCTGACAGAGCGGATCCGTGAGCTTCATGAGCAGGGACTTCCTTACCGGGAGATTGCGGTTTTCTACCGGGTGCAGAAGCAGGCAGAGATTCTGGAAAAAGTATTTGAAAGAGCAGAACTTTCTTATGTTCTTCCGGCAAAACAGAAAGAGGATGAGGATCCGGTTCCGGAAAGACCTCATATGATCCGGGAGTATGTTGCAGAAGGGAAGCTGAATGCGGTTTCAGGCGAACATACGATGGAAAAAGCGGCAGATACAGAACGACAGACGGAGGAAGAAGACGCAGTTCATCTTATGACACTGCACGCCTCAAAAGGTCTGGAATTTGACTATGTATTCATCATCGGAATGAATCAGGGACTGATCCCGCTTCGCTGCAAAAGCATAGAACAGGAAGAAGAGGAGCGCCGTCTGTTCTTCGTAGGACTGACCCGTGCAAGGAAGAATCTGGAACTTCCTATTATACAAATCCGACGATCCCGGGGACATTTGAGACACCAAGCAATTATCTGCGGATGCTGCCGGAGGAGCTGCTCGAATGGGAAGAAAAGCCGGGAAGTGAGTCGCGGAAAGCGAATCTGCAGAAACTGCGGAAAGAGACGCGGGAGCTGATCAGGGAGAAAAAGCAGGAGGAAGAAGAACAGAAAGAAACACGGAAGCCAAAGCGAAAAGGCAGACATCCGAAGTACGGGGAAGGGGAGATTATTTCTGAGGACGAGATGATGATCGAACTGGAATTTCCGGGATATGGGAAAAACAATTTCTGAAAGCATTTGGCGAAGTGGAAGTTTTGAAAGGCTTATAGAAAATGGCAATACAAATTGTTTACTGAAAGAATTTATCAATAAAATATTTTTTCATGAAAGGGCATATGGGAGTGAATTTTTTTTCACCTCTATATGCCTTTTAAAAGAAAAGTGAATATTTATTCATAGAATTATCGCGATAATTTTATTATAATTTCAATAAATTTTATGAATATTTTATTTATTTCTAAGGAGGTAGCAATATGGATGCTATGAAAATCGCCAACAGTATACCGATGTGGATCGCCTGTGGAATCCCGGTAATACTCGTTATCGCACAGGCCCTGGTCTTTGCAAAAAAATCTTATTCGGCAGGAAAGAAGATCGGACTTACGGAAAAGCAGATGAAGAACGCGATCAAGAGCAGCGCGATCACTTCCATTGGACCATCTATTGTGATCTTAAGCGGAATGCTTTCCCTTCTGATCACTGTTGGAGGACCGATGGCGTGGATGAGACTTTCCCTGATCGGTTCCGTTATGTTTGAATCTATCGCAGCAGGTTTTGGTACTGCATCAGTTGGTGTACAGCTTGGAGCAGATACACTGACACCACTGGCACTTGATATGGCAGTATGGACCATGATCCTTGGATCGATCGGATGGATCATTTTTTCAACCATATCTGCAAGCCGTATGGACAAGGTACAGCACAAAATTTCAGGTGGGGATCCGGCAAAACTGATGGCAATTTCAAGTGCAGCTATCATTGGTGCATTTAGTTCAATGTCATCTTCTCATCTGATCAAGCTGAATAAAAACTCAGTTGCCTGTGTGCTTGGAGCTGCATTTATGGCAATACTTTTAACCATTTCAGAAAAAAAGAATATCAAGTGGCTGAAAGAATGGAATCTGACAATCTCAATTCTGGCAGCAATGATCATCACAGCTGTGATTTAAGGAGGAGCGAACATGGAAAATAAAGATTTTTATGAAGGCGAATATATGCCGCAGATGCATAAGATTGGTAAATTAACCGGATTGCTTGGAGCTGTATTATCTTTCCTGCCGGCACTTGTACTGGCAGTTGTGTACGGACTTCTTCCAAAACCTGCTGCACTTGCCACCGCATTTATTTCTGCAGCAAGTGCATTCGGATTTCTCTGGGTTGTAGAACCGATTTCTTACTTTACCGTACTTGGTCCGGTAGGTACATACATGGCATTTTTGTCAGGAAATATTTCCAATATGCGAGTTCCTTGTGCCGGTATGGCTCAGGTCGCAGCTGACGTTGAACCAGGAACAGAAAAAGGTTCGATCGTTTCAGTAATCGGTATGGCGACATCCATCGTCATCAACGTATCTGTGCTGACGATCGGAGTTATCCTCGGAAGCTCTGTACTTTCAGCAATGCCGGCAAGTGTGATAGAGGCATTGAATTATCTGCTTCCGGCACTGTTTGGTGCCCTGCTTATGCAGTTTGGACTGAAAAGAATCAAATTTGCAGGTGGTATGCTTGCATTTGCAATTCTCATTGGTATTGCAATTAACGCAGGTCTTTTCAACTGGCTTCCGGGAGCAGCAAACTATCTGACAACTCTTCAAGTGTATTTGTAGCAATCGGTGTAACACTTGCAACTTATGGAAAGAAAAAAGAAGCCGGAAAGTAAGAATAGTGTATAATTGGATGGAAAAGGAGAGGTAGATATGACGAAAAAAGAGATGCTTGGGCAGATGGAGGAACTTAGGTCTACCTGCGTGGACATCTGCACTAATTTATGGAATAATCCTGAGAGTGGCGGGAATGAGCAGAAGTCAGCGGATATGATCCGTGAGCTTCTTCATCATGAAGGATTTGTGATTGTAAATGAAGAACATCTTCCACATGCGTTTTATGCAGAATATGGAAGTGGCAAACCGGTGATCGCTGTTCTTGGAGAATATGATGCGCTTCCGGGACTTTCCCAGAAATGCCAGATCACGAAAGAGCCGGTAACACCGGGAGCAGCAGGACATGGATGTGGACATAACCTTCTGGGCGCAGGGGCTGTGACAGGAGCGATCATGATCAAACGGTTTCTTGAACAGGAAGGAATTCCGGGAACCTTAAGATTCTATGGATGCCCGGAAGAAGAATTGTTAAGTGGAAAAGTAAAAATGGCATATTATCATATGTTTGACGGATGCGATATGGCACTGAGCTGGCACCCGATGTCTGCAAACATGATTTATGAGGAAGGATATCTGGCGAGTGCATCTGCGAAGTTTTATTTCAAAGGAAAAACTTCACATGCAGCATTTGCACCGGAAAGAGGGCGGAGTGCGCTTGACGCAGTGGAACTTATGAGTGTAGGTGCCAACTATTTAAGAGAGCATGTAGTTGACAAGGCAAGAATCCAATTATACTACAGACAGTGGCAGATTTCACCGAATATCGTGCCGGATAAAGCAAGTGCATGGTATTTTACAAGGGCTCCGCACATCAGTGATGTAAAAGACATTCTCCGCAGACTGACACTTGTGGCAAAAGGTGCTGCAATGATGACAGAGACGGAGGTTGAGACCAGGATTGAATATGGCTGCTGCGATATGGTCAGCGAAAAATCATTTGCAGATCTGACATGGAAGAATCTGCAGGAGGTCGGAACACCAACCTATACGGAAGAGGAAATGGAATTTGCAAAGCAGCTGCAGGCTACCGTTGATCCGGCGATCAAAGACAGGATCAGAGAATGTATGAGGCAAAAGAAAAGGCATTAGCAGATGGCGTTGTTTCCAGAAATGCCTGGGAAAAAGCACCGCTACTGCTTCTTCGGACAGTGGAGATGTGAGCCAGATGATGCCGATGAACCTTTTTACCGCAGTTTGCTGGCCTGTTGGTGTTGCACCGCATACCTGGCAGAGCTGTGCATCTGCCGGAAGCACGATCGGACAGAAAGGTGCATTCTACGCAGCAAAAGTCATTGCAGCAACAGCATATGACCTGTATACACAGCCGGAACTGCGAAAAGAAATTCAGGACGAATTCGATGCGCAGGACAGAGAACCATATGCACCGATGTATGACGGTGAATAAAAACAAGAAAAAGTAAAGAAAAAAGATCCCGGAGCCGTGAGGTTTCCGGGATTTTTATGAGGAAAAAAAGTAAGTGTGTGACTGGATTTGACAAGAATTTTCATGAATGTTACACTGAGAAAATAGGAGAAAAACAGACTGTGTGAGGGGGATAAGTGCAGTCAGGCAGGAGACAGAAATGGGTATCGCAATACAGGAATTATTATCGCAGGAATATTTTAAGGATTTTTACGTTCTGGCGGGGGCAAAGGGACTGCACCGTGAGATCCAGGGGATCACAGTTATGGAGCACCGGATGCATTCCACTGGACAAAAGGGAAGGAACTGGTACTTTCATCAGGGTACGTTATTGCAAAGGAACCAGATTGTATTGAAAAAGCATTCCGGGAGGGAAGTGTCCAGAAATCAGCGGGAATGATGATCAAAAGAGAACGATATCTGGAGAAAATACCGGAGGAGATACTGGAGCTTTTTGATCAGTATGAGGTGCCCCTTATCTCCATGCCATTTTCAGCACCATGGATGGAAGTGATGAGCCAGATTAATACTGCTGTGCTGAACCGGACCATACGCAGGCTGCGGATCAATACCAGTCATATGACATTTCAGATGTCGAATTTTTCATATAAAGAGCAGAAGATCAAGCGGATCCTGCAGGCGATGGAGGCTGAGATGGGTTCCCGGCATTTTTATATGATTTTGTAGAAGAAGAGGCGTATTACAGTTCGATGAATTTTCAGAAGATAGCGAAAGGATTCGGACTTGAAACAGAGGATTTCTGGGAGCGTCAATGCCGTATACCCGGCATACGCTTTGTGATTACATGGACATGGTGAGATACCGTCTTGTGAATCAGAGTCACCAGGAGGGACCGAGAATCAGCTGGATACGGGTCCCGATTTCTGTAAATGGAAGTGTACAGGCGTATTTTGCGTGATGGAAGCGCGGGAATTCCTGGATTATTATGATGAGTACAGTATCCGGATTGCCTATCTGATGCTGCAGGGATTATATGAGCAGATCGTAGCGGCACAGAACATGGGAAATATCGGATTTGAGAACTTTGTGTTATACGCTTTGAGTGCAACGGAAGATGATACACAGAAGATGATGTTTCAGGCGAATGTACAGGGAATTTCCATGAGTACAAAATACAGGTATGTATTGTTCCGGCGCGCGGACAATCAGGAAGAACTTCCAAACCGGAGAAAAGAGATCCTTGAGGCTTACAGGAAAAGCAGTCTGATCAAATATGCCAGAATCGCAATGATCGGAGAAATGTGGGAATTCTTTTTGGAAGACAGAGAAGAAGGCTGGGAGAAGGTCATATCCTTGCACTTCTGGAAGATTCCGGAGAAGAGTTCTGAAGAGCTGTCCGGAGACGGCACTGGAATTTGGTTATTCACTGGATGCCGCTTCTCTTGGGCATATCCGTCAGAGCATAGAGAAATGTCAGAAAGCACTGAATATGGGGAAAATGATTTATCCAAGCCTTTTTGCATGGGAGTATTCTCAGCTTGGTGCACTTGCATGGCTGGATATTCCGGAAGAAGAGCTTACTCATATGCTCTCGACTTACAGTGTACTCCTGAAAGATGAAAAGAATATCGAGCTTTTAAAGACTTTAAAAGTATATCTGGAAAATAATATGAACTACAGCGCAACGGCTGAAAAATTATATGTACATATCAATACGATCAGGAAGAGGATCGACAAGGTAAACGAACTTCTGCAGATTGACTGGAGCGATAATATTGCACGGATGAATGCAGAGCTTTTACTGCGCTTTTTGAATCTGGAAGAAAAAATTTAACATTTCTTTGATCAGGAATTGATGATTTTCAGGGTAAAATATGATACAATGTACATTGTGTGAAAAAAAGACAAAGTGGGAGATGCCTATGCCAAAGAAACAGAAGGCAAAGATAAAGCAGAAAAATAAGTGCCCTGAAAAGCTGATCCGGACAGAAGCTGCAAAAGAGATTGCAGAGATAGACCGTTCGCTTCAGAATCAGAAGTATCAGCTCAGATGCAGAGCTGCAATCGATCTTCTTACAGCAAAGCTGAATATGATAAATGCAGATCTTTCGCGCAAGAAACGCCATGTTGTGATCAACCAGATCAGCAGCAGAGTGAAGACGGCAGAGAGTAT
>ENA-OQAS01001159-OQAS01001159.1-human-gut-metagenome-genome-assembly--contig:-NODE-1159-length-12792-cov-3.050849_pt1 | contig 12792 bp, 12 predicted proteins | sample MGYA00242733_ERZ504523 | MGnify/ENA primary metagenome ERZ504523 (study PRJEB26092, sample SAMD00036239) | human gut metagenome | host: Homo sapiens | study: EMG produced TPA metagenomics assembly of... | reverse complement strand
TGGAGAGAGACGGTCTGCGAGGGGGAGGTTGTGTGGCGATTAGAAAAAGAATAGGTGTGAAGTCCATTGTGCAGGGCATTCCGATGAGCCTCTGAGAACGAAAATTGTGTCAGCAAAGGCTTCCACAATTTTTGAGTCTCATCTCCATTGTACAATAAGTGCCTTCACACCTATTCTTTTTCTAAATCCGCCCTCAAGACTTTGGGCGCAGACCTGGCGGCTGCTAAACATAAAAATTCAGGAAACTATAGAGAGATAGTTTCCTGGTATATGGGAGAGGGTATTTATATTGAGGGTGGGTTAGGTTAGTTTGCGCGTAATGATTCAATAAATGGTGTCAGGAGGGATTCGCCGTATTGAAGCAGGGAGAAGCTTTTCTGGGTGAGGCACCAGGAGTAGGTGAGACCGATCTGGCAGAGGTGATCATCTGGGAAAGCTCGACGTAGGAGTAGTCTGACTTTAGTTCTCCACATTTGATCCCGTCGAAAAGGATCTTGCGCAGGATCTTATAATAGTTACGATCCGGGTTTAAAATATGTCTGGTTCCGGTAGTAGTTACCTGAAGGCCGTAGAGGGACGGAAAGAGATCCATATAAGGGGAGTGCTCCAGGTTATTCAGCACAAAATGGTTGAAAGCGAGCAGCAGATCGGCGGCTGGAAGCGTCCGGTCGCAGGTCTGAAGCCAGCTATCATAGTCACTGTCGTAGGAATAGGCGAGGCTGAAGAGAAGCTCGTCTTTTCCGCGAAATGATGATAGAAGGTGCTGCGGGATTTACCGGAAAGCTCAATGATCTGGGAAATTGTAGTTTCGTCATAGCCCTGTTCTGTGAAAAGCTTCCATGCTGCATCCATGATGTCCTGTTTTGCATGTCGTTTGCCGTGCGTTGTCATAATTGATCGTTCCTGCCTTCTTAAAAGTATTGAAGCTATTGTAACACAGGGATGTGGAGAGTGCAATGTTTTGTTTCTGCATACATTTTGTTGAAAATGTCCATATAAGGAGAATATAGTTGACTTTATTTAAACACTTTAGTAGAATGAAGAGTATAAAAAGCAGAACGCAGTTCGGAATATAGTATCTTTTTAGACTGCGGTACGAAAACGAACTACAGTGCTTTTGGAGGTGTAAGATGGAGAAATTAAAACTTGCAGCCGGCATGACAGGAGAACAGAAGCGTTATGCGGTTGAAGCGGCACTGCTTCTGGGATTTCAGACAGAGACAGCTACATTTCCGGTGATCACAGCGGACGGTGAGATTCCGGTGCCGGAGAATATGGAAGAGCTGAAAGCCCTGTGGAAAAAGAGTACAGGGGAGACGCCGGAAGAGTACGAATCAGCATCAAAGCATACAGGTCCGATCTTTGATCTGGATTTCCGTAAGGAAAAAGGGCTGGAGACGATGCTTCAGAAAGGGGATTTCCTGAAAGACGAGAATCAGGATCTTCTTCCGGATGTGTTGGATGTGAAGATTGTACTTCCGGAGGATGCAGATGATGCGATGCTCGTTGCAGCATGTAACCTGGCATGGCGTTTTGGTATGGAGACAACCGGATATAAAGGAAATATTACGGCAGATGCAGCTTATACAGGCAACCGGCTCGTTCTGGAAAAAGCAGAGCAGACAGAGCTTGTACGGGAAAAAGAAGGAGAAAATGTAAAAGTATCTCTGCGCGGTGACGGAGAGGAACTAATCGCATTTACCTCCCGTCTCTGTATGGAATTTCCAAAGATCAATGGTCAGAGAAGCTGGAAAGACCTGCTGATGGATATGGTGGATGACTTTGTACTGCGCGGCGCAGATGGACAGCTTGCAGCTTTGAAAGCGATGCAGAAAGAGCAGACAGGAGAATACGAAGTGTACGGATCTCCGCTCTGGAATGATACACAGAAAAAAGAAGCCGGGGATGCAAAGGTATATAATTACAAATCCGGACAGAAGATGTACGAGAAGGTGTATGAGCTTCCGTGGGAAGTGGAAGTGTTTGAAAAACTTCTGGAAGAAAAGGTTTATCCGCAGATCCGGAAGGGAAGCAAGGTAAAGATTACCGGTGCAGTAAGTGAAAATATAAAAGTACGCCAGAAGATAAAAGAAAAAATCGAAGACAGAATCCAGATGTTTGGTGCCGAGCCGGAGGATACATCCGTTATCTGTGCATACAAGCAGGGATATTCCTGGATCGTTGAAAAGATGCTTCCGGTGATGAAGGAAGCGCAGGCAGATCAGGTTGAGATTTATTTCAAACCGTTTCTGCCGGAAGGCCAGACAGACTGGCTGGATGAGAACGGTGCAACCCCGTCCTATCACAATCTGAATGCAGACACTCCGGACAAGTGGTATGATCTTCCGATCCGCTATCTGCAGGAACTGTATCCGGTAGAAGATATTCTGGTAAAAGAGCTTGGAATTGAAAGAGATAAAGTCATTTTCAAAGCTTATGAAGGCGAAGAAGATATCACTTATCTTTGCAAGGGGATCAAGGACGAAAAGGTCTGCTGTGAGGATACTTACAAAGCAGTCTGGTCGGAAAGACCATATATGGATGAATATCCGCAGATGGGAAAGGTTCATCCGGCAACCGGTTATGTAAAAGCAGAGATTGACGGACAGGAAGTATTTTATCAAACCGTCCGTACCGATATGGAAGAGATCTGGGATGTTTACCAGAAGGAAGTTCTTCCGGATTGCAGACGATATATTGAGGAAAAGACAGGCGGAAAGATTTCCGCAGACCTGCAGCCGTTCTTCCATGAACTGCGTCTGGACGTGACCGCAAGTGAACCGGACTATGCGACCGGATCAAGAGAGGATCTGATCTCTTCACTGGATGCTTTGCATGAAGATATGTATTTTGTCGGAAGCGACTATTTTAAAAATTACGGTGTGAAGAAAGCAGATGTCATGCTGGATGCGCCGGGACTGATCCTTCCGGTGATCCATGAAAAAGAAGGCAGACCGGTATTTAAGGTGACACTGACCGAGCCGTTAAAAGAAGAAGCATGCATTGTAAAAGATGGAAAAACGGTTCTTTTACAGAGAAAACGGGAAGAAGCAGATGCATGGATTCGTGCTATTTCATGGGAAAATGATAATTTTACTTTCCATATCCGCACAAATGGGGTACAATCTAATGTATTACACACTTACTCAACATTGTGGTCAAAGGGTGTACTGGCAGAGTGCGAAAGTGTTGCAGCAGGTACGAAGCTTTTGTTTGAAAGTGAGCAGGGCGAGATACAGTATGCAGCACTTACACCGGAAAGAGAAGAAAAACCAAAGACGAAACGGATCGAAGAGATTGACCTGCATGAGCATGAACTGATCGGATATGATACTTACCGTGAGATCATCGAAGAACTGAAGCAGGTTCCTGGAATCGAAGTGTTCCGGACTGCGGTATCTTATACAGGACGTGAACTCTATGCAGTATGGATCAGACCGGAATACGAAGGCTATCTGTCCATGACGAAGCGGATATCAAGAATTCCGAGTGAGATGATCAATGCAAGACATCATGCGAATGAAGTATCTTCGACAAATGCAGCATTTATCCTGATCAAGAAGCTGCTGACTGAAGATGTTTACAAAGATTTACCGGATAAACTGAATCTGGTGATCGTTCCGATGGAAAATGTGGATGGTGCGGCAATCCATTATGAATTGCAGAAAGAGCATCCAACCTGGAAATTCCATGTGGCAAGATTTAATTCTCTTGGAAAAGAGTTCTACTATGAACATTTCCAGCAGGATACGATCCACAGCGAGGCGATGGGCTTAACCCGTATTTATGACCGGTATGTCCCGGATATGATCGTGGACAATCACGGAGTACCGAGCCATGAATGGGAGCAGCAGTTTTCAGGCTACACCTCCCCGTCTTATAAAGGCTTCTGGCTTCCGAGATCTCTGCTTTATGGTTATTTCTGGTATGTGACCAATCCAGAGTACAAGGACAATTACCCGGTCAATAAGGTAATGGAAGATGTGATCGCAGACAAGATTGCCGAGTATCCGGAGATGAGAGAATTGAACCGTGAATGGAGTGCTCAGTTTGAAAAATATGCACATGCATGGATGCCGAAATTGTTCCCGGCAAACTATTATAAAGAAATGATCAACTACTGGATCCCGTTCGCAGCAGATCCAAACCATCGTTATCCGTCGATCCGTTTTCCGTGGATCACAACGGTTGCTTATACCAGCGAGGTTGCAGATGAGACCGCACAGGGTGAATACCTGAATTTGTGTGCAAGGGCTCATGTGGCACATGACGAGGCGACTATCCGGATGTTGATGGAAGCAGTGCATGTGATGGATTGTCATCTGGAAGAGCAGGATGGACAGATTTTGACCAGTTACATAAGACAGCGTCCGATGATTGTCAAAGTAACTGGAAAAAATAAATAACTTTTTAATACTTTTCTAAAGGAGGAGTTAGGTATGGAACTCATCAAATTACTTGGCGTGTTAATCGTAATCGTTGGATTCGCGCTGAAACTGGATTCAATCCTCATTATTTTCCTGGCCCTTATCACGACAGGGATTGTTGGAGGACTTGGAGTGGGCGGACTTCTGGAAACAATCGGTACAAACTTTGTAGCGAACAGAAGTATGGCTATTTTTATCATGATTCTGCTTGTTACAGGTACTCTTGAAAGAAACGGTCTGCGTGAAGCAGCAGCCAACCTGATCAGAAAGGTTAAGAGTGCGACAGCAGGTAAACTGGTTGCTGTATATGGTATTCTGAATGCACTGTTTGGAGCATTTAATGTCAGTTTCGGTGGTGTAGCCGGATTTATCCGTCCGGTACTTCTTCCGATGGAAGAAGGTGCGATCACCAACAAATTGGCAAAGCAAATGAGGATCACGTGGACGAGGCAAAAGGACTTTCCGTTGCAATGCAGAACTTCACATGGTTCTTCTTCCAGGTACTGTTCGTAGGTGGAGCAGGTGGAATCCTTGTACAGACAACACTTGCTGGTCTTGGATATGAAGTAGAACTGATCGACCTTGCCGCAGTTGAAATCCCTGTAGCATTAGTCGCACTGGCTGTTTCTTGCATTTTTGTTATCGTGAAAGACAATCGACTGATGAAGAAATATTACGGGAAATCAGCAGATACTAAGAAGTAGAGGGAGGAAGACAGATGAGTAATTTAAAATTTATACAGATCGGTGATTCGTTTAATGCCAACGGATTGAATGTAGTATGGCTCATTATTGGACTGATCACAATTTATGCAGGAATCAAGAACCTTCTGGACAAAGAGAATCCGTCAAGAGTCGGAACCGCTGTTTTCTGGTGCTCTTTCGGTATCGTATGTGGATTTGGTACATGGCTGCCGGCAAAAGTTTCCGGTGCCCTTGTTCTGATCATGTGCCTGCCGCCGATCTTTAAGAAGGTTAAAATCGGCAAAGTCGATAATCCGACAAAAGAACATACAGAACAGCAGTTTAAGAAGATCGGTATGAAAATTTTCATCCCGGCATTCTCTGTAGCTGTATGCTCCCTGTTCTTTGCATTATTCAGTAACATGAGTTCAATGGTCGCAATCACACTTGGTGTCGTTGTTGCAATGATCTTACTGATTGCTTACGATTCAAAACAGAATAAACCGGTAGTATTCTTAAAGGATTCGGAAAGATTCCTCGGGATTACAGGACCACTCAGTATGCTTCCACAGTTACTCGGATGCCTTGGTGGTGTATTTACAGCAGCAGGAGTCGGCGATGTTGTCGCACAGCTTGTTGAAAAGATCGTTCCGAAGGGAAATGTAAACATTGGTATCATCGTATATGCAATCGGTATGGTACTCTTTACCATGATCATGGGAAATGCATTCGCAGCTATCACTGTTATGACAGTTGGTATCGGTGCACGTTCGTTCTTGCTTACGGTGCCAATCCGGTGGTGATCGGTATGCTCGCACTTACATGTGGATACTGTGGAACTCTGCTTACACCAATGGCAGCAAACTTCAATATCCTGCCGGTAGCGATCCTGAATATGAAGGACCGTTGGGGCGTAATCAAAAAACAGGTTCTGGTTGCAATTATTATGCTTGTGTTCCAGATCTGTTATATGATAGTATTAAAGTAAATAAGACATAAGTAGCTAAGGTCATTATTTCACTGGAAAAGCAGAAAATAATGACCTTAGAATTCGTAAGCTTATTCTAGTTTTTGGTATGGAGAAAGAAGAGGGACTATGACACCGAATATGGAACGGGGTGCCCGGATCATTATTCACGAATGGGTAAAAGTAAGGGCGTGGGACAAAGTACTGATCGTGACATCGAAGGAATATCTTGCAGAAGCAAAAGCAATGGAAAAAGAGGCTTCCGGAAAAGCACGGTCAGTGAATACATTGCTTGTCGAGAACAAGGGGCGCCATGTGGGAATCTTTTTTGACGATAATGAAGCAGTTTTTGATCCTTATACGGCAATTATCGCGGCGACAGAGTATTCGTTGGTGACAACGAAAGCCGCAAAACGTGCGATACAAAGACACAAGAAATTTCTGTCCCTGCCACTGGCAACCAATGACGGAAGATCTTTTCTGGAATATGATTTCCTGACGATGGATACGAAGAAGAGCCGACTGATGGCAAAGGCATTTATCAAATATCTCAAGTATTCAGAAAAAGTCCGTGTGACAACTCCGGCAGGAACGGATATGATGTTCTGCAAAGTGGGCAGAGATCCGGGATTTTTTAACGGAGTTCTAAAGGATGGAAAGGGATATTCTTCTTCCAGTATTGAGGTCTATGTCCCGATCGAGGAGACAAAGACAGAAGGTGTGATGGTGCTTGACGGTTCTCTGGGATATATTGGTCGCGCAGAGGAACCGACAAGGATTTTATTTAAAGGCGGACGGATTACGGAGATTGAAGAGACTCCGACCGGTATTCGGTTGAAAAAATACATGGAAGATTATCAGGATCCCCGGATCTATATTGCGGGGGAACTCGGAATCGGGCTTAATTCATGCTCACAATGCCTTGGAAACTGCTATATTGAAGATGAATCTGCTTATGGGACATTCCATGTAGGACTTGGGCGTAATATTGCTCTTGGAGGTATTCAGAACGCCAAAGGGCATTTTGATCTGGTATGTATGGAACCTGATATCTACACGGACAACCGACAGATTATGCAGCAGGGGAAGGTTATTATCCCGGAGCCTGTGTTATACTAAGAGATATAAAGGAGGAAATTAACATGAAGGTTTATTAACAGGATTTGATCCGTTGGAGGAGAAAGCGTAAACCCGGCATTCGAGGCGATCAAGCTTCTTCCGTCAACAATTGCGGGGGCAGAGATCGTATATGTAGAGATCCCTACAGAATTCAAGAAAAGTGCACCTGCAGTTGAAGCGGCAATCAAAGAACATAACCCGGATATAGTGATCAATGTAGGTCAGGCAGGCGGACGTTCCTGCGTCACTGTAGAAAAAGTAGGAATCAACCTTGCAGATGCCCGGATTCCGGACAATGCAGGTGACCAGCCACTTGATGAGCCACTTCAGGCAGACGGTCCAACTGGATACTTTGCAACAATTCCGGTAAATGCAATGGTTCAGAATGTACGTGCTCACGGACTTCCATGCCATGTATCTTTCACGGCAGGAACCTACGTATGCAACTGTGTAATGTACAATGTACTGCATATGTGTGCAACCAAATACACTAACATCCGTGCCGGATTTATCCATGTACCATATGCCTGCGAGCAGGTTGTAGATAAGGCGAACGGAATGGCAAGTATGCCGCTTGAGACAATCGCAAAGTCTCTGGAGTATTGTGTTGAAGCTGTAGTGAATAATACAGAAGATGTAAAAGAGGCTATGGGAACTACTCACTAGTTTTATGAAAGAAAAAAGTACCGCTGTGTCAGAATGAAGCTGATGCGGCGGTTTTTTTGTAAAATTTTATTGGAAATATAATTTCATGTCGCTTAATGAAAATGGACGTTCATTATATGTTAAGAAATTCTATTATAAAGAAAAAGAATTGATTTGTCACGGGCAGGAATGTTATGTATAATATGCATAAAGAAGTCGAAGCGGAAATAAGAAAAATGAACAATTTTATGAACGGAGAGAGCTTTTTCAAAAAAACAAGTTGATTAAGAAGGTGAAGAAAAAAATCTAGTGGGGAAAAGATTATCGTAAAAATATGGATGGAAAACAATAACAGAGGCGAAGGAGAAGTGAAATGAGTAATTTAATGGGGATGCTGACGACTATCCAAAGTTATGTATGGGGACCTCCGACATTGTTGCTGCTGATCGGTACAGGACTTTACTTTACGATCAAATTGAGAGGACTGCAGATCGCAAAATTTCCAGTTGCGGTAAAGACTATTTTTGAAAAAGAAAGTGGAACCGGGAGCGGAGAAGGAGATGTATCGGCATTTGCGACGCTATGTACAACGATGGCAGCAGATATAGGAACAGGAAGTATTGTTGGAGTTGCAACGGCGCTTCGAATTGGTGGACCGGGATCATTATTCTGGATGTGGATTTCAGCCATACTTGGTATGGTGACGAAATACTCAGAAAGTCTTTTAGCGGTAAAATACAGAGTGACGGACGAAAATAACCAGATGGCCGGTGGACCGATGTTTTATATCCAAAATGGTATGGGAGAGAGATTTATCTGGCTTGCAAAAGCCTTTTCTGTGTTTGGCATGTGTACAGCGTTATTTGGCTGCGGAACGTTCCCGCAGGTAAATGCGATCACAGAATCTGTCAATGTGACATTCCGTATACCGATTGTTGTGGCGGGAATCATCATAACAGTGCTTACTGCGGTTGTAACGATCGGAGGAATTAAAAGTATTTCAAAGGTTGCTGAAATTGTAGTGCCGATCATGGCACTTACTTTTCTCGGAGGCTCGGTAGTGGCGCTGGTGATCAACCGGGCTGCAGTACCGGGTGCTTTTAAGGCCATTTTTACCTGTGCGTTTGCAAAAGAATCGGTAATAGGAGGGACTGCAGGAACGGGTGTCATCACGTTTATGACGGTTATGAGAACCGGAATTGCCAGAGGTGTCTATACAAATGAAGCAGGACTTGGAAGTTCACCGATCGTTGCAGCGGCAGCGAAGACGAATTCTGGTGTAAGACAGGGCCTTCTTTCCATGACAAGTGTATTTGTTACTACGATTCTGACCTGTTCCGTGACAGGACTAGTTATCATCAGCAGCGGGCTGATGGACAGTTCGGATATGAACGGAAGCACGCTTGTTACAGCTGCATATAACATGTGTCTGCCGCACAATATAGGCATGTATCTGATCGCAGTAGGAATTATGTTCTTTGCATTTACCACCATTCTGGGATGGAATTATTACGGAGAACGCTGCCTGGTTTATCTGACCGGCACAACAAAATGGATCAAACCATATAAGATCATCTACATTGCAGCGATTGCACTGGCACCGTTTTTATCGCTGGAACCAATCTGGCTTCTTGCAGATATCACGAATGCGCTGATGATTATTCCAAACCTGATCGCAATCATTGCACTTAGAAAAGTGATCATTGGGGAAACAAAACTGTATTTTTCAAAACAAAATGAAGAAAAAAATGTCTGCTGCGGTAAAAGCAGTGGAGTAAGAAAAGAAACCACCGCATTGAGAGAAAAATTTCAATGTGGTGGTATTTTTGCGTTAGAATGAGGTTGTGACACCGAATCAGAGTACTTTCTTTTTGCTGATTCGGTGCTCAAGATTATTGATGATAATGAAAAAATCCGGGCGATTTCAATTCAAAAATGTAGTGGTGTGGTGAAATGCGGATGGTATGAGACCACGTTTGAAAATCGGGGAATTATCTGAATAGTCAGAATAAATAATGTGAGTACACGAGAACATAAAGAAAAGACACGGAAACAAGGAATAAATGCACAAAAATATAATTCTAAAATGTGTAATATTAACAAAGATATAAAAAGCATTTGACTTTTAACAAGAGAAGGAATATCCTTTACTTAGAACAAAAAACGTACACGTGTACATTGTGAAAAAGCAAAGAAAATATAGTGCTTGAACTTGACGAAGGGAAGTATTTACTACGTTTCAGAAAGGGAATCAATATGAAAAAGTGGAAAAGAATTACGGCATTAGGTTTATCTGCGATGATGATTGCATCACTTACAGCATGCGGAGGTTCAGGGGACAAAAAAGAGTCAAAGAAATCTGGAGATTCTAAAGGAACAACTATTACTTTTTGGAATAGTTTTACCGGTGCAGATGGAGATATGCTGGTAAAAATGGTTGACAAGTATAACAAAGAGAATAAAGATGGTATCACAGTAAAAATGGATATTTCTTCGGATCTTGACAGTCAGTTATCAACAGCCTTTGCTGCAAATGAGGGACCGACAATGATTCTTAGTTCAAGTGCATACCGCTTTACTTATGGAGATTATCTTCAGGATGTAAGTGATGTATTTGATAAAACGAATCTGGACAAAGATGATTTTATTCAGTCTTATCTGGACTACTGCTCCGATGACGAATCGATGTATTTTGTTCCGTTCCAGGTGGTTGGATATTATATGTACTGGAATAAAGATCTGTTTAAAGATGCAGGATTGGATCCGGATACACCGCCGGCAACATGGGATGAATGGCAGAAAGATGCAGCTAAGATTACTGATGCAAACAAGAACGTTTACGGTTCGGGAATTTCTTATGATTATGCTTATCAGATTGCACATATCATGCAGCGATTTGGAGGACTTGCGGTTACAGATGACAACGGAAACTGGAAAGCTAATTTTGAAGGCAATGCAGGATATGAAAAATTCCTGAATATGTATAAAGATATGGTTGATAATGGTGATAATCCGTTAGAAGCAGATACAGATTCAATGGCAAGCGCCGGTCAGATTGGAATAACGATAGGCGGACCATGGGTAACAACCGGACTTGATACAGCCGGTGTAAATTATGGAATCAGCCTGATCCCACAGGGAGATGCCGGAGATATGAATTCTGTAGAAGTCATTGGATTTGGTATTACGACAGCAGCCAGTGAAGAAGAAAAAGAAGCAGCATATAAATTCATCGAATGGTGGAATACAGCAGATAAAGATGGAAAAGCCCGGCATTAGAATGGTCACTTGAAAATGGTTTCCCGGCATATACATACTCTGTACAGGACAATGAAGAATACAAGGCAAATAAAAAATTAAGTGCTATGTCAGCAGCAAATCCGGAAGCACCTACAGATTTTATTGTAGATTCTAATTTCCCAGGAATCAGTTCTGTATTAACAGATGTTATTCCGGAAATGATCAATTCAGTGGCATTTGGAAAGTCTTCTGTGGATGAGGCTTTGGAAAAGGCACAGAATTCAGCAGATAAGATTGTAGAAAAGTACAATAAATAGAATGCTGTTAAACGGGGAAATGAGGCGGCTTGGATAAGTCGCCTTTTCAAATGAGATTGGAGGAAAAAATGGAGAAAATAAGACGATACTGGAATACACCCTCCAGAAGTGCGTATGTTTTTATAGCACCATCCGTTATTTTACTGTTATTGTTTAACGTTATTCCGCTTGTTATGGCGTTTGGATTGAGCTTTTTTGATGTCCCGATTACGATGAATACAGCAAGCTTTATCGGTTTTGATAATTTTATTGAGGCTTTTCATGATGCGCGTTTTCTTAACAGTTTGAAAATCACGGCAATATTTACAGGACTTGAAGTTCCGATTCAGGTGCTTGGAGCTTTAATTGTTGCAGCTGTGATCAGCAAGAATAATCTGAAAAACAAATTTTTACGTGCTGTATACTTTTTACCGGTTATCTGTTCTGCCACTGTAATCGGAATTATGTGGAGAATGATCCTTCATTCTAATATTGGTTTTATTACAGCAGCATTGCAGTCTATGGGATTTGGGAAAATAAATTTCATGAATACACCGGGACTTACTATATTTGTTGTGTCTTTTATTTCTATCTGGAGAAGTTTTGGAATATCAGCGATTATTTATGTGACTGCAATCCAACAGGTATCGCCTTCGCTTTTTGAAGCTGCTGAGATGGATGGGGCAGGGAAGATCAGACAGTTTATCCATATAACAGTGCCTTCTATCAGACCAACATTCTGGTATATTCTGATGACAAGATTTGCAGGAGCATTACAGATTTTTGATATTATTTATGTTACAACAAACGGTGGTCCAAATTATACAACAGAATCAACAGTAAGTTACATTTATTCAAGAGCATTCTCATCTAATTCAAGTATGGGATATGCATCAGCGATGTCAGTCGTGTTGTTTGTTGTTATTATGTTTATAACGATTTTGATGTACAGAAGAATGAACAAGGAGGATTAGCGGAATGAAAAAGAAAAAGACAATAAAGATCAAGAATGTCGTTTTAGAAATACCGGTTGCCGTGATGTTGATCATTCTGACACTTCTGGTTCTTGTTCCGGTAATCTGGATGGTATTCAGTGCATTTAAACCTGAAAAAGAAATTATTTCGTGGCCGCCTACATTTATACCGAATTCATTTACTTTGGAAAACTTTACAGATGTACAGGACCGTATTGATATTCTTCGATATATTTTGAACTCTGTTATTTATGCGGGAGGAACGACAGCACTTGCGGTTGTTGTAAACTGTATGGCTGGATATGCGTAATGCATTTTATGACTTTAAGGAAAACGGGAATGTTTTTGATGACTCTTGCAACTATGATGGTTCCGTTTCAGGTTATTATGGTTCCGCTTTTCCTTGTTGTATATAAGATGGGAATGTACGATTCTTATTGG
>ENA-OQAS01001158-OQAS01001158.1-human-gut-metagenome-genome-assembly--contig:-NODE-1158-length-12793-cov-2.274435_pt1 | contig 12793 bp, 19 predicted proteins | sample MGYA00242733_ERZ504523 | MGnify/ENA primary metagenome ERZ504523 (study PRJEB26092, sample SAMD00036239) | human gut metagenome | host: Homo sapiens | study: EMG produced TPA metagenomics assembly of... | reverse complement strand
GAAGAAAGAAACTATGCACCGGCAGGGTATGAAATCAAGAAAGTCCAGATTCCGATGCAGATCGAAAAGATGGATTTTCGGTAAGAGAAACAGCTGATAAGCTTCAGGTAACAGAAGGACAGGGGGTTCTTACTGTAGAAAACAGCCGTGTGACAGCAAAATTCAGTACTGTATTTGGAAAATTGATTTCTTTTGGAAAAGATGGAAAAGAGTATCTGACTGAAGGACCGAGAATGAATGTATACCGTGCAACAATCGATAACGATATGTACAAGAAAGAGGACTGGATGAATAAATATTTTATTCAGAAACCGGTAGAAGAGACAGAATATGTCAGCTGTCTGAAAGAAGACGATAAGGTGATCGTCCAGATCGGAACATTCTTCAGTTGCTATAACCAGTCCTGGGGATTTGAATGTGATTACACTTATACGGTTTATTCTTGTGGACAGATGAAGGTGGAAATTCAGGGAAAAGCTGTTCAGAGAGGAAAACTGGAACCAGCGTTCTTACCACGTATCGGAGTCATTATGAAAGGAAATAAAAACTTTCAGAAGGCGATGTGGTATGGTATGGGACCTGGTGAGAGTTATGTAGACAGTAAGGCTGCATCTATTATGGGAATTTACGAAAATACAGTTGACGGAATGATGACAGATTATGTATTCCCACAGGAAAACGGACATCATGAACAGGTGAAATGGTTCCGTATTGGAGATGGAAAGATGGTCTGTTATGCAAGATGGAGGAGAAGCTTGGTCTGAACCTTGCTAATTATACCGATGAAAGTCTGGAAAAGCACAGCATCCATTTGAAATTGAAAAAGCGGATGATGTGATTATCCATCTGGATTATCGCCAGTCAGGACTTGGAAGCAACAGCTGTGGAGAAGAACAGTTGGAAGAAAATAAAGTAAAACTTCAGGATTTTGCAATGGCATTTACTGTGCAGGCAGCAGAATGCGGAACCGAAATCCGGGAAGCAAGAAAACAGTACATCGATTAAGAATAAAGGAGACAATCATATATGAGCAGAGAAATGTTTTCAGAAAATCTGAGAAACAGATTACATAGCGATGAATGGCTCATCTGGCAGGATCAGTATGAGGCAAAAGAAAATCTCAAATATGAGAGTTTATTTGCTCTTTCCAATGGCTACCTCGGAATCCGGGGAAGTCATGAGGAAGGAACAAAGATTACACTTCCATATCTTTATATCAATGGAGTGTTTGACAAGTCAGAGACATTTATGCGTGAACTTTCCACACTTCCGAACTGGCTTGGAATCAGACTTTATGTAGAAAAAGAGTTGATTGGAATTGAAGACTGTGAAATTTTGGAATTTTCAAGAGTGCTTGATATGAAAGGAGCTTTTCTTGGAAAGAGAGTTCGTCTGAAGGACTCAAAAGGAAGAGAGACTTTGATCGAAGGAATCCGGTTTGTGAGCAGAAACAATGTACACAGGATGGGAATCCGGCTTTATGTGACACCGCTCAACTACAGTGGAATCATTGAAGTAGAAAGCATTATTGATGGTACGATCATTAATTTTTATGATGCACCACGCTTTAAGGTAAAACATACTTATATGACAGCGAATGAAAAGCTGGCAGCAGATGGATGTTATGTGGAAGTTGCAACCAGAGAAAATCATCTGCATGTAGGTTGTGGATGCCGTATCGAAGCTTATGCAGATGGAAAACAGATTCTTGGAAACAGAATGATAAGCAGATTTGGTGAGCAGAGTGTGGAATTTGGTGATATCCATGTAGAAGAAGGAAAAGAAGTAGAAATCGTAAAATATGTTTCGATGTATACAGAAAGAGAATGCCCGGCTTATGCTCTTCATACAACAATCGAAAAAGAAATTGAAGGATTTGTTGAAACGGGATTTGATCAGGAACTGAAAGCGCATGAAGATGTTTATAAGAATATGTGGGAAAATGCAGATATTCAGATTACAGGGGATGAAGAATTGAACCGTGCAGTCCGTTTTAACATCTTCCATCTGATGAGTACGGGAAACGAACATGATGACCATGTGAATGTTGGGGCAAAGCTTTTAACAGGAGAAGAATATGGTGGACATGCTTTCTGGGATACCGAACTTTTTATGCTTCCGTTTTTCTCATGGGTATTTCCGAAGACTGCACAGAATCTGGAAAATTACAGATACCATCTTCTGGATGCAGCGCGTGCAAATGCACATAAGAATGGATATAAAGGAGCACAGTATCCGTGGGAGTCAGCAGATGATGGTACAGAGCAGTGTCCGGATTGGACCATTGAGCCGGATGGAACCTGTTATAGATGTTATGTTGCGGTATATGAGCATCATGTAACAGCAGCAGTTGCTTATGGAATCTATAATTATGTTAAGATCACGCAGGATATGGATTTCCTTTACAGCAAAGGAGCGGAGATTCTGACAGAGACAGCAAGATTTTGGGCAAGCCGCTGTGAGTACAACAAAGAGCAGGATCGTTATGAAATCAATCAGGTAACGGGACCGGATGAATGGCATGAACCGGTTAATAATAACCTCTATACCAATTATCTGGCGAGATGGAATCTCGGATATGTTCTGTCACTGCTTGCATCAATCAAGAAAGAGAATCAGGAAGCGTATGATATCCTGATCGAAAAGACAGGACTTACAGAGGCGGAAACTGCACACTGGAAAGAAGTGCAGGAAAAGATGTATCTGCCAAGAAAAGAAGGCACAAGACTTCTGGAACAGTTTGAAGGATATTTCGAGCTTGATAATGTAACAATCGAAAAATATGATGAGAATGACTGGCCAATACGTCCGGATGCACTTAAGACAAAAAGAGCAAGAGAGACACAGATCAATAAGCAGGCAGATGTTGTTATGCTGTTACACCTTATGGGAAATGAATTTGATGAAGCAACGATTAAAGAAAACTACGCTTATTACGAAAAGCGTACACTTCATGGTTCTTCATTGAGTCCGAGTATTTTTTCTGTTATGGGGCTTAAAGTAGGGGATGATTCAAAAGCATATCGGTATCTTCGCCGCGCAGCCTTTATTGACCTGTTGAATATGCAGGGAAATACAAGAGAAGGAATCCATGCGGCAAATACTGGTGGAGTATGGCAGACAATTGTATTTGGGTTTGCAGGTGTAGCGCAAAGAGAAGATGGTATGTTGAAAGTTCATCCGAATATGCCAAAGGAATGGCAGGGATTAACGTTCCGTCTGCATTATAGAGGGGCATGGCTTGAAATTACGGCAGATGGAAGTAATCAGGCAAAGGTCATTCGTCTTGCAGGAGAACCTGTAGAAGCTGAAATAAATGGAAAAGTAACAACAATCTAAAAAAGAGACGGGAGGATATATGATGAAAAATGGCTGGCAATCGGAGGACTTATACTGGTTACGGTCATATGGGGAGGCGGCTTTGTCGCAAGTGATATGGCACTGGGAAGCATGAAGCTTTCCAGATTATGATGGTAAGATTTTTGTTGGCATCTGTGCTGATGGGGATGATCAGCATGGGACAGCATAAAAAAGAAGGGAAACTTGAGAATCGTGCAGGTGCAATAAAAGCAGGTATTCTGATGGGAATTGCACTTTTTGCAGGATTTGCATTTCAGATTATCGGTCTGCAATATACAACACCTTCCAAAAATGCATTCCTTACAGCACTGAATGTAGTTATAGTGCCGTTCATTGCATTTATAATTTTGAAGAAGAAGTAGGCATGAAGGAATCATTGGAGCAATCATGTCCGTTATTGGAGTAGCACTGCTTTCTTTGAATGGAAATCTTACACTGAGTCTGGGAGATGGTCTTACACTTCTCTGTGCGGTAGGATTTGCGTTCCAAATCTTTTTTACAGGAGAATCTGTGAAAATATCCGGCATCTGTACTGAACATGGTGCAGATGATCACAGCATTTGTATTATCGGCAGTCAGTCTTGTGATTTTTGGAGAGAACGATTTTCAGGTTACAACACAGGGATGGTTAAGTGTTTTGTATCTGGGAGTAATCAGTACGACTGTATGTTATCTGCTCCAGACCGCATGCCAGAAGTATGTAGATGAGACAAAAGCAGCGATTGTACTTTCAATGGAATCTGTATTTGGAACGATTTTTTCTATCATCATTCTGCATGAAGTGATTACACTTCGCATGGTGATCGGATGTGCGATCATCCTGGCCGCTGTCATCATTCTAACTTGTCTGAAACAGAAGGAGAAGCAAAAGATGAAAGAAATACAATGCAGTAATTTTTGATTTGGATGGAGTAATCTGTCATACAGATAAATATCATTATCAAGCATGGAAAGCAGTTGCAGATGAACTGGGAATCTATTTTGATGAAGAAATCAATAACCGACTCAGAGGGGTGAGCCGTATGGAAAGTTTTGAAATTATTCTGGAACGCTATGAAGGAGAAATGAGCGAAGAAGAGAAAGAATGCTGGACAACAAAGAAAAATGATATCTATAAAGAACTTCTGAAAAATATGAGTCCTGCAGATCTGTCTGCAGAAGTAAAGGAAACATTGGATGATCTTCGTGCGAATGGACATAAACTGGCGATTGGATCATCCAGTAAAAACGCAAGATTTATTCTCGGTCAGTTGGGACTTGGAGAGTATTTCGATGCAATTTCAGACGGAAATAATATTTCAAAATCAAAGCCGGATCCGGAAGTATTTGTGAAAGCAGCAGAGTATGTAGACGAACAGGCTGATAAGTGTTTGGTTGTAGAAGACGCAAAAGCAGGACTGCAGGCAGCAATCGCAGGGGGAATGGATTGTGCTGCTATCGGGGATGCAGTTGCAAGCGGACTTGGAACCTATAATCTGTCTGCATTTGCAGATCTTCTGAAAGTTACGGCTAAGTAAGAAAGAAGATGACTAGAATGAATGAAAAATTTTTAAATAACCTTCTTAACAGTATTTCGGTATCGGGTTATGAGGAGCAGGTGCAGGATATTGTAACAGAAGAAATGAAAGAATATACAGATGAGATTCGCCGTGATGAGATGCAAAATCTGACATGTATTCTGAATCCGGAAAACGATGTACGTATCATGCTTTCGGCACATGCAGATGAAATCGGACTTATGATTTCGAACATCCGGGAAGATGGAAGACTGCAGGTGATTGACAGAGGCGGAATTGTTCCGGCAACTTATCCGGGACGTCAGGTGCGTATCAAGACAAAAAACGGAGAGGTTTACGGTGTTGTCGAAGCATATCGTGATTTGTTCAAAGAAGAAAATTTGGGAACAAAGCATTTTCTGATCGATATTGGGGCGAAAGATAGAGAAGATGCTTTAAAGAATGTAAGTCTGGGAGATCCGATTGTTCCGGATACACATATTCGTAAGATGAAAAATGGTAAATTTACAGCCAGAGCATTGGATGACAGACTTGGTGTTTATATCATTATGGAAGCAATCAAGAGAGCGAAAGAGCTTGGATGTAAAGTTGGTGTCTATGGAGCTTCTACAACTGGAGAGGAGACAACGAAAACCGGAGCTTTCTGGACAAGTACACGGATTAATCCGACACTTGCGATTGTTGTGGATGTGACTTACACAAGCGACTGCAGTGGAATGAATCCGGCTGAGATGGGAACGGTTCTTCTGGGGGGTGGACCGGTTCTTTGCAACAGTCCGATCGTGGTAAAAACTTTAAATGCCAAAATGGAAGAATGTGCAAAAAAGTAGGAATTCCAGTTCAGAGAGAAGCTGCAAGCAGGCTTAGTTATACGGATGGAGATAAGATTCATTTTTCAAATCAGGGCGTACCGATGGTACTGGTATCTATCCCGCTGCGTTATATGCATATGCCTGCAGAGGTAGCAGATGAAAAAGATGTGGAAGGTTGTGTGGAATTGATAGCACAGTTTCTTGCAAACTATAATGCGTAGAAAATAAAAACGTATTTACTCGTGAAGATGAGTAAATACCGTTTTTGTATTCTGTCCTGTGGATGAATCGAACGCACATCCACAGGGACAGGATTTAGAAAAATACATTTCCCCCAACGTTGATCCCGGACATTCCGGTACTTGCACTTCGGAACTGGTAACATCCGCTTACGGATGCAAGCCGTGCTCCGCCGAGCGCTTCCTGAGCGACCTGATAGCATAAGGATACAGGTCCTCTTTGCAAGACGCGGCTTAAGCTTCCGTCCCAGGTTGGAGCAAACTGACCGCTCTGGTAGACGACACCGCTGATCGTATTCGGATACAGCGGACTTTCTACACGGTTCATGATGACTGTAGCAACGGCAAGAATACCGTCATAATTGTAACCGCCAGCTTCACACTGCAGAATTGCAGCAAAGAGAACCAGATCTGTGGTCTCGGCAGGAGTATCCGGAACTGTAATCGTCGTATTGCCGCCGGAACTACCGGAATCCGTGTTCCCGGAGCTGCTTGAAGTATTATTGGCAGCAGTCTGTGCAGCTTCTGCCTGTCGTTGTTGTTCAGCAGCTTCTTCTTCCTGTTTTTTCTTAAGTGCGGCAGCAGCGGCTGCCTGTGCTTCTTTTGCTTTTGCCAGTGCTTCGGATGAAGCCTGAAGTTCACCGGAAGTAGAGGAAATCTTATCATTCAGTTCCTGTTCCTGTTGGTCGAGATTTGTTTTCATCTCTGCCAGAGAAGCCTGCTCTGCTTTCAGATCAGAGTCCTTTTTAGCGACAAGCTCGTGAACCTTCTGTAATTCATCCAGCATATTTCTGTCGTATTCTGTAATGTTCTTGACAAATTCTGCTTTGTTTAAGAAATCTCCCATGCTTTCAGAAGAAAAGATGATCTGCAAGAGTGACGTATTTCCTGTTTTCGTACATATATTTGATTCTTTTCTTCATAGCATCATACTGTAACTGCTCGTCCAGTTTTGCGGCGGCAAGATCCAGTTCTGCTTTCTGTACGGAAGCATCCGTATCCTCAATTTTTGATGCAAGATCTGTGATCTCAGCGCTGAGACTTGTGAGGTCCTGATTCAGAGAGTCGAGTTGGTTCTGAAGACCGTTTGTCTGCTTTTCGAGAGAGTCTACAGTGTCATCGGCGTAAGCTTTGTAAACGGGGAACAGACCAGGGCAGCGGTAAGGAGTGCGATGGTTGTCCTTGAAAATGCTTTTAACCTTTTCTTCATAATTCTTCCTTTCTTCAAAATTGAGCCTTTATCAGTATACTACAAAATGCCTGAATCCGCAAATTTTGTTATACATACACGGGGAATCGTGTTATACTAAGATTTGAAATGTATTTTTAGCTTTACCATAAATGAGGGAATTATTCATGAAAAAGATAAAAATGATAGGGCTTGATCTGGATGGTACTTTACTGAATGATAAGAAAGAACTGACCAGTCATACAAGAGAAATACTTACACGTGCGATCGACCAGGGGGTAACAGTACTGGTTGCAACAGGCGTCCGGTGACAGGGATCCCGGAAGTGCTCCGGAATTTTCCGGGGATGCGGTACGCACTGACATCGAACGGCGGAAGGATCCTGGATTTACAGGAAGACAAAGTACTTTATGCCAATATGCTCTCTTATGAGATGGGAGCAGCGATCCTTAAGATTTTTGGAGATTATGATACGTTCAAGGAGATCTATTTTGATGGAAGAGGTTTCGTACAGGCAGATGAACTTTTGAAAGTCGGAGAGTATCTGCGGAATCCTGCGATGGCAGATTATATCCGAACCACCCGCAAAGGCATTACGAGTCTCTGGGAGAAGATGGAAGAGATGAATGGGCATGAGATGGATAAGATCCATGCACTTTTCAAGAATCAGGACGAACGGCTGGAAGCAAAGCAGCGGATCATAGAGCTTGGGGATTTAAGCATCAGTGATTCGATGGGAACGAATCTGGAGATCAATGCACCGGGAGTCAACAAAGGAATGGGACTGATTCAGCTTGGCAGGCTTCTTGGAATTGAACGAGAAGAGATCATGGCATGCGGGATGCAACAATGACCTGATGATGTTAAAAGAAGTCGGATTTGGTGTTGCGATGGCAAACGGAGCAGATGAAGTAAAAGAGGTGGCAGATTATATCACATTGTCCAATGAGGAGGATGGTGTGGCGGCTGCCATTGAAAAATTTGTATTGAATCCCGAGAGGGGATAGAAAGAGGGAAAAATGTTAGATATTTTAATTGCTGTCATTCTGGGTATCGTGGAAGGTATCACAGAATGGCTTCCAATCAGTAGTACAGGGCATATGATTCTGGTAGAGCAGTTCTTACATATGAGTACAAGTCATGAATTCAACAGTATGTTCCGTGTTGTGATCCAGCTCGGTGCAATTATGGCGGTCGTTGTTCTGTATTTCAATAAGCTGAATCCGTTTTCAAAGAGAAAATCAGCGAAGCAGAAGAGAAATACAATCAACCTGTGGTGCAAGATCGTTGTGGCTTGTCTGCCGGCAGCTGTGATCGGGCTGTTATTTGATGATATCCTTGACAAGTATCTTTACAATTATGTAGTTGTTGCACTGATGCTGATCATTTATGGTATCTTCTTCATTCTGATCGAGAAAAAGAATGAACACACCAGACCGCAGGTTACAAAGCTGACAGAGCTTACCTATCAGATGGCACTGATCATCGGAGGCTTCCAGGTCCTGGCACTGATCCCGGTACTTCACGTTCAGGAGCAACCATCCTTGGAGCACTGCTCATCGGAACCTCCCGTTATGTGGCAACAGAATTTACCTTCTACCTTGCGATTCCGGTTATGTTCGGAGCAAGTATCTTAAAGGTTATCAAATTCGGATTCCATTATACCGCGATCGAAGTAGTCATTCTGCTTGTGGGATGTCTGGTAGCGTTCTTCGTATCCGTATTTGCAATCAAGTTTTTGATGGGATATATCAAGAAGCATGACTTTAAGGCATTCGGTTATTACCGTATTGTACTTGGAGTTCTGGTACTTCTTTATTTCCTGATCTTTGACTAAAAGAGAATAATCACGAAAAAAGTGGGAATTTATGCAAAAAAATGTATAAAAACCCACTTTGTTTTTTCTTTATAACATGATAGAATAGGGGAAATGGATAAAATTTGGAGGTTGGTATTATGAAAATGAAAAAAGCAATCAGTGTTGTACTTGCATGTGCATGTGTATTCAGTTTTGCAGCTTGTGGATCAAAGAGTGATTCAGCAAAGAGTGACTCTGCAAAATCAGACAAGAAAGAAAAGCTTGTTATGGCTACAAACGCAGAATTCCCACCATTTGAATACTATGACGGAGATGAAGTTGTCGGAATCGATGCAGAATTCGCAGCAGCGATCGCTGACAAGCTTGGAATGGATCTGAAGATCGAAGATATGGCATTTGACTCTATTATCCCGGCTGTTCAGAGCGGAAAGGCAGATATCGGAGCAGCAGGTATGACTGTAACAGAAGACCGTGCTACGCAGGTTGATTTCTCTGACAGCTATTACACAGGAGTTCAGGTTATCATTGTAACAGATGACAGTGATATACAGAACCGGATGATCTGAAAGGAAAGAAGATTGGTGTTCAGCAGGGAACAACAGGGGATATTTATTCTACAGATGATTTCGGTGATGATAATGTAGAGCGTTTCAACAAAGGTATGGAAGCTGTACAGGCTCTGCAGCAGGGCAAGATCGATGCAGTGATCATTGATAACCAGCCGGCTAAGACATTCGTAGAAGAAAATGAAGGTCTGAAGATCCTGGAGACTTCTTATGTAGAAGAAGATTATGCACTGGCAATCAAAAAAGGTAATGATGATCTGGTTAAGAAAGTCAATGATGCGATCAAAGAGTTAAAAGAAGATGGAACATTTGATAAAATCGTTGCAAAATATATTACAGACTAATCGGGTACAGACTGGTGGTGTCTTATGAGTGATTTTAAAGCAAGATTTATAATGAATTTTATAAAAGATGACAGATGGCACTACATTGCAGACGGACTTAAGGTTACATTAATTGTAACCTTTTGTGCTGTCCTGATCGGTGTAGTTCTCGGATTCCTTCTGGCAATTGTCCGTTCTACATACGATAAGACCGGCAAGATGAAGCTCCTGAATCTGATCTGCCAGATTTACATCACGGTCATCCGTGGTACACCGGTTGTTGTACAGCTGCTTATCATTTACTTTGTAATTTTTGCAAGTGTGGATGTCAGTAAGACGATTGTAGCGATTCTGGCATTTGGTATGAACTCCAGTGCTTATGTTGCTGAGATTTTCCGTTCCGGTATTATGGCAGTTGATAACGGACAGTTTGAGGCAGGACGAAGCCTTGGATTTAATTATCGTCAGACAATGATCTATATTATCATGCCGCAGGCGTTTAAAAATGTCCTTCCGGCACTTGGAAACGAATTTATCGTTCTCTTAAAAGAGACTTCTGTTGCCGGATATATTGCCCTTCAGGATCTGACAAAGGGCGGAGATATCATCCGAAGCAGAACCTACGATGCGCTTATGCCGCTGATGGCAGTTGCGATCATTTACCTGGTTATGGTTATGATCTTCAGTAACTGGTAAGTATGCTGGAAAGGAGGTTAAGGAACAGTGACCACTAATGGAGATGTATTGATCCGTGTAGAAAATCTGCAGAAAGCATTTGGCGATTTTCATGCACTGAATGGAATTACAGAAGAGATCCACAAAGGAGAAGTTGTGGTAATCATCGGACCGTCAGGATCCGGAAAATCTACATTCCTCCGTTCCCTGAACCTTCTGGAGGTGCCGACCGGAGGTCATATTTATTTTGAAGGTGTGGACATTACAGATGCAAAGGTAGATATCGACAAACACCGTCAGAAGATGGGAATGGTGTTCCAGCACTTTAATCTTTTCCCACATAAGACGATTCTTGAAAATATCACACTGGCTCCGATCAAGCTCCTGAAAAGGATAAAGCAGAGGCAGAAAAAGAAGCAAGAGTACTTCTTAAGAGGGTTGGACTGGAAGAGAAGGCAGATTCTTATCCGTCACAGCTTTCCGGTGGACAGAAGCAGCGGATCGCGATCGTGCGTTCCTTGCCATGAACCCGGATGTAATGCTCTTTGATGAGCCGACATCCGCACTGGACCCGGAGATGGTTGGAGAGGTTCTGGAGCTGATGAAACAGCTTGCCCAGGAAGGTATGACCATGGTTGTTGTTACACATGAAATGGGATTTGCAAGAGAGGTTGCTGACCGTGTCATGTTTGTGGATGAAGGAAGAGTAAAAGAGCAGGGAACTCCGGAGGAGTTCTTTGCAAATCCTAAGGATGAGCGTTTAAAGGAATTCCTGTCAAAGGTTCTGTAAAAATAAAGAAATATAAAAGAAAAAAGTTCTGTTTTCTTAAGAGACAGAACTTTCTTTAAGAATTGCGAAAGACTATTGCTATTTTTTTATTTATGTATAGTATCCTGACTTTTGCAGCTAAATGGATATAAAACACCCGTCAAACTCAGTAAACAAAAGGCTTTCAAGCAATAAGCGAACGTATGTTACTGCAAAACTGTGGACAACTTGTAGTAAATCTGATATGCTAAAACATACAAAGGTAATATGAAAGTGAGATTTTTATGAAAGAAATACATGATATTGTCAGAAATGACTATGGCAAAATAGCCTTAGAGGAAACAAACGCAACAATTTTATCTGGAAACTCTTCTTCGGAAACCATGTCATCCAGTGTTGGTTATACCCCTGATGATCTGGCACTTGCTCCAGTTGAATCAAATCTTGGACTTGGATGTGGTAATCCGCACCGTAAAGCAGATATCCAGCCCGGTGAAATCGTCCTGGATCTCGGGAGCGGCGCTGGCTTGATTGTTTCATCGCCGGAAAAGTCGTCGGTCGCCGTGGTCGTGCCATTGGTGTTGATATGACTCCGGAAATGTTGTCCCGTGCACGTAAAATTGCGAAAGAAAATCGAATACGGAATGTAGAATTTCGCTTGGGAGAAATCGAAAACCTCCCCATTGCCGACAACACTGCTGATGTCTGTATTTCTAATTGTGTCATCAATATGTCTGACAACAAACCAAGAGTTTATCGCGAAATTCTTCGCGCACTGAAGCCTGGTGGTCGCATTTCCATCTGCGACATCGTAATCATGAAAGAACTGACACCGGAAATGCAAAATGATGAAGCAATGCATTCTTGTTGAGTGTCTGGTGCTTCTTCGGTTGAAGATTTAGAAAAAATAATAAAAGCTGCCGGCTTTATAGATATTAATATTGTCACAAAACCAGTCTCTCGGGAATACGAAGAAAAATGGGGCCGATCGCTCTCTATTGGTGAGTATATTATGTCCTCTGCAATTAACGCAAAGAAACCATTATAATATTCCTTTTCATGCAAAAATGATTCACAAAGATTTCCTTTAATTATAGGAAATAATACAAACTTGTCTACCTACCACGAACAATTTTTCGGAACTTTTCTCCATTTATGTACAATTGTTTTGTGAAAAATCTAACTTTTCCAAATTCTCTTGCAAAATAGGTCTCAATATCCTATCATATAACCTGACTTTTGCAGCTAAATGGATATAAAACACCCGTCAAACTCAGTAAACAAAAGGCTTTCAAGCAATAAGCGAACGTATGTTACTGCAAAACTGTGGAGTTCTTTGCAAATCCTAAGGATGAGCGTTTAAAGGAATTCCTGTCAAAGGTTCTGTAAAAATAAAGAAATATAAAAGAAAAAAGGGGCTGTGAAAAAGAATAGTCCCCCAAAAAGAAAGACCAAGAGTTTATAATGAACTCAAGGTCTTCTTTCTGTTATAATTAAACTTGCAATGAAAATTAATAACATAAT
>ENA-OQAS01001157-OQAS01001157.1-human-gut-metagenome-genome-assembly--contig:-NODE-1157-length-12793-cov-2.430917_pt1 | contig 12793 bp, 15 predicted proteins | sample MGYA00242733_ERZ504523 | MGnify/ENA primary metagenome ERZ504523 (study PRJEB26092, sample SAMD00036239) | human gut metagenome | host: Homo sapiens | study: EMG produced TPA metagenomics assembly of... | reverse complement strand
CACTACATTGATAGCAGGCAAATTAACAGCTTCGCCTTCAACGAACTGTATCAACGGCATTCCGTTATGTGTTAGGGAACAATGCTTTGATAGCTTCCTGGTCAGCTACAGACTGTGTAGGTTCACCTTCCTTAACTTTTAACTGCGTCCTTTCAATCGCTTTAGGAAGTTGCTGATAAGCAGCTCTGGCAATTTGTAATGCACTTTTAGTCATATTCTATTATTCTATTTAAAGGTGTATAAACTCATTTAGAAATCACGTGCAAATTTCGCTCTTTTTTCGCAAATATGAAAACGTATACAAATAAAAATGCTAACTTTACCGCGAAATTAGATTTTTGTATTAACTTAAAAACATTACAATTATGGCAAGTAGAAGAAATTTAAAGAAAAAATAACCTATATAGCAAGCGATTTATTTTTTGCTACCTTGATGGAAGGTGTTAACCGTGAAGCAGTTATTCACGCAATACATAACGTGTTGGCATTGATTCCGCGTATCAGCCACACCGAGCCGGGCAATGTAAAAGGCTTCTATAAGAGATTGCATGAAGACCTGGACAAAGAAATAAAAATAGTGGCAGACGAAATGGAAAAAGCATCAAAAGCATAACACGGATTTAAAGAATGAAGAAAGCTATTTGTAGTTTTATCTACTACAAACTGTTGGGATGGAAGACCAAAGTCTCCGTTCCCGATTATGACAAATATATTATTTGTGCAGCTCCGCATACCACCAATTGGGATTTGTTTATCGGTAAACTGTTTATGGGGCTATTGGCCGTGAAACCGGTTCATGATGAAAAAAGACTGGTTCGTTCTGGCCTCTAGGCCTATTTTCCGCTGGATGGGAGGGATTCCCGTAGACCGTAGCCGCAAGACTTCATTGGTGGACCAGATGATTAAAATTGCCAAATCGAGTCAAAAATTCCATCTGGCTATCACTCCGGAAGGAACACGCAAAGCCAATCCCAATTGGAAGAAAGGGTTTTACTATATTGCGCAAGGGGCCGGTCTGCCTATTATTCTGGTAGCTATCGACTACGAGAAGAAATGCATCACAGCCGAAAAGGTAATACATCCCAGCGGTGATTTGGACAAGGATATGCGTGAAGTCAAATTGTATTATAAGAATTTCAAAGGCAAATATCCTGAAAACTTCAGCATCGGAAAAGTAGAATAACCCTTCCGTTGTAGTTCTTCAGATATGAAAACACTGATTATGCGGATTGTATTTTCACCCGCATAATCAGTGTTATTTGTATCTATTCTCTTGCTATACTCTCATCCCCATCCTCAAAATTATTCTTCTCTATCTTCACATTCCGGGTGTGAAGCAAGCGGAAACGGGACTTGTTATGATGAAAAGCCGGATAATCCGTATTCTGGCGGATCACATTGTTTTTAAAGATCAATCCGTCAATGGATTTTGCAAAAAGGACAGGGCGGTCAAAGGTTTCAAAATAGTTATCTTCAATCACTACTCCTTTTTCTCCTTTTCCACCATGGAAATATTTTTTCTGATGCTCCAAATCGGGAATCTCCGGATAAATAGAGATAACAGCTTCCGTAAACTGGAACATATTAGTCAATGCGTTGATAAAACGATTGTTACGAATCAGCACATTCCGGCAAGCTCCCGTTTCAAACCAGCCGTTACAATCACCGCACAGCAATATGGCTGTTCCTGATGTATGATCAAACAGGTTACGCTCTACCACCGTTTTCAGGGGAGTGCTGAACAGCGTACCGCGTGCTCGATTATTACGAATGACATTATCCGCAAAATAAACTTCCGGACACCAGGACAGGTTTTCAATGCCGAAACCTTCTTTATCCGTAATCTCCGCATCCAAAGGCTCGGCAAAAGTGATACGATATTCTTTTGCACCTTTCACCGTATCTTTGTCATTGGGCAGGATTTCCTTCACCCGGTTCTTTCCACCGGTCAGTTCCATGGTGGCGGAACGTACAAATTGTACTTCATCGCCATTCACGCCCCATTCGAATCCGTATGCTTGCGGATGCATGTATCGGGCAATCACCGTATGGTCATCAAGGCGTTGCTTGATTTTCAAATAAGTACCATGTACATTAATCGCATCATCCATCATTCCTTCATACAACCCGTTGCGAGAATCAATCTTCCCCCGGCAACTGGAGAAATGGGTAGCATCCGCCTGCGTGGTAAAGTAACGCGGATCCTTATCGCCACGAAGACAAACGCTGAATTCATCCAACGTGATATTTTCACATAACTGGGCCAGCAGTCCCATACCTTCGGCATAATGCACTTTCACATTCTGCAAACGGGTGTCTTTATCATTGGACAAGAATATACCCGGAGCAGGACGATAATAAGTACGAAGAGCCACCACTGTCCCCGGTTTCAACCGGGCGTCTTTCCATTGAGGAGCATGGTAGACACGTGGAGAGATTTCCTTCAATCCTTCCATAGGACACCATAAGTCACTGGTGCGGTATACCAGACGCTTTGTCTTTTCTTCAAAAGCAATCCCTCCCTGGGGAGCACTGGACCAGCCTTCACCGTATGCTTCGAAAAACCTTTCTCATTGATACGGCATTTCACCCATGCGGCAGGTTCAAAAGTAATTCCCTCCTCTCCGCTTTCCAATATCTTGACATGAGCAATATGAGGAGTCTCAAAATCTAGCTGAAATTACGCAAAGTACAATTCTCTGAACGAAGCAGAGAAAGTGGAAGCATACGTCCATGAAAGATAAAATCGGCGCCCTGTCCGTCCACCGTCAGCCCCTTCCAATCCTCCAAAGGGAAACCTACCGTTTTCGGATTGTCCTGATCATGATTGGAAATATAATACTCACGGACAGCCGCCCCTTCAGGATGGAAATCGTAACGTCCGGATTCAAAAAGCAGAGTGACCTTATCACCCAAAGCAACTTGAGACTTGATGTCTTGTAACGCCTTCTGCAATTTGGGTGAAAGATTCTCGTGTGTGTCCGGTACCAGACCATAATTCGCATTTCGACTACCTTACTTCCGGCAAAAGCGGAAACAGCCAGCCATACGAAGCAGAAATTAAAGATAATTCGTTTCATTTAGGTTCATTATAGATTAGTTAGAATGACAAAACTAACAAAAATTCCTAACTTCGCAACCATAAATAAAGAAGAAAACAACATGAAAAAGATATTTTTGTCCTTCCTGCTGGTAATGGCAGGAATATCACACACTTTGGCACAAGGGTTAGATGGTAATGTGGAACAACGTCTAAAAGACTTTTTCACCCGGTACGAAACATCTTATGCCAACATAGGTAAGTGTAAATTAGACCGTTATGAAGTAAATCATGACAAAAAAAGACTGAATGTATATGCCAGCCCCAGCTTCGGCTACCAACCGTTTACCCCCGAAAAGACAGAAGCTATCTACGGTTACTTAGACAAAGCCTACCCGGTCCTGTAAATTATTACGATATAACCATCTAGCCGATAGCAAATCAATCGAAGACCTGATTCCCAACTATCTGAGGAAGAAACAGGACAAAAGCCGCTTATGGCAACGGACAGATTATAAAGGTGATCCATGGGTAAAAATATTTCCCGCCCCTTTACTGCCGGCAAAGGACTGGAAGGCAGACACATCGCCCTTTGCAAAGCCACGGAAAATATTATAAAAAGGACAAGGGATGTTGGGAATGGCAACGTCCCCGCCTGTTCTGTACCACAGAAGACTTGTTCACCCAATCATTCGTCATACCTTATATTATACCCATGCTGGAAAATGCGGGAGCCATAGTTTATACCCCTCGTGAACGTGACTGGCAACGCAATGAGGTGATTGTGGATAATGATACCCATCCCCAAGGTTGCATCTATCAGGAGATAAAAAGCCGGAAAGGTAAATGGAAAACCGCCCCCACCCCAGCATTCGCTCAAAAACGATTGGTTTACCGGGACGGACAAAATCCTTTTGAAGAAGGTACAGCCCGCTTTGCCTCCACCGAGAAAAAACCGGAAAAAGCCTTTGCACAATGGATTCCCCATATTCCCGAAACTGGAAAATATGCCGTCTATGTGACTTATCAGACTTTACCCGGAAGTGTGAGTGACGCTAAATATCTGGTTTTCCATAAAGGGGGTGTCACCGAATTTCTGGTCAACCAACAAATAGGGGGAGGAACCTGGGTTTATCTGGGCACTTTTGAATTCGACAAAGGAACCAACGATTACGGTATGGTGGTACTAAGTAATGAGAGCAGACAAAAAGGAGTGGTATGCGCCGATGCCGTTCGTTTTGGCGGAGGAATGGGAAACATATCGCGCGGTGGAAAAACCAGCGGCCTGCCCCGTTATCTGGAAGGGGCACGCTATGCCGCACAATGGTCGGGTTTTCCTTATTCGGTTTACAGTCCCAGCGAAGGTAAGAATGACTATACCGATGATATAAACGCCCGCAGCCGGATAATAAACTATCTCAGCGGAAATTCTGTGTACAATCCAAAGGAGAAGGGATTGGGCGTTCCTTTTGAAATGACCTTGGGAGTGCACAGCGATGCAGGTTTTTCCAAAGAAGATGATTTAATAGGCACGCTGGGTATCTATACCACCGATTATAATAATGGTGAACTGAACACCGGTATCTCCCGTTATGCTTCCCGCGACTTGGCGGACATGGTACTGACCGGTCTGCAACAGGATATCTCCGCCCAATTCGGTATCCGGTGGCAACGCCGCAGCCTGTGGAACCGCAATTACAGCGAAACCCGTCTGCCTGCCGTTCCCTCGATGATTCTGGAACTCCTCTCCCACCAGAACTTCGCCGATTTGAAATTGGGGCACGATCCGCGTTTCAAGTTTACCGTAGGACGTTCTGTTTACAAATCCATACTAAAATACCTGAGTACCATGCATGGGACGGATTACGTAGTCCAACCTTTACCGGTAATAACTTTGCCATTCACTCCGGAAGTAGGAAAAACACCTTCCAACTAACTTGGCAAGCGGTAGACGACCCGTTGGAACCGACTGCCAAAGCTCAACAATACATAGTCTATACCCGTCTGGGACATGGTGGATTTGACAATGGAACGTTAGTACGCGGTACTGAATATACCTTCGAAGCCGAACCGGGACTGGTATATAGTTTCAAAGTAACCGCAGTCAACAAGGGCGGAGAAAGTTTTCCTTCCGAAATCCTGTCAGCCTATCAGGCAAAGAAAAGTAAAGGAACAATCTTGATAGTCAACGGATTCGACCGTTTAAGCGGACCTGCTACCGTAGAATCTCCTTTCTTGCAAGGCTTTGACTTGAATACGGATCCGGGAATACCTTATATAAATACACCCGCCTTCTGCGGAACGCAACAAAGCTTCGACCGCAGCCGCATAGGACGGGAGACTAAAGACGGGCTGGGATATAGCGGCAGCGAACTGGAAGGAATGTTGATAGCCGGAAATACTTTCGATTATCCGTTCATTCATGGAAAAGCCATCCAGGCAGCCGGAGGATACTCTTTTGTATCGTGTAGTGATGAAGCCGTTGAAAATGGTTTTGTCCGGCTGGCAGATTACCCCATTACAGACCTGATATTCGGAGCCGACAGGCGTCCTTTCTCCCACACATTGCAACAGTTGCTCACAACCTATTGTCAAGGAGGCGGCAACCTGATGCTCAGCGGCTCGTATATAGGAAGCAACATGAACAGTCCCACAGCACTGAACTTCACCGAAAACATATTAAAATATAGTTTCGGAGGCAGCATGATAAATTCCACTTCGGGAGAAATATATGGAGCCAACACCCGTTTCAGTATTCCCCGCACTATCAACGAGCAAACATACGCCGTACCCGCTCCCGACTGTCTGACCCCGATAGCCCCTGCTTACTCCGCTTTTGTATATAATCCGGGCAGTTACAGTGCCGGTATCGCCTATAAAGGCAAATATCGGACTTTTGTCCTGGGTTTCCCCTTTGAAAGCATTCAGGGAGTGAAGGAAAGAGCACGGGTAATGAGTGCATCCTGGGCTTCTTTGGCAGCAAGTGATATTTTTAAACGAAAATAAAAGGGCAAATAAGAGGTTATTTCATAAAAACGCCTAACTTTGTCCGTATAAACCATTAAAATAAAACGACTATGTACACTATACAGACTAATGCCTCCGGCACACGCAGCATGGAAATCTCAGAAGAGAACCTGCAAACTATTGAGAAATATGCTTTATTCCAGCATCTGATAGACAGCAACGGTATCGTGGACGAGTCGGTGCTGGAGAAACTGAAGTTGAATATCCGTTCACTGATAACCAGCGAGGAAGGAAACAATAAAGAGCTGCTCGACCTTTGTATCGATGTAATTTATCATAATAACATGAAAGCTTTCGGACTTCATCAACTCATTCTGCTTTATATCCAATGGGAGAAAGAGAAAAATAAAGATGAAGAAGAGATATAATAAACAATCTCTGTGTTCTCTGTAGCAAAACAAAAAAAACAGTATTTATCATTGAAAGAATACAAACTTACAGACTGGTTGCCGACAACCAAGAAAGAAGTAGAGATGCGCGGATGGAATGAACTGGACGTAATCTTGTTCAGCGGTGACGCCTACGTAGATCATCCTTCATTTGGTCCGGCAGTAATTGGAAGATTATTAGAGGCGCAAGGTTTGAAAGTGGCCATTGTGCCTCAACCCAACTGGCGTGATGACCTGCGCGATTTTAAGAAGCTGGGACGTCCACGCCTCTTTTTCGGTGTGTCCGCCGGATGTATGGACAGCATGGTAAACAAATACACTGCCAACAAGCGTTTGCGCAGCGAGGATGCTTATACTCCCGACGGCCGCCACGACATGCGTCCCGAATATCCCAGCATCGTTTATACACAGATTTTAAAGAAAATCTATCCCGACGTACCTGTCATTCTGGGAGGTATAGAGGCATCTTTGCGCCGTGTCACCCATTATGACTACTGGCAGGACTGCTGCGTAAATCAATTCTGATAGATTCCGGAGCCGATTTATTGATCTATGGAATGGGAGAGAAGCCGATTACGGAACTTTGCAAGAGAATGAAAGAAAGCAAAGACAGTCAGGACGGAGCCCATCTACCCTTACAAAAGGATATTCCCCACGATATACCACAAACGCTTACCTTATCCGTAAGAAAGGATCAGTTCCGTCCGAGCACTCTGTAATTGAGTGTGTGAACGAAAAGCCAGATATCATCCTACACTCTCATGAAGCATGCCTGAAAGATAAAAAGAAACAAGCCGAGAACTTCCGCTTCATTGAAGAGGAAAGCAACAAGTACGAAGCCTCCCGCATCTTGCAAGATACAGGCAATGAAACAGTAGTAGTCAATCCGCCTTATCCTCCAATGAGCCAAGGCGAACTGGATCATTCTTTTGATTTGCCCTATACGCGTATGCCTCATCCTAAATATAAAGGAAAACGCATTCCCGCATTCGACATGATTAAATTCTCGGTCAATCTGCACCGTGGTTGTTTTGGCGGATGCGCCTTTTGTACCATTTCCGCCCATCAAGGGAAATTTATTGTAAGCCGAAGTAAAGAGAGTATCTTAAGAGAAGTGAGAGCCATAACTGAAATGCCTGATTTCAAAGGCTATCTGAGTGACTTGGGAGGACCTAGCGCCAACATGTATGCCATGCGTGGTAAAGATGAGAAAATTTGCCGGCGATGCAAACGGCCGTCATGTATCCATCCCAAAGTATGTCCCAATTTGAACACGGACCATCGCCCCTTATTGGATATTTATCATTCGGTAGACGCACTTCCCGGTATCAAGAAAAGCTTTATCGGAAGCGGTGTACGCTATGACCTGTTACAATATCAAAGCAAAGATCCGGCAGTAAACCGAAGTACGGCTGAATATACCGCGAACTGATAGCCCATCATGTCAGCGGGCGCTTGAAAGTGGCTCCGGAACATACCAGCGACCAAGTGCTGCAAATCATGAGGAAACCTTCGTTTTCACAATTTTATGACTTCAAAAAGACTTTCGACAAAATAAATAAGGAGTTGAATATGCGGCAGCAGATTATACCTTATTTTATAAGCAGCCATCCCGGATGTACGGAAGAAGATATGGCAGAACTGGCAGTGATCACCAAGAAATTGGATTTCCATCTGGAACAAGTACAGGACTTTACTCCTACTCCGATGACTGTAGCCACTGAAACCTGGTACACAGGTTATCATCCATATACGTTGCAACCGGTATTTTCCGCTAAAACACCAAAAGAAAAACTGGCTCAACGGATGTTCTTTTTCTGGTATAAACCCGAAGAACGACGTGCCATCATCAATGAATTGCGCAAAATAGGACGCGCTGATCTGATAGATAAGCTGTATGGTAAATACAAAGCCTGAGTTTAAATTCACCACAGATTATACAGATTTGATCTGTGGTGAAACTGTTTTTTAACGTCTTGTTTACCTTTCATCGTGTTTTGACGAAACACAGGAACAGGTACATGTGTTCCAAGTTACAGATATTGATATTTATTCCCCCCTAAACTTAATTAGAAAAGCACCGCAAATATTAATTGATAAAAATACGACCTATCCTATTGAATATCATTTATTTTTTGCTATCTTTGGGCAAAACCAACTTTTAAATCAATACTGCGTATGGAAACGTATCTATTCTGGATTGTGCCCATTGCCTCCCTCTTGGCATTGGTACTTGCATGGTATTTCTACAAACAAATGATGCTTGAAAGCGAAGGAACTCCGACGATGGAGAAAATCGCTTCTTATGTGCGCCAGGGCGCCATGTCCTATCTGAAACAACAATACAAGGTGGTAGGGCTGGTATTTCTGGGATTAGTTATTCTGTTTTCTATCATGGCATACGGCTTCAACTTACAAAATCCGTGGGTGCCCATTGCTTTTCTTACCGGCGGTTTCTTCTCCGGGCTTTCCGGTTTTTTGGGAATGAAGACCGCAACGTATGCTTCAGCACGTACCGCCAATGCAGCCCGTAGCTCTTTAAACAAAGGTCTGCGTATCGCTTTCCGAAGCGGAGCAGTCATGGGACTGGTGGTGGTAGGACTCGGCCTGTTTGATATTTCGTTCTGGTATCTATTGCTGGATAAATGTATTCCGGCAGACGTCATGAATCCATCTGCCAAATTGTGTATCATTACCACCACCATGCTGACATTCGGTATGGGAGCCAGCACACAGGCTTTATTTGCACGTGTCGGAGGAGGGATTTATACCAAAGCAGCCGATGTGGGTGCCGACCTTGTAGGCAAAGTAGAAGCCGGCATCCCCGAAGAGACCCACGCAATCCGGCAACCATTGCGACAATGTAGGTGATAATGTTGGCGATGTAGCGGTATGGGGGCAGACTTGTACGAAAGCTATTGCGGCTCGATTCTCGCCACTGCTGCATTGGGGGCTGCTGCTATATAGGTACAAACGATACAACCATGCAATTTAAAGCTGTTATCGCACCAATGTTGATTGCTGCTGTAGGCATTCTCCTTTCCATTATAGGAATCTTCTCCGTCAGAACAAAAGAAAATGCAGGCATGAAAGAGTTATTAGGCTCACTGGCTGTCGGAACAAACTTAAGTTCTGCTTTAATAGTCGTTGCAACTTTCCTTATCCTTTGGATACTGAATTTACAAAATTGGGTAAATATCTCATTTGCCGTAGTTGTCGGATTGATAGTAGGAATTATCATCGGGCGTTCTACCGAATATTACACTTCTCAATCATATAAACCAACACAACGTTTGGCCGAAAGCGGAAAGACCGGTCCGGCCACCGTAATCATCTCAGGTATCGGGCTGGGTATGGTATCTACCACTATCCCCGTCTTGGCGGTAGTAGTTGGAATTATCCTTTCTTATTGGCTCGCATCAGGTTTTGATTTTGCCAATATTTCCATGGGACTGTATGGTATCGGAATTGCCGCTGTAGGAATGCTTTCCACCTTGGGCATCACTCTTGCTACTGATGCTTACGGTCCGATAGCCGACAATGCCGGAGGCAATGCAGAAATGAGTGGATTGGGTGAAGAAGTGCGCAAGCGCACAGACGCCCTCGATTCGTTGGGTAATACGACAGCCGCAACCGGAAAAGGATTTGCCATCGGTTCTGCAGCGCTCACAGGTCTGGCACTGCTGGCATCATACATAGAAGAAATACGTATCGGACTGACTCGATTGGGACAAACAAATTTTAGAACTGCCCAACGGCATTACTGTTGAAGTACACAATGCAAGTTTCACCGATTATATGCTGTACTATGATGTAACACTGATGAATCCGAAAGTTCTTTCGGGAATTTTTATCGGTAGCATGATGGCATTTTTATTCTGCGGACTGACAATGAACGCAGTAGGACGTGCAGCTGCCCACATGGTGGAAGAAGTACGCAGACAATTCCGGGAAATAAAAGGGATTCTGACCGGTGAAGCCGAACCCGACTACGCACGATGTGTACAAATTTCAACCAAAGGTGCACAACGAGAAATTGGTATTCCCATCTCTGCTGGCTATTATTGCTCCCATTGCCACCGGACTCTTATTTGGTGTTCCGGGAGTAATCGGACTGCTGATTGGCGGTTTGTCATCCGGTTTTGTTCTCGCCATTTTCATGGCAAATTCGGGCGGTGCATGGGATAACGCCAAGAAATATGTGGAAGAAGGCAATTTTGGCGGCAAAGGCAGTGAAGTACACAAAGCGACTGTCACCGGAGACACAGTAGGAGATCCGTTTAAAGATACATCCGGTCCAAGCCTGAATATACTTATTAAATTAATGAGTATGGTAGCCATCGTTATGGCAGGATTAACCGTAGCCTGGAGTTTGTTCTAAACCGATTACAGTCTCATTTGGTAAGCTTAAATTCCGGTTTTATTAGTATATCAACATATTTTGTGAAAAACGTGTTGATATATATTTTTTATACCTTTGCAGAATCACCAAAATATTTTTAAAAATGGGACTATCAAATTTAACAAAGAAATTCTTAATCTGTGCATTCTCTCTTTGCACAGTTAGTTCTTTTGCTCAGGAAGTGAAAGAAGAAGGTAAGTGGTGTTCAACCTCATTGGTTTATGCAAATTCAAGGCGGTGCCAGCCATACTTTGGGTGAAGCTAGTTTCTCGGATTTGATATCACCAGCTGCACAAGTTACAGGGGGTTACCAATTCAGCCCGTTATTTGGTCTGCGTGCCGGAGTAAGTGCTTGGGAAGCTAAAGGAGCATGGGCTTCTCCTTCCACCGTGTATAAATATAAATTTGTACAGGGCAACGTAGATGCTATGTTGGACTTAAGTGCTTTATTCTGCAAATTCAATCCCAAACGTGTATTCAATGCTTATGGTTTCTTAGGAGTAGGTTTCAACCATGCATTTGACAATGACGAAGCTGTGGCTGTCAACGCACAGGGACATGAGTTAAGATATTTATGGAATGACAGCAAAAACTTTATTGTAGGACGCGGAGGTTTAGGCGCAAACATTCGTTTGAGCGACCATGTATTCGTCAACTTAGAAGTAAATGCCAATGCGTTATCCGATAAATACAATTCAAAGAAAGCAGGTAATGCAGACTGGCAATTCAACGGATTGGTAGGTTTCACATTCAAGTTTGGCAAGACTTACAAGAAGACAGAACCTGTTTATTATGAACCGGCTCCAGCTCCTGCTCCTAAAAAAGAAGAGCCTAAACCGCAACCGGTTGTAAAGGAAGAGCCCAAACCTGTAAAAGTTGAAGCATTGACAGAAAACATCTTCTTCGTTATCAACTCTTCTAAAATTAAAGAAGCCGAACTGGGTAAAGTAAACAGCATCGTGGACTATTTGAATAAATATCCTAATGCTAAAGTAACTATCACCGGTTATGCAGACGTTCAAACCGGTACTGCCGCTTACAACAAAACTATCTCGCAAAAACGTGCCAACGCCGTTGCAGAAGCTTTGAAAGCCAAAGGTATCACTGAAAACAGAATTAATGTAGATTACAAAGGTGACACAGTTCAGCCGTTCTCAACAGCTGAAGAAAACCGTGTTTCTATTTGTATTGCTGAATAATCAATAATAACCTACTCTGCAAAAAAGAGGCAGTCCCTACACAGCGAGACTGCCTCTTTTTCTTTTCCCAAACGAATATGCGGAAATCTTACAGATTATTTTTATTCAAAATATCACATTGGCATTTCTCCAATACTTGCACGCATTTCTTCAAATCATTAGGACGTATAACCACATTTGCGTATCACCCTGAGCAAAAGCATACATGTATTCAATAAAGATTTGTTCGACAGCCAGACATTCCAGGATTGCCGACAACGAACCTGCTACATTCGGGCAACTGATACATACCACATCGGTCAGCATTACAGCAAAGTTTTCTGCACGGAGCACTTCCACTGCTTTATCGACATCAGAAACAATCAGACGAAGGATTCCAAAATCTGTAGACTCAGCCATGCTGAACGCGTGCATATTAATGTCATACTTCGCCAACGTCTTTGCTACATCATTAATTCTTCCGGTTTTATTTTCCAGAAAAACAGATAATGCTTAATTGTCATATTGCGTAAAGTTTTTATTTTAATACTCGTTTATCTATCACGTGCTTGCTCTTTCCTTCACTACGACTGATACTGTTCGGCTCCATCAGTTTAATATTCCGCACTGATAGAAAGCACACTCTTTAATTTGTCACTCAATGTCTTTTTCATGGCAAGCATACGTCCTAAATCATCTGAGAAGAAGTCACGACGAACCTCCACCTGAACCTGAAGAATATCAAGATTATTTTGCC
>ENA-OQAS01001156-OQAS01001156.1-human-gut-metagenome-genome-assembly--contig:-NODE-1156-length-12801-cov-5.591210_pt1 | contig 12801 bp, 14 predicted proteins | sample MGYA00242733_ERZ504523 | MGnify/ENA primary metagenome ERZ504523 (study PRJEB26092, sample SAMD00036239) | human gut metagenome | host: Homo sapiens | study: EMG produced TPA metagenomics assembly of... | reverse complement strand
GGCCACTCGCGAACGAGCGGACGATGAACTGGCAATCATTGACTATAAAGAAGTAGTACAAATACGCTCTTGAGTTCTCAAACCACCACCACTCACCCGCCTCGAGGCACCCCAACCGGGGAACCACTCGCCGAGCGGCAGCGAAGAGTAAATTTACACGAACCCCGGCGATCACGCAAATCGACCCTTCCAAAGATACCCTGGAACCGTTGCAAATAAACACATCCCTCGGCGTGTCCCGATTCCGTCCATCTGAATCGTCTTTCTCCTTTTCCACAGAAACCAGCTCATCCTTCCGGAAAACATGTTCGTCGTACGAGTCGCCTTATCAGGAATTGACGGAACGATACGTTGAGGGGATTCTGTTATCCTGTGGGGCGCAGCGGAGCAAAATGACCTGCCAAGACGGATGGTCCCTTTCATGAGCAGGCTTTTGACTCAAAATAGAAGACGGATCGAATATTCCGCAGTGATACCGTGAAGGGAGGGAACGGCATGGAGGCGCAGCTATGAGGCTACAGGACCTGAGACTCAAAGAAGGAATGTCTCTAGAACAGCTGGCCGAGCTCTCCGGCGTGGATCATGATCGTCTCGTCATGTTCGAAAACAATCCGGAAACCATACGCAATATGCATTTGGACACCGCTCGCCAAATTGCCAAAGCATTGCACTGCAACGTGTTGGAGCTCCATCCCGACGAAGGTTGGAGAGGCGGAATCCACTGCGCTGAATCCGGGCTAAGAGACATTCGTCGGACTCGCGGCTATACGCAAAACGAGTTGTCAGAGATGACAGGGATTCCCCAGCCGAACATCTCTTGGTTTGAGACAGGCTATCGCTCGACCTCAGGCATGCGGCTGGATACAGCCAGGCGTCTGTCGGAAGCGCTTCGATGCGATCCGACAGATTTCCTAAAAGAAGCGTATAGCCGATATGAAAATAAATGTTGTATCTGATTTAGATAAAACACTTAAATTTCATCGGACGCCATACTTCAACAAACGAATGCATCCCGCGCACCTCCCATCTCACCAAAAAGATTAGGCAAGAAAGAAGCCCATCAATCATTGACTTCACAAACCTTTCCCTTCCAGAAAGCTGGATAACGTCCGAGATTTTGCGCACTTTCGGACGTTATCTGGCGCGGAGGACGCATTTGCGCAGTTCGGAAGCGATGAGCACGATCATGGCAAGGCCGAGGCATTCGACCCATGCGCCGACGCTGAGCGGTACCGTACCGAAAGCGGTGTTGAGGAACGGAATGTAAATCACCGCCAGCTGCAATACCATGCTCAGCGCGATCGCGCCCCATAGCCACTTGTTGGAGAACAGTCCGACGAACGCTGACTGCAAGTGCGAGCGCGAGGCAAGCGCGTTCAGCATTTGCGCGAACACGAGAATCGTGAAGCCCATGGTGCGTGCTTCCGTCATTTGTGCGTCGTGACCGATCGCATCGACGGAACGGTCGGTGAACAGACCGCCGGCCAAGTGCATGTCCATGCCGATCAGGGTGACGGCCGCCATAATCACACCGATGAAAATGATGTCGCCCCACATTTCGGCGTCAATCACGCGATCGGTGAGTTTGCGCGGCTTGCGCGCCATCACATCGTCGGTGGACGGGTCGACGCCCATGGCGAGCGCGGGTGCCGCGTCGGTGAGCAGGTTGATCCACAGCAGCTGCGTGGCAAGCAGCGGCACGGTCACGCTTGGCTGCCGGGCTGGGTGATGCCGAGGAATCCGGCGAGCATCACCCCGCCGAACACGGTGAACACTTCGCCCACATTGGAGCTCAGCAGGTAGCGCAGGAACTTGCGGATGTTGTCGAAAATGCCGCGTCCTTCACGCACGGCTGCGACGATGGTGCTGAAGTTGTCGTCGGCGAGGATCATTTTCGCGCTCTGCTTGGTCACTTCAGTGCCGGTAATGCCCATGGCGACGCCAATATCGGCGGTTTTGACTGCGGGAGCGTCGTTCACGCCGTCACCGGTCATGGCCACGATATTGCCTTGCCGTTGCAAGGATTCAACGATCTTCAACTTGTGTTCCGGCGCGACTCGCGCGTAGACGGACACTCCGCTGGTCACCTTGTCGAATGCCGCTTCGTCGGGCAGTTCGTCGAGTTGGCTGCCGGTCATGGCCGTGCCGCCCTTGTCGATAATGCCCAGATCGGTGGCGATGCGCGCCGCGGTCAGCGGGTGATCGCCGGTAATCATTACCGTGCGGATGCCGGCGCGATGCGCTTCGGCAACCGAATCACGCACTTCCGTGCGCGGCGGATCGATGATGCCGACCATGCCGACCCAAATCAAATCGTTCTCAAGCACATCGCTTTGTTCCGCAATATCGGCAACATGACCTGCGGAATTCAGCATGATTCCCGGCACTTGCGCAAGAGAAGCGGTACCGAGCGGACGATAAGCCTGTCCCAGCGTGCGGTATGCATCGGAGGAAAGCTGTTCGACAGTCGCAAGAATCTGCTGGCGATCGCCTTCCGTAAGTGGACGTACCGCACCGCCGACAGCAATCCTGCTGCAATATCCAAGAAGCACATCGGGGGCACCCTTGGAGAAGACGGTCAGACGGCCGGCGTCAGCGTTGTCTTGCGCCACGATGGACATGCGCTTACGTTCGGAAGTAAACGGGATTTCGCCGACACGCTCGTAGTTGGCGTACTTGCGATCCGCCTTCACTTTTCGTGCTGCGACGATGAGTGAGACTTCGGTCGGGTCGCCGACCGCCTCCCACGTCACGTTTTCTATATTTCCGGTATTTCCAGCCGTAGCAGGAGCAGCGGATTCGCGCAATTCGCCGTCGTTCGCCAACGCGCCCACGGCAAGGGTCGCAACGGCTTCCGATTCGATGATCTTACGGATTTCCGCATGTTCCATGATCTGCGGATCGACCACCATACGGCCTTCCGGCGCATAGCCGGTGCCAGTAAGCTGCACTTCGCCGCTCGGCGTGACCACGCGCTCCACGGTCATCTCATTGCGGGTGAGCGTGCCGGTCTTATCGGAGCAGATCACGACGCGGATCCAAGCGTTTCCACCGAATGCAGCTTCTTGACGATCGCATTGTGCATGGCCATGCGCTGCACGCCGAGCGCGAGCACTACCGTAAGAATTGCAGCCAAACCTTCCGGCACGGCCGCGACCGCCAGCGAGACGGCCAACAGTAGCGAATCGATCACATCGTGAACGTCTTGGAAGCCTTCGGTAAGCGCGAGCGCGACCAGCACCACGACCGCGATGATGCATACCGCGCTGCCGAGGATTTTGGAAACGTAGTTCATTTCCTTTTGCAGCGGGGTTTCGTCATCTTCCGTGGCTTGCAGCAGATCCGCGATTTTGCCGACCTGCGTGCCATGCCGGTGCTGGTTACGATGCACGGCCGGTGCCTTGCGTTACGGACGTGCCGTTGAACACCATGTTGGCGCGGTCGCCGAGGGCTTTCGCCTGTGCGAGGGTATCGGTCTTTTTGCCGACGGGCACGCTTTCGCCGGTGAGGCTGGCTTCGGCGACGCGCAGGCTGGCGGCCGTGAAGAGACGCCCGTCCGCAGAAACGGAGTCGCCTTCACCGAGCACGATGATGTCGCCCGGCACCACGTCAACCGTGTTGATGCGTTCGATTTTGCCGTCACGCAGCACGTTGGTCTGCGGCGCGGTCATGCTGGAGAGCGCTTCGACGGCCGCTTCCGCCTTCGATTCCTGAATGTAGCCGAGTACTGCGTTGACGATGAGGATCAGCACGATGACGATGGCGTCGAACGGCAATGCTTCGCCGCCTTCCGCACCCGGTACGGCGTTGGCGCGTTCGATGAACCATGCGACGAGCGAAATGCCGGTTGCGGCCAACAGCAGGTAGACGAGGGGGTCTTTGAATTGTTCGAGGAATTTCTTCCATTTCGGCACCGGCGGTGCGGACGAGAGTTCGTTCGGCCCGTACTTGTCGAGACGCCGCTTGGCTTCCGCTTGGCTCAGGCCGGTATTCAAGTCGACGCCAAGCGATTGCGCTACGGTTTGCGCATCGGCGAGCGACGGATCGACCTCCGTTTGCGTCGCGGTTTTTGCTGCTTGTTCGAAATTTCCCGAACTGGTATCGCGGAATTGGGTGGATTGATCTTCCTTGCGATCAACCATGATGATCTCCTTGGGAGCGCCGCGGAGTAGTCAGCCCTCCCCTGCCGTTGCGATAGTGCGAAAACTGCGGAAAATTGCGATTTTCACAGATTCCGTCTGACAGGGCAATGCTGCGCGGTTGCGGACACCGGACGTGCGCCATCGGTGCATTCCTGCCATTATTACACACCGTGACCATTTTGCAAGAGCGCAACGCACCGTCTTTTGTCAAGATTTCACAAAATCGTGAAACATAATCTGCAATCTTATTTCGACCGCGCATTCGATTACACGGCAACACCGACGGCAATGTCGCTACCATCTTTGGCGGAAGTGTGATATGTTATCGAATGTTAGTAAACAAAATTACTTACGCTATGATTCGTAGCGTACATTGGCAACGTCGCAATGGATAGGGGTAGTTACTATGGCAGCTCAAGAAGCCGCGCAATCACAGCAGACGCAAGGGGTTCCGGAATCGCGCATCCTGCAGGCGCGGCAGGCGAACGCAAGCTGGCTCACCGATCCGACCGTATTCGCGGTGAATCGCAAGCCCGCGCACTCCAATCATCGGTATTTCCTGGGCGAAGCCACCGAACCGAAGCAGAATCTTGACGGCGAATGGAAAGTAAACGTTACTCAGGCCGCATCCATCGACGTGGAAAACGCGCCGTTCGCCGCAGCTGACTTCAACGATGCCGGTTTCGGCGCGATCAACGTGCCCGAACACCTGCAGATGGCCGGCTATTTGAAGAACAAATATGTGAATGTGCAGTATCCGTGGGATGGCCACGAGGATCCGCGGGAGCCGAACGTTCCCGAAAACAATCATGTGGCGGTCTACCGCCGTTCCTTCACGCTTGACCGTCCGCTCGCCGCGACGCTGGAAAATGGCGGCACCGTCAGCCTCACCTTCCACGGCATGGCCACCGCGATCTATGTGTGGCTCAACGGCACGTTCGTCGGCTATGGCGAGGATGGTTTCACGCCGAACGAATTCGATATCACCGAAGCGTTGAACGTTGACGGCGACAACGTGCTCACCGTCGCCTGCTACGAATACGCGAGTGCCTCTTGGCTGGAAGATCAGGATTTCTGGCGTTTGCATGGCCTGTTCCGTTCCGTGGAACTCGCCGCACAGCCTCGCGTGCATGTCGAAACCGTGCAGATCGAAGCCGGCTACAATCCCTCCACGGCCGCCGGAACGCTGAATGCAACCCTGCAGTTGCGCAATGCAAACGACGCGGCCACCGTCAAGGCGAAACTGCGTGACGCAAACGGCACTGTGGTGTGGGAATCCACGCAATGTGCCAACGAAACCATCACCCTCAATTCCGGCGCGCTGAAGAACATTGCGCGTGGAGCGCCGAAGAGCCAACCCTGTATGAGCTGACGGTGCTTGTCGTCGGCCATGACGGCCCGCTGGTCGAAAAAATCGTGCAGCGTATCGGCTTCCGCACATTCCGTATCGAAGACGGCATCATGAAGCTCAACGGCAAGCGCGTGGTCTTCAAGGGCGCCGACCGCCACGAATTCGACGCGAAGCGCGGCCGCGCCATCACCAGGCAAGACATGATCGACGACATCATGTTCTGCAAGAGGCACAACATCAACGCCATCCGCACCTCGCACTACCCCAACCAGGAATACTGGTACGACCTGTGCGACCAGTACGGCATTTATTTGATCGACGAAACCAATATGGAGACGCACGGCAGCTGGGTTGCGAACAATATCGAAACCCCCGAAACCGCCGTTCCGGGCAGCAAGCCCGAATGGGAGGGCGCGTGCGTGGACCGTGTGAACAGCATGATGAAGCGCGACTACAACCATCCGAGCGTGCTCATCTGGTCGCTCGGCAACGAGTCGTTCGCCGGCGCAGTGTTCCGCGCGATGCACGCCCACGCGCACGCGATCGACCCGAACCGTCCGGTGCATTACGAGGGTTCCGTGCATGATCGCGCGTTTGACGATGTGACCGACATCGAAAGCCGCATGTACGCGCATGCCGACGAAATCGAGGAATATCTCAAGTCCGATCCGAAGAAGCCGTATATTTCCTGCGAATACATGCACGCCATGGGCAATTCCGTCGGAAATATGGACGAATACACGGCTTTGGAGCGTTACCCGCAGTATCAGGCGGATTTATTTGGGATTTCATCGATCAGGCGATTCTCGACGGCAACGGCCGCATGTGCTACGGCGGCGATTTCGGCGACCGCCCGAGCGACTACGAGTTCTCTGGTGACGGCCTGCTGTTCGCCGACCGCACGCCGTCGCCGAAGGCGCAGGACGTCAAGCAGCTGTATGCGAATGTGCACATTGCCGTCGATGCTTCCGGCATCACGATCATCAACGACAATCTGTTTGTTTCGACGGCTGATTCCACGTTTGTGTTGCGTATTTTGGCTGATGGCAAGCCGGTTTGGTCTTCTTCGCGCCGCTTCGATGTTGCTGCAGGAGCAAGTGAACATGTTGAGATCGATTGGCCAGTTGACGATTACCGTGCAAGTGCGCAGGAGCTGGTTTTGGAGGCGTCCCAGCAGTTGACTTCCGCTTGCGATTGGGCTCCGGCTGGGTATGAGCTTTCGTTCGGCCAGTGCGTGGTTGCAGGTGGCAAGAACGTCTCTGCGGGCGATGCAGTTAACACCACTTCCGATGGAGCGATCACCTTGGGCCGCTGGAATATCGGCGCACGCAGTGCGGGCCGTGAAGCCCTGTTCTCCCTTGCACAGGGTGGCATGGTGTCGTACAAGCTTGGCGAGCGCGAATTCGTGTTGCGCAAGCCGCTGATCACCACGTTCCGTGCGCTGACCGACAATGATCGCGGCGCGGGCCATGCGTTCGAGCGTGCGCAGTGGCGGTTGCCGGAAAGTATGCGCGTTGCGTTGATACGAAGGTTGAGCCGATTGGCGAAACCGCAGTTTCCGTCACTTACACGTACGAGCTTGCGATTGCGCAGCGCACGAAGGTCACCATTCGTTACGTTGCCGATGTGCTCGGTCACGTCGACCTGCATGTTGCGTATCCGGGTGAAAAGGACGGCGATCTGTCGACGATTCCGGCATTCGGCATTGAATGGACGCTGCCGGTCGAGTATTCGAATCTGCGATTCTACGGTGTGGGCCCGGAGGAAACGTACGCCGACCGCAAGCATGCGAAGCTGGGCATTTGGGATACGAACGCCTTCCGCGATCGCGCGCCGTATCTGCTGCCGCAGGAAACCGGCAACCATGAGGACGTGCGTTGGGCTGAGATTACGGACGATTCCGGTCATGGCTTGCGCGTGAGCCAGACTGCGAATACTGAAACCGGCGTTACGAAGCCGTTTGCGATGAGCCTGCTGCCATATTCGAGCACGATGCTTGAGGAGGCGCTGCATCAGGACGAGCTTCCGGAGCCGAAGCACATGTTCCTGCGCGTGCTCGCCGCTCAGATGGGTGTCGGCGGCGACGATTCCTGGATGAGCCCGGTGCACGAGCAGTATCAGCTGCCCGCCGACCAGCCGCTCAACCTCGACGTAGCCTCGACCTGTTCTAGTTTCAAGGATTCAGTCGATTCCTACGTGCGAAATGCCTCCCGATTCTTGATTTCAAGGATCGGGAGGCATTCGTTGTGCCGCAAGTTGACTTTCGACCTCACGATTCGCAGTTCTGCCTCACGATTTCGCAAGATCGTGCGACAATTCGGAAAAAACATGCGATCAGACCATCAAAATGGACGATGAGGGGGATTTTGTTGATGGCTTAAATTAGACAGATTGCCTAGAATGAGGGCAGAACTTCCGAAACGTTCGAGCGCAGGCGGGCAAATCCGCGCGCGTCCGAGCGTCACGAAGCACGCTCTTCCAGGAAAGGGGCCATCATGAGCGACGCAATGAACAACCCGTATGCGAACAATCCGAATCAAAATGGCGGCAACGGACAGCAGCCACAAGGCCGGCCGGAATACGGGGCATACGCACCAAACCAGCAATCGCAATCCCAGCAGCAGGGCGGCAATCCCAACAATTCGGGCAATCCGCATCAAAGCGAGCCTCAGACCCCATGCTACTTCGACGGTCCCAACGCCAACCCGAATCCCAACCAGAACGGCTTCTTCTACGCGAGCTACACCACCGGTCAGCCGTACGGCCAACCATACGGACAGCAGAACAGCCAATCCGACGCTGACAACGGCACCAACAATTGGCAGCCGATCAGCCCGTTCAAACTCGTGGAGGAATGGCTCCCGAAGAAGGCAAAGAACGCGATCCGCGGCACGTATGCGGTGCTTGGCATCGCCGCCGTCATTCTCGGCCTGGCACTGCTGATCTGGCCGGGCGCACACTGAAAGTCGCCGCAATCGCGCTCGGCGCATACTTTGTGGTTTCCGGTGTGGTCCGCATTGTGACCGCAATCGTGGAACTCGGGCTTCCGGGAGGATGGCGCGTGCTTGACATTCTGATCGGCCTGATGCTGTCTGTCGGCGGTGTGGTCATGTTGAAGAACGCGGCGCTTTCCGGAGCCACACTCGCCGTGCTCATCACCATGGTGGTCGGCCTTGGTGGATGCTGGAAGGCGTGATGGCGCTCGTGGAATCGTGGCGCATGCCAAGCTCCGCATGGGCCGTAATCTACGCGCTGCTGTCGATCGTCGCCGGCTTCATCGTGCTGTTCTCCCCCGTCAGCTCCACGACTTGGCTGATTCTGTTCGGCGGATGCGCGCTTGTGGCGATCGGCATCGTCGCGATCGTACGTGCGTTCACCTTCGGCAAGTCCAAGCGCAAGTAATTTTTTGCGGCGCGGGCCGTAAGTCTGATTATCTCTGTTTTCCCAGGGGCACCAAGCAACAGCTCGGTGCCCTTTCCATAGCGAAATCGCTTTTTATACCAAGATTCAAAGTCGCACAACCATGAATCTTGGTATTAATACTGGTATATAATTGGGTATGAAATTCGGTTTTAAGAAAGGTTTATCATGGCAAGCGCACTTGACATACTCGATGACCTTGCTCCAATCAGCGAGCTCAGCAATGGTCGTACTTCCGCATTGTTGCAGCGGGCCGACCACAATCCAGTCATTCTGATCAAACGAAACAAGCCGTCCTACGTTCTCATGAATATCGAAAACTATCGCGCTCTCATGGAACGAATCGAAGACAACGAAGACTTGCTTCTTGCCGAAAAAAGACTCGCCAACAGTACTGGCACAACTATCAGCAACGAAGAGGTCATGCTCGATCTCGGCATTTCCCCAAGCGACCTCGCCGAGGCACCTGAGCCGGAACTCGCATGAACTGGCAAGTTGAATGGCTTGACGAAGCCAAGAAAGACATGCGCAAACTCGGCAAAGCCGAGCAAATCCAAGTACTCAAGGGAATCGAGAAAGTTCGCACAAACCCACTGCCCACCTCGCAAGGCGGGTATGGCAAACCGTTACGCAATGCCGAACGAACGAAACTTTCCAGGCTTTGCAAAATCAAATTCAGGGATATCGGCATTCGCGTTGTTTACGAACCGTTACTGCGAAATGGAATCATGACCATCATCGTCGTTGGCATTCGTTCCGATAGTGACGCTTACATCAAAGCCAACAAGAGACGCAAAGAATATGGACTATAAGATGCGTCCGCCAATTTTCAGCGAACGTTACTTTTTCTTCAAGATTAGCCGATGATTTTACAAAAGAAGTGACGATCGTCGCATGACATTGTCGATTTGCCCGACGTAAGATGAAGGCACAACAGAAGAACGAAGAAAAGAAAATAGACAACAAACACAGACTTACGGCAGCGGCCAGAGGAAAGAACAGAAAACAAGAACGCCGCCAAGCCGAACGAAAGGAAACATCATGAAGAACAACACTTTCAACCAGGTCATCAACGCCAACCTCGCTTCCATCGATCCGGGCTTCGGCCAGTCGCACTCGCCAAGCTTCCTCCGACCTCTTCAAGAAGGTCCTCAACAAGTAAGACCGCTTCCTAGACGGGAGGCAAGGCGCAGGCGCCACAGCACCTCGCCCCTCTTCTTTCCAATCCTTAAATCACATAGCGGGAGCCGCGGTTCCAAACGGAATCGCGGCCTCCCGCTTTTCACGTACGCCGGCTACCCCTCCTCAACAGCGAGATTGCGGCGGCGGCGCGTTCGCGTGGGCCGCGCGTCACGTAGAAGCCGATTGCCACGATGACGAACATCACCGTGCAGCAGATCCACAGCACACGGCTGCCGAACGCGTTGAGAATCCAGCCTCCGACCAACGGCGAGAACGCGTTCGACAGCGACCACACCAGGTTGTATAACCCTTGGTAGGTGCCGCGCACATCCTTTGGCGCGATGTTCGCCACCGTTGTGGCGGCAATCGGGAACGTGCCCAGCTCGCCAAGCGTCCACAGCACGGTCGCGATTGCGAACGCCACCCACGAATTCGCGCCGATCTGGAACGCGTATCCGACCGCCGTGATGGACATGCCGAGCACCAGCACTCGGGTGTTGCTCATCCGCTGGAACAGACCGATCGCGGGAATCTGCAGCAGACACAGCAGGCCGCCGTTGATGGTCAGCAGACTGGAATATTCATCCGTGCCAAGGCCGATCTGCGTCATGGAAATCGGCAGGCCGCTGACGATCTGGTAATACGCCAGCGTGTACAGGAACATCAGCACCACCATCGACATCAGCGCGCCGTCGGCGCATGCGCGACGATAGCTGCGCCATACGGAGAACCGCTGCGGCCGCTGCGATTCGCCGGTTTGTTTCACAGCATGTTCCACGGCATTTCCCGCAGCTGATTCCGTGGCTTGCGACGCCCGTGCCGGCGCGACCTCGCCCCGCGGGCGCTTGCCCAGCCCGACTTCCTTGAAGAACACGATCATCAAGATCGTGGCGAACACCAGCACCGCGGCTTCCGCGTAGAACATCAGCGCATAGGAGATCTTCACCAACTGGTTGGCGATGATCGGGCCGATCGCGAAGCCGAAATTCGCGGCCCACGTCTGCAGCGAATACGCGCGCTTCTGTTTGCGGAACGGCACCACGTCGGACACGTACGCCGCGACCGCGGGCGCGGCATGGATGAGATGGCGCCGTAGACCAGCAGCGCGATCGCCATGATCCACGGATTGCCGATGAACGCCAGCAGGACCAGCATCGCGGCGGAGCCGAGATTGCCGATGACGATCATCGCCGGGCGGCCGAAGCGGTCGGACAGCGCGCCGCCATACAGGCAGCCGAAGATGCCGCCGAAACCGTACATGGAGACGATGGTGCCGGCCATGCCCGCGCTGACATGCATGTCGGACACCAGATACATGGAAAGGAATGACGTGACGAAGCGGCCCATCCACAGGATAAGCAGCGTGACCCACAAGCCCCAGAACATGAGGGGCAATCCGAAAATCTCTTTGTTCTTCTCCATTCTTGCCATCATATCGAGCAATATCGAGCGGACGCGATGCCAGTAGCCTTTTCCCGGGGTGCTGGGAGAATGGACAACTATGGCAATGAAAAAGGACCGACCAAGGGTCGGGTGGAAAGCATCGTAACGCGCTGAGGGGCAAGGGACCGACCCCCAAGGCCGAAGATCGCGTATATCACAAGGCTTACAAGGAAAAGCAGGCTACCAATCGTCGTAAGATGGCTGATCCGCGACTGGCGGCACGCCGTCGCGCGGCAAAGTTCAGCTCAGAATCCGACGATCTCGTCATCGGTCGCAACGCCGTTCTCGAAGCGTTGCGCTGCGGCGTGCCCGCGAGCACGCTGTATGTGGCCGCACGCATCGAGCACGACGATCGCACGCGCGAAATCATTCGTCTCGCCGGTATTCACGGACTGAACCTCATGGAAGCCGACCGACTGGAAATGGACCGTATCGCACGCTCCTCCAACCATCAGCGTGGTGATGAAGGCGCAGCCGTTCCAGTATTCCTCGCTCGCCGAGCTGGTGGAACGCGCGGACAAGAAGTCCCGCGCCATGGAAGCGGCCAACTCCGCAAGCGCACGCATTGCGGCACGTCCGCTGTTCATCGCGCTTGACGCGTCACCGATCCGCAGAACCTGGCGCGGTCATCCGTTCCGCAGCCGCATTCGGCGCGAACGGCGTGATCCTGCCGGAACGTCGTTCCGCTTCGGTCACCGCAGCCGCATGGAAGGTGTCCGCAGGCGCAGCCGCGCACATGCCGGTCGCCCGCGTGGTGAACCTCACCAAAGCCATTGAAAGCCTGAAGGAACGCGGCTACTACAGCGTCGGTCTTGACGGTGGCGGTGACGCTCTCGTTGGCGAAACCGGTTTTGAAACCGATCCGCTGGTTGTGGTGCTCGGTTCCGAAGGCAACGGCCTGAGCCGTCTCGTACGCGAGACATGCGATTCCATCGCCGGCATCCCAATGTCGAACATGGTCGAATCGCTGAACGCTTCCGTCGCAGCGGGCATCACGCTGTATTCCGTCGCACGCGCCCGCCGCGAGGCCGGTGCCGCCGCTGACGCGAAGTAATCAACACGAAGCGACAGGAAGTAAGCACAACGAAACTGCAGAAGTAAACACAACAAGGCAGCAAGTCCGAAATACATATGAGCGGATAGTCCATACGGATTATCCGCTCATTCTATTTTGCGAGCTTGTACTTTCCGATCGCTCCACTCCCCCGCTAACGCACGTCCGTCGCTTTCAAAAGTCAAAATTTTTTTGTCTTTGGGTGTTGC
>ENA-OQAS01001155-OQAS01001155.1-human-gut-metagenome-genome-assembly--contig:-NODE-1155-length-12806-cov-2.907879_pt1 | contig 12806 bp, 17 predicted proteins | sample MGYA00242733_ERZ504523 | MGnify/ENA primary metagenome ERZ504523 (study PRJEB26092, sample SAMD00036239) | human gut metagenome | host: Homo sapiens | study: EMG produced TPA metagenomics assembly of... | reverse complement strand
TAATCTCTATCATCTCAACAATTCTTCCGTCTGGTGAAATACCTGAAAGCTGCATACCATTTTCAACAAGAACTTTTCTGTAGTCATTATTTACTTCATATCTGTGTCTATGTCTTTCATTAATAGTTTCTTCGCCATATAATTCATATGCCTTAGAATCCTTGGCAAGCACACAAGGTATGAACCAAGTCTTAAGTTCCACCGATATCGTCAATACCTTCCTGATCTGGCATAAGGTGAATTACTGGATGTGTTGTATCTGGCTTTAACTCAACACTGTGCGCATCTTCATATCCAAGAACGTCTCTTGCAAATTCTACGATTGCAAGCTGCATTCCAAGGCAGAGACCTAAGAATGGCACGTTATTCTCTCTTGCATATTTTATAGCCTGAATCTTTCCTTCTACACCTCTGTCACCGAATCCACCTGGTACAAGAATACCTGATACATCTGATAATAATTCAGCGGCATTATCCTTAGTAACTGTCTCTGAGTCAATCCATTTGATTGTGACATCAGCAGAATTATATACACCGCCGTGCTTTAATGCCTCAACTACTGAAATATAAGCATCGTGAAGCTGTATATATTTACCTACTAATGCAACTGTAACCTTCTTAGTTGGATTTTCCAAGCCTTGCACATAGCTCTCCACTCATCTAAATCTGGTTCTGGACAATCAAGCTCTAGACATTCGCAGGCTACCTGTGCAAGATGTTCTTCTTCCATAGCAAGTGGTGCATCGTAAAGTATCTCAACATCAAGATTTTGTAATACGTGTGTCTTTGGCACGTTACAGAATAATGCAATCTTATCCTTAATACCAGGTTCAAGTTGGTGCTCTGTACGGCATACTAAGATATCTGGCTGAATACCCATTCCCTGTAATTCCTTAACACTTGCCTGAGTAGGCTTTGTCTTCATCTCGCCTGAAGCCTTAAGATAAGGAATAAGTGTAACGTGTATAAGAATAGCATTTTCGTGTCCAACTTCGTGCTGGAACTGTCTGATTGCCTCTAAGAATGGCTGTGATTCGATATCACCTACTGTTCCACCAACCTCGATAATTGCAATCTTAGTTTCATCAGTTGAATAATCTCTATAAAAACGGCTCTTTATTTCATTAGTTATATGAGGAATTACCTGAACTGTTCCTCCACCAAAATCGCCACGGCGTTCCTTCTGTAATACAGACCAGTATACCTTACCTGTTGTTACATTAGAATTCTTATTAAGACTTTCATCAATAAATCTTTCATAATGCCCAAGGTCAAGGTCAGTCTCCGCACCATCATCTGTTACAAATACTTCACCGTGCTGGATTGGGTTCATTGTTCCCGGGTCAATGTTAATATATGGGTCGAACTTCTGCATAGTCACCTTAAATCCACGTGCTTTTAATAATCTACCGAGTGAAGCTGCTGTGATTCCTTTACCAAGACCTGAAACTACACCACCTGTTACAAATACATATTTTACAGACATTATTCCTCCTATCCGCCTTTCGGCTTACACATTAATCAACATTCCTACATTATTTTCAACATTATACAGTCATAAATTGCAAATTTCCACATTTTTTTATAATTAAATCTGTATTAATTCTGATACATTTATTTCATTTTATAATCGTTAATAAAATGTCTTTTCTATGGCAGATATAACGTATTCTGACTTAATATTATTAAGCTGGACGATATTAATATTAGTTATCTTATCTTTATTAATATAACCATTAATAATATCCTCCCCTTTATCATTCTTCTCATATCTGAACTCAGTATCTGATATGGTGAGAGCTATTCCCTGTCCTGTATATTTGGAATATGCTTCCTTTAATGTCCATATTCTAAGAAAACGGTTCTCATCTTCGCCAATCCACCGACATTCATTATCAGTAAAAAATCTTCTGGCAACCTTTAAATAATTCTTTCTTGTATGCTCTATATCCACACCAACTGCATTTTCTGATATGGCACATACAACATAATCTCCTGTGTGGGAAAGATTAAAATGTATATTCTTATCCGCATACTCCGGCTTATTATTCGCCGTAAGTTTGATATCATAATCATAAGCCTTATCATATCCGCTGATAAGCTTATTTATATCTATATCATATTCCGAATTACTTTCCCATAAATGTCCTGCGTGGATATTCTCTCTTTCCCGCTTGGAAGCCTCAATTAGATAATTCTTATCTACACAATTCCCAGTTATATAATTATGAGCTATATAATTCCCAGCTTCATAGTCCTTTGTCGCATAATTAAGAAGAAGCCCTGCAACAAGGCTTCTCCTCTTATCTTCCATATATTGATATCTGTCAATCTTCTCCTGCCTGTACTCTGGCACAAGCATTTTCCCAGTGTTAAACATATCCTCGGTTATATCAGATATGTCCGTTATATACAATCTCATATTCTTCCTATACTGTTGCTGTATCGAACTGGCTCTCATATAAGTTCTTATAAAATCCGCCAGCCGCAAGCAGTTCTTCGTGATTACCCTTTTCTATAATATGTCCGTCTTTCATAACAAGTATAACATCTGCTGACTGTATTGTAGAAAGCCTGTGGGCAACTATAAAGCTTGTTCTTCCTTCCATAAGCTTGTTAAATGCGTTCTGAATTTTTATTTCAGTTCGGGTATCTATAGATGAAGTTGCCTCATCAAGAATAAGCATTGGTGGTCTTGTAAGCATAATTCTTGTTATGCACAAAAGCTGCTTCTGCCCCTGTGAAAGACTTCCTCCGTCCTCACCAATCGCTGTATCAAACCCATTAGGAAGACGCTTTATAAATCCGTATGAGTATGAAGCCTTAGCTGCCTCAATAATCTCTTCTTCTGTGGCATCCGGCTTTCCCATAGTGATATTCTCCCTGATAGTTCCTGCCTTAAGCCATGTTTCCTGTAATACCATACCAAAACCGTGTCTTAATGAATACCTTGTCATATCCCTTATATCAACACCTGATACATCTATGCTTCCTGAATTAACATCATAAAACCTCATTAAAAGGTTGATTACTGTTGTCTTACCACAGCCTGTAGGACCTACAATCGCAATCTTCTGTCCCTTCTTAACGTGAAGTGTGAAGTCCTCTATAAGCTTTCTGTCTGGTGTGTATGAGAAGTATACGTTATTAAGGTCTACCCTGCCATCAATATCTGTAACACTAACTGCTGATGGTGCATCTGGAATTTCTGGTTCTTCCTCTATAAGCTCGAACATTCTTCCTGCACACGCAATGGCATTCTGAAGCTCTGTTATAACGCCTGATATTTCATTAAAAGGCTTAGTATACTGTGTAGCATAACTTAAGAAGCTTGATAACTGTCCAACTGTTATGCCTCCGCCTATTGCAGAAAATGCACCTGCAACAGCTACTGCTGCATACACAAGGCTGTTGACAAATCTCGTCGATGGGTTAGTTATTGATGAGAAGAATATAGCTCTTAAAGAATACTTCTGTAATCTTTTATTAATCTCGTCAAATTCTTCTACTGCCCTTTCTTCATAGCCGTATGCCTTTACAACCTTCTGTCCGCCAATCATCTCATCAATAAATGCCGTCTGCTCACCTCTTGTTTCTGATTGGAGCTTGAACATTGAAAATGTCTTCTTAGCAATAAAGCTTGCAACAAATAATGAAACCGGGGTTATAACAACAACTACAAGTGTAATCTTTACATTTATTGTAAGCATAAATATAAGTGTTCCTGCAATTGTAAGCACACCTGAAAAGAACTGTGTAAATCCCATTAAAAGACCATCTGCGAACTGGTCAACATCGGCAATTACACGGCTTACAATATCACCATATGACTGTGCGTCAATATATTTAAGAGGAAGCTTCTGTAACTTTTCCATAGCCTCATCTCTTATATCTCTTGTAACGTGGTAAGTTATCTTATTATTGCATATATTCATTATCCACTGTGACAGTGCTGTTATGGCAACAACAATTCCTATTGTTATAAGCACCTTTGTTATGCCTGCAAAATCAACATTGCCCGGTCCTATAATATGGTCAATTCCTCTACCAACAAGAATTGGCACATACAATGTAGAAGCAACTGTTACAGCAGCCATAAGGATTGATATAACAAGAAATCCACTATATTTCTTTATTCTTTTAATACTTTGCCAAGCGTAGACTTCTGCGCTTCTCTTTTATCCTTATTATCTTTCATAACTAATCTCCATTCTGACCTATGACTTGAACTGTGAATTATATATTTCCCTGTATACTTCACAATTCTCCAAAAGTTCTGTATGTGTACCTATTCCTGCAACCTCACCATCATCAAGCACGATAATTTTATCTGCGTGCATAAGTGATGCTGAACGCTGTGATACTATAAATACTGTAGGATTATTAGGCATCGTTCTTATAGACTTTCTAAGTGCCGCATCTGTAGCAAAGTCAAGAGCTGATGCACTGTCATCAAGAATAAGGACATCTGGCTTTTTAACAACTGCCCTTGCAATTGTAAGTCTTTGTCTTTGTCCACCTGAAAGGTTCTTACCACCCTGTTCAATCATATAGTCAAGGCGGCCTTTCTTCTTATCAACGAATTCCTTCGCCTGTGCTATTGCAAGTGCATCATCTATCTCTTTATCTGTAGCATCTGCCTTAGCCATCTGGATATTCTTTCTTATGCTTCCTTTGAATAATACTGCCTTCTGCATTACTATTCCGACTTTGTCCCTTAACTGTTCTATATTAATATCTTTAACATTAGTTCCATTTATTAATACTTCGCCACTGGTTGCATCATAAAACCTTGGTATAAGTCCGACAAGACTTGACTTACCTGAACCAGTACCACCTATTATACCGATAGTCTGTCCCCTGTAAGCCTTAAAATTAACGCCGGCAATACTTGTATCACCAGCTCCATTATACTTAAGGGCAACATTCTTAAATTCTACGACAGGAACATTTTCTTTATATGCTGATAAATCCATACTGCCATCCTTCATACTTGGCTGCACTTCAAATATTGACTCAATTCTTCCTGCACAGGCAAGAGCCTTAGTTATATTAATTACAAGATTAGCAAGCTTGATAAGCTCAACAAGTATCTGTGACATATAATTGTAAAGGGCTACAACCTGTCCCTGCGTAAGACCACCTTGATTAACTCTTATCGCACCAACCATATAAGTGCAATTATTGAAACATTAACAACTGTGTAAGTAAGAGGATTCATAAGACCTGAAATCTTACCTACGAACTTCTGCAGATGATTAAGTTCTTCATTCTTATTCTTAAAACGTGCAAATTCATCGTCCTGCTTATTAAATGCTCTTATTACTCTTACACCTGTAAGATTTTCCCTTGTTATTCCAAGGATTGTATCAAGACCTGCCTGTACCTTCTTATATAAAGGTCTTGTTCCTATCATAATTCCAAATACTATAACGGCAAGGACTGGTATAGCTGCGACAAATATAAGTGCCGCCTTGACATCTATTGTAAATGCCATAATCATAGCACCAAATACAATAAATGGAGAACGTAAGAATAATCTTAATACAAGATTAACACCATTCTGAATCTGGTTAATATCACTTGTCATTCTTGTCATAAGAGTTGACGTTCCAATGTCGTCCATCTCCGTGAACGAAAGTGACTGTATATGCTTGAATAAAGCATGCCTTATTCCTGTAGCACAGCCAACTGCCGCCTTGGCACTGAAATACTGTGCTGTTATTGAACATACAAGACCTATAATTGCAAGGCCTAAAAGCATAAGGCACATTTTTACTATATAAGCTGTGTCCTGCTGTCCTATGCCCCTGTCAATTATAGAAGCAACTACCAATGGAACGAATAACTCAAAAGAGTGCTTCAAGCATTTTAAAAAGTGGTGCTAACACACACTCTTTTTTTAATTCTTCCAGATACTTTAGAATCATCTTCATTACTCTTTACCTCACTTGTCCTTATCTTTAAACAGCCAATGGATTATCTTACTCTAAATCTATAGCTCTGATAAAAGATTCTCATATGCATACGCTCTCTTGCTCATAAAATATTGATTATACACTTCATAATTATAATATGAATGTTCATACTGTCTTGAATACAGATGAGCAAGGTCTACCTTCCGTGTAAATGAAAGTTCTTTGTTATTATACCACCAGTCAGCAATATTCAGCATTTTAATTGCAATTATTCCAACAATACCGCCCTTGACTTTTAAAAGCAGATTATAATCATATACTGAATCAAGAAAATATCTGTACAGATAATACATAAGAAGCTGTTCATATTCAGTTTCATCTTCCTTGTGGTATTCGTCAAATTCCTTCACAACAGCCCTGAACTGCTCTGCACTTGTACATTCCTCAAAGAAATTATTAACTTCCTCTGTGTATATATTCCAATCTTTATTAATAACTTCCATTCCCTCAAAACTTTCAAAGAACTTTCTTATATGCTTATATGTATCTTTCTTTCCAGCAGCAATACGCCTTGCCCTGTTTAACTTATTTTCCCTGTAGGCTTCCTTGGCAAAACGTCCACATACACCTACTATAAGTTCATCTCTTTCTCTATCAAGATAATCCTGTATATTCCTTGCAAACATCAGTATAAGCACGCATCTTTCCATTATCGTGTAATCTCTGTCCGTGGCTATATTATATGCTATAATTCTTGCCTGCCTTAACTGTACAAAGGTAAGCGGGTCTATATCATTGTAGCTGTTAATCTGCTCCCTGTTCTTTACCTCTCTGAATTTAAGCTCGCCCTTATATCCTAATATAAGCTCACCTGCTGTCTTACAGGATGGTGCAATTCCAATCTCCCTTGTATTGCCATATTCATTAATAAATCTGGGAAACTCTGCACACGTTTCACACAGCGAATCCTTACCAAGCTTGATATAAATCTCACACAAATTCTTCTTATTAAGAAATGGACATCTTCCCTCTTTTAGCGTAAATGTACAGCCACCATCTTCAGATGGCACCATAACACTTCTTAACTTATTGCCAAATGACCCAATTACTCTCCTATACTGCTTGTACGACTCTTTATCAACATCAACATCCCAGCCTGCACAGCATGTATCCGTACATTCTCCCGCTATACATTTAAAATTCTTATAATAATCTGGTGTAACTATCTTCATTTAAGCCTGCTCTGCCTTTCTTTTAGTGTACTTCTACTTTATATATCCTAAGATATTCATACAATTTAACCCTTTATATTTTCTAATATTCGTGTATTTTCTAAACCTGCTGTGTCTTTCTGCCTGTTATAAGTGAATATATTGAAGTTATTGTAAGCACAGCAAATACTGCCACTCCAATAAAAAATGTATAGAACATATAAGGATTATTCTGTAAAAACACTGCAGCTGACGATGTATACACATCATTAAGTGTCACGCTTACTCCAAGTATATTGGCATACTGTGGATATTTCACCATTGTAAGCATTGCAAAATAATACACAGCTATAAGCTCTGGCACACTGCATACAAGTGAAACAGCTATGCTTATTGTCCTTATAATAAATGTATTATTATTCACCAGCTTTCTTGCAAGCACGCTGAATACTACCGAAGCCACCATAAATACCATAAACATAACATAATCATCAACCATCGAAGCTACCCTGTTAAACATATCTTCTCCGGATATTCCCTTATAAGTAATCATCAGCACATAGAAATTATATATCGTCCTTATTCCCATAAAAAATGCACCAATAATAACAACCCTGAATATAATATTTATAATCTTATTATCATTATTCTTCATATAATTCCTCATCTCCTTTAGTAATCACGCTATCTTTATATTTTACATTATTTCTAATATAATTCAATATTTATAATTTTACTTTTTATCATTGAAATATGATACATAATCTGTGTATAATTATAACATTATAATTAAACGAAAGGATTAAAATGATGAACACTAAAAAGCTCTCAACATTCAAACGCCTTTTTATGCTCTCTGTTGTGCTTGTGTTAAGCCTTGCAAGTACATTGACACTTACTGCCTGTGGCAGTAAAATTCCAGAGAACACTGTATTTTCAGTAGATGACCTTGCTGGAAAGTCAGTCGGCGTACAGCTTGGAACTACAGGTGACATATAATGTTTCCGATATGGAATCTGATGGTTCAGGAACTAAGGTTGAACGATACAATAAAGGAAATGATGCAATTCAGGCTCTTAAGCAGGGCAAGATTGATGCTGTTGTAATTGATGCACAGCCAGCTAAAGCATTTGTTGCTGCTAACAACGAACTTATGATTCTTGATGAAGAATTTGTTACAGAAGAATATGCTATATGTATTGCCAAGAACAATTCATCACTAACAGAAAAAGTCAATGAGGCGTTAAATGTCCTTATTGCCAACGGAACAGTTAATACAATTATCAATAATTATATTGGTGAAAATGCCTCTAAAGAGGCATATGTACCTACAAGCTCAGGTTCTAACGGAACTCTTACTATTGCTGTTAACGCTTACTTTGAACCTTATGAATATTACAGCAATGGCAAGGTGTGTGGTATTGATGTCGATATTTCCAATGCCATAGCTGATTACCTTAATATGAAGATTGATGTTGAAGATATGGAATTTGATTCAATTATTACTGCTGTATCTTCTGGAAAAGCAGATTTTGGTATATCTGGTATTACTGTTACAGAAGAACGTCTGAAGAATATTGATTTCTCAATCCCTTACACAACTTCAAGCCAGGTTGTTATCGTAAGAAATAATGATGTTAAAGCTTCTGGTTCTAGTTTTGCTGATAAATTCAAGAGTGATTTCATTGATGATGCAAGATACCAGTATCTTCTCACAGGTTTAAGAAATACTCTTATTATTGCAATATGTGCCGCACTTATCGGTATTGTAATAGGTTTCCTTATTGCAATCGTACGTTCTAACCACGATAAGACAGGTAAGATGAAGGTGCTTAACTTCCTCTGCAACATTTATCTCACAGTTATACGAGGAACACCTACAATGGTACAGCTGCTTATTATATACTATGTAATATTCAGCTCAGTACATATTAACAAGATTGTTGTTGCACTCCTTGCCTTTGGTATTAACTCTGGTGCTTATGTTGCCGAAATCTTCCGTTCAGGTATTATGTCAATTGACAACGGACAGTTTGAGCCGCACGAAGCCTTGGTCTTAACTATAGACAGACTATGATTCAGGTAATACTTCCACAGGCATTTAAGAATGTACTTCCAGCACTTGCCAATGAATTTATCGTACTCTTAAAAGAGACATCAATAAGTGGTTATATCGGTCTTAACGACCTTACCCGTGGCGGTGATATTATCCGAAGCATAACTTATGATCCAATGCTTCCACTTTTCGGTGTTGCACTTATATATCTTGTACTTGTTGTGATTCTTTCATCACTTGTAAAGAAACTTGAAAGGAGATTAAGAAGCAATGAACGACACTAATGTAATTCTTGAAGTAAAAAATCTTAAAAAGACATTTGGCGACCACGTTGTACTTAAGGACATTAATACAACTATTACCAAGGGCGAAGTTATTGCATAATAGGTCCTTCCGGCTGTGGTAAATCTACATTTTTAAGATCACTTAATCTACTTGAAGTTCCTACCTCAGGACATATCATATATGAGGGCAATGACCTCACAGAAAAGGGTGTAAATGTTGATAAATTAAGACAGAGCATTGGAATGGTATTCCAGCATTTTAATCTCTTTCCTAATATGACAATCAAGAAAAATATCACTCTTGCACCTACACAGTTAGGACTTATGAGCAAAGAAGATGCTGACAAGAAAGCCTTAGAGCTTCTTGAACGTGTTGGCCTTTTAGACAAAGCTGACTCTTACCCTGATATGTTATCTGGTGGACAGAAGCAGCGAGTTGCAATAGCAAGAGCTCTTGCTATGAACCCGGAGATTATGTTATTTGATGAACCTACTTCTGCCCTTGACCCTGAGATGGTTGGTGAAGTACTTGCAATTATGAAAGAGCTTGCCGCAGATGGTATGACTATGATGGTAGTTACACACGAGATGGGCTTTGCAAGGGAAGTCGCTACACGCTGTATGTTCATTAATGAAGGTATGATTGAAGAGGACGAAGCTCCTAAGGAATTCTTTGATAACCCAAAGAGTGCACGACTTAAAGATTTCTTATCTAAAGTATTATAATAATAATATCCAAAAGCTTATTTTAATATTTTAAGAATTAAGCTATAATAAATAATAGTAATTAAGGCAGGTGTTAATTATCATATAATCTGATGTATAATTAACACTTGCTTTATTATTTAGTACCTGTACTAAAGATTAATAAATCACATCGAGGAGGAGCTATATGGAACAATTCAAAAAAGACCTGATTACAACAGGCCGTCCCAGTTTTATTCCAGCACTAATATTGGGAATAATCGCTATTATATCAGCAGTTACCGGAATTGCTTTTGAATTCAGCCGTTATGATAATTTCGACCCAACACATAAAGGTCTTGCACAGCTTAACGCTATATATCTTATGGGACCATTCGCCGAGGAAACTACTAATGGAAAAGTAACTGCAAGATATTATATTGCAGAGGACACCAATGGATATTTATGTGTGATAAGCACTAACAAGAATACTTCAGTACCTGTATATGGACAGGATTTTACTGACGGCAATGACATTTACTCTTTCACACCACAGACACTTAAAGGTAACAGAGTTAAAATATCTGCAAAGCTTGCTTCCTACCTAGTTAAATACTTCAAAAACTCAGGTCTTGGTATTACTACTTCTAACTACACTGATTACTTTGGAAGCTATTATCTTGATACTAATTACAACCGGCACCAGCTCTCTATTGTATTTTATATATGTTCCGGCATATTGGCATTTGCAGCTATTATGTTATTCATATCAGGAAACCGTAATGGTGCATTTATCAAGCAGAAAATGGCACAGCTTGAAGCCGATGGTTCTCTCAACGCCTTATATGAGAACTTTGCTACTAATAAACATTTTTTCTCTAATAAGTTAAAACTCGCTGTATCACCTGATTACATTATTGACCTGAATCGTACCACCAATGGATTTAATGTTATTCCATTAGATACTATTACCAATGTTTATGTATGCAATATAGCTGACGGCAAGCTTACAGGCACTAACTATATTGCCCTGGAGGTTGAATTCGGCAACAGAATAACTATTGCTCCTCACGAGGGTGAGCTGACTGAATATAATTATGTAGTCAATAACATAAGACATTTTATTAAAGAAAGACACGGGAGGCAGATGCATGATAGTTATTTACAGTTATGGTACAATATACAAAAAAGATGCTGATACTGGTGTTTTCCAGTGTCCTAACTGTGGACATATAACTCCACACGGCTTATACAGACGAATTAACCGTGTTTCTATATTCTATATACCTGTTATTAATATAAGGGGTAAAAGCGGCGAAACGTGTGAATATTGCGGATTTGTACGCCCACTAAATATAAGCGATTACAGAAAGGCTAAGAAAGCTGCAAGACAGTAATTAAGCAGATTATTGTTATACACTTGTCCATACTAATACGGCACCGGCAATGTAATATTAAATAAGCACTCTTATACTTGACCTATGTCTCTAGTGCTGTAGATTTAGATTATTGACACAATAAAACAGATGATTAATTATGTATCTATACAGCAGACCAGAACTAAATTCCGGTCTGTTACAGGAAAATCACATAATTAACCATCTGTTTTTAAGACTGCATTTTCTTCTTTCCAATAATAAGAAGGACCACACCTGCTGCAATAAAGAATATTGATATAAACTGCGATGTTGAAAGAATACCTATCTCGCCCCTGTAATCATTTCTTAAGAACTCAATAAGAAATCTTCCAATCCCATATAAAATCATATATAAATAGCCAATTCCACCAGCTGGAAGCACAAGCTTTCTACCATCTTTCTTCCTTATTGTATAGCCTATAAAATGTGCAACCGCAATAAGTATTATCATATGAATTATATTAGCTCCTGCTGATATAAGCTGTGTAGGAATAAGCTTTACACCTGCTGGTGCCTGAGAACCCACTGGAATATCACGCCAAATGCACTGTCTGTCACACGTCCATAGCAACAGCCTGCAAGATAACAACCTATTCTTCCAAAGCCCTGTGCTAATGCTATCTCCGGCATTATAAGATCAAAATACTCAAGGAAATTAATCTTCTTAATCTTACAATAAAGCATACTGCAAAGCACACCTGCTATAATTCCTCCATACACAACAAATCCTGATGAACCTAATACCTCTTTAGGATTTTTAATAAAGCTGTCAAATTCAACTATTATAAATAAAAGTTTTGCTCCAGCAAATCCTGTAAGTCCTGCGATTATCGCTATATCTATAACCGACTCGTCCTTAAGTCCAAGTTTCTTTGCTCTGTATTCACCAAGAATCATAGCAAGGATAAATCCAAGTGCTATCATAAAGCCATAGCCGTGAACGGTCAGCCCTCCTATTTTAAACAAATCTGTCTTCATATATATCCTCTTTTCTTTAAATTCCAAACATCTTTATATTAATAATTATCTTTATATCAGAAGCGTTCCACATTCCAAGCATTTCTATATTAACCATCATCTTTATATCTGAAGCCACTCTACATTCCGAACATCTCTATGGATTTATCAAGTCTTTCCTTGAATTCTTCAAAGAATTTATCTGCTTCGTAACCTTTCATGTAAAATGTTCTGAGATTATACATATTAAGTATCTTAATCTGTTCCTCAGAAAGTCC
>ENA-OQAS01001154-OQAS01001154.1-human-gut-metagenome-genome-assembly--contig:-NODE-1154-length-12829-cov-2.060148_pt1 | contig 12829 bp, 18 predicted proteins | sample MGYA00242733_ERZ504523 | MGnify/ENA primary metagenome ERZ504523 (study PRJEB26092, sample SAMD00036239) | human gut metagenome | host: Homo sapiens | study: EMG produced TPA metagenomics assembly of... | reverse complement strand
CCTCGACATGGCAATGCATGTTATTGTGGAGACAGCAAGAGGCATAGAGATGGGAACTGTCCTCATTCCGCCGAAGGAGGTGGATGATGATAAGGTGGTTTCACCGCTTAAGCCTGTCATCAGAGTGACCGCACATAGGATTTTCCGGAAACAATCTCCCAGCAGATATAATCGTCCTCTGCATCATACGGAGAAGTCTGTGCTTTCACTTCAAATTTCTTTCCCTGTGCGACGCTTCGCTTCGACTGTGCAAGCGTAACCTTGTCCGGTATGCCATGGTAATCGGCACGCGCGGAAACGGCACCGGTACCTGTGACAGCTGCTACAATAAGACATGCGGTTACAAACTGTTTCGTTCTTCTTTTCATATTATAAATCCTCCTTAAATCAATTGGTACTTTGATTACATAATGATTGTATCATGCAATTATTAGAAAAATATTAGTAAATGGAGGCAGAAGTCCGGAAAATGCAGCCTAAGATTGTCCGGCCGGCATCCGCACCACAAACGTACTGCCCTGATCCACCACACTTTCCACAGTCACCGTCCCGTGATAAAAACGTGCGATCTCATAAACATTGCCAGCCCAAGCCCGGTACCTTCGCCACCGCGGGAAGCATCCGCCTGGTAAAAGCGGCGGAAAATTTTCTCCTGTTCATTACGGGCAATCCCGATTCCGTCATCTGCAACCGACAGGACAAGAGAAGAATCTTCCTGCCAGAGCCGCACCCGGATATGTCCGTTTTCCCTGCCATAGCGGTACGCATTGCTCACAAGATTCACCAACAGCCGCGAAAAAAGTTCCGGATTGACCGAAATCATGACCGTTTTCGTTTCATACTCCAACGTAATCCCACGCTCCCGGATAAGCTTCATATCCGAACAGACCGCTTCCACAAGCTCCGCCGCATCAACGAAAGCGTCCGGATACTTCCCGGAGCGCATCTCCAGCCGGGCAAAATCCAGCATATGATTGATCAGCTTCGTCATTTTCTGCCCCTGCCTGCGGATCACCAGCAGGGCATCCATATATTCTTCGGTCGTCCGTTCCCGTTCCAGCGTGTAGTCACACTGCGCGGAAATCACAGCCATAGGAGTCCGAAGCTCATGGGACGCATCTGACGTAAACTGCCGTTCCCGCTCGAAAGCCAGCTCCAGCCGGTCAAGCATCTCGTCAAAAGTTGACGCAAGCTGGTGCAGCTCATCATCCCCTTCGCCGATATCAATCCGTTGTTTCAGATCATTTCCCTCACTGATCTGTTTTGCCGTCCACGAATTTTCTGGAGAGGTTTCAATGCATGTCCGGCGATCAGATATCCGCAACAGCGCCGCCACAACCCAGAGTGCAGAAGAATCACAGCAGCCGGATCATCCCGGACATCTGCCGCTCCCCCTGCTCCTCCGACACCATACCGCGAAGCCATAAATCGTCCAGACCGTTTTCCGAAAGCTTGCGGTCAAACACATAGTACCAGGTACCATCAGAGAGGAGCTTCTGAATCCGGGAATCCTCAAAACGCATTCCGGACACAATGGAAAACGCGGAATCACTTCCGTATAGCAGCCCCGAATGCTCATCATACAGCCCCGTGTATACCTCATTCACCTCACACAGAAAATCATCATCGATATCCAGATATCCCGAACCATGCCGTATCAGATAATCGTACCGTTGCTCCTTCAGCGCCTGGCTGGAAGGCAAAGGTATTCCACCTCATCCACATTATTCTCCACCGCCTGCACCAGACAATCCTGTATCGTTTTGATCAATCTGACGGCTTACCGCAAAAACAGCCAGATAAGCAAAGAGCACGACAACGATCGATGCGGCAGTAAACCAGACCGTAATCTTCAAGCGGACAGACAACTTCTTTCGATAGGTAACCTCTTTTTAACAGGCGATTTCTTCACAATAGCAACTTCCTTCCTTATATAAATGACTTCTTCATAATCGATACCCCCCTGCCCTCAGACCTCTTCCCGCAGCACAAAACCCCTGCCGCGGACAGTGTGGATCAGTTTGCGGTCAAAGCCATCGTCCACCTTCCTGCGAGATAGCTGATGTAGACATCAACCACATTTGTCCCACCTTCATAATCAAAATTCCACACATGATCCTCAATCATTTCACGCGACAACACACGCCCCTGATTATACATCAGATATTCCAGCAGAGCGTACTCCTTCGCGGACAGATGGATTTCCATTCCGTTTCGTGCAACCGTGTGCGCACTGCAGTCCATCGACAAATCCCCGATACAAAGAACATTGCTGGAGGCACCGAAAGAAGTCCGCATCATCGCACGAAGCCGCGCGGACAATTCTTCAAAAGAAAACGGTTTGACGAGATAATCATTGGCACCCCGATCCAGTCCCTTCACCCGGTCGGAAACAGAATCCCTTGCGGTTAGAAACAGCACCGGCGTCGTCCGTTTCATGCGCCGCAGCGCATCCAGTACAGCATACCCATCCGCCTCGGCATCATAATATCAAGAATCACAGCGTCATAGTCGGTGTATGAGAGAACCGCAATCGCTTCTTCTCCATCGAAGCAGCAGTCCACACTGTAACCGTCAGCGGTCAGCTTTTGAGCGATAATGTGATTTAAATCCTTTTCATCTTCAGCAAGAAGAATCCGCATGGTCATACTTCCTTTCCAAATTTAGTTTTATCAGTATAGCAGAAAAAAAACAAAAGCGCCACACCTGATTTCATCTCCATAATATAAACACAAATACATCATATGTATTAAAATTAGCAACAAAACAAAAATTACGAATAATTTAACATAAAACGCAAAAAGGAAGACACAACAAGGGAAAAATTGTTCTTGAAACCATTCTGGAGCCGTTACATGCAATCGAGGATGTGGCAAAGGATTTAACAGAAGGAAATCTGCACAGCACACTGGAATATCGTTCCGAGGACGAGATCGGAAGACTGGCACACAGCATGCGCAAGTCTATCCGTATTCTGGGATCTTATGTAGATGATATCGACCGCGCCATGAAACTTTTTGCGGAGGGACATTTTGATGTACAGCCGGAAGTAGAGTGGAAAGGTGATTTTATTGGTATTTTACACTCCTTTATGGGATTTGAGAAAAGCATGGCAGCCACGATTAAAGGAATCCAGAACGTGTCAGGCGAGGTTTCCGGTGCGGCAGAACAGGTGGCATCAAGTTCCAATGATCTGGCAGATGGTGCGACCAATCAGGCAGCTGTTGTGGAAGAACTGACGGCAACGGTTGCGGGTGTGTCCGAACAGGTAGAATCGAATTCACATACTGCCAAGGAAATCAGCGAAAGAGTAGATGAACTTGGAACTTCCATCTGGGAGAGCAATGGAAGGATGCAGGAGATGGTTACATCCATGCATGAGATCAATAAAGCATCCCAGGAGATTGACAAAATCATATCAACCATTAATGAAATTGCATCCCAGACTAACCTGCTTGCATTAAATGCATCCATTGAGGCAGCGCGGGCAGGAGAGGCAGGAAAGGGATTTGCTGTTGTGGCGAATCAGGTAAATATGCTGGCAGACCAGAGTGCACAGGCAGCGAAGGAATCTGCCACACTGATCGAAACATCCGTAAAAGCCGTGGAAAACGGTATGGTCATTGCAGAACGGACCGCAACACAGCTGGAAGAAGTGGCAGAAAGCTCCAAAGCGATTACAAAAGAAGTGACAAATATTGCAGAGACACTCGAGACACAGGCTTCCGAGATTCAGCAGATCAATGAAGGCATTGATCAGATTAACGATGTGGTACAGACGAATTCTGCAACTTCCCAGCAGTGCGCAGCTGCCAGCCAGCAGATGAGCAATGAGGCAGAAAGCCTGCGTGGAATGATCAGTAAATTTAAAATTGCAGATTTTGAAGCATAATACAAAAAGGCAGAGAGCAGACAATAGCAGTGGTCTGTTGGGTGAAAGGGAAATGCATGTTGATTATCTGCAGGGCTATCTGTTTGGAAAGCCATGCGGCAAAAAAGAGTTTTATGAACAGTTTGTAAAAAGCGATGGAAAATAATTATCAGAATATTTAAGGAAGTAGTTGTATGGAAACAATTTTCCGGATGTGACGGAGCGACAGGTCACAGTGAAAATATTCAAAAGAATCTTTGAAAATATTGAAAAATAAGAAATTAAGCACTAGGCGGCAGGAAAATAATACTCAGCCTTGGTGCATGCATTTATGATGGGACAGGGGATATCAGCTATGATACCCTTTACAGCAAGGCGGATGCAGCCATGTACGGAGCAAAAAACAACAGGGATTTTGTGCTACGGTACATGGGGCTGCGGACGAGGTTTTTATACCTTAACTGTTGGGCTGAATCCGCTTTCGGTTATAGGCCAGATGCAGGTACATCGCATCATGGGCGCGGATCGCATCGTGGGCTGCAATTGCGTCTGCAATCTCCCGGTGTGACTCAATCGTTTCATTACGCAATGTGTTTCCGGTACTTTCTATGAGAAGTGGGATTGATCGGAAAATAACGGGAACCAGCCGTGGAACAACAATATTTTTGCTGCTCAGTGCAATGGCGGTATGCAGTTCAATGTCTTTGGCAGAGTGATCCTTATGGGCGTTTAACAGTTCTTCGGCTTCATCACATAAGGTATAGATTTTTTGGATTTCTTTATCTTCTGCATGCATGGCGGCAAGGGCTGCAATGGAAGGTTCCAGCAGAAAGCGGATTTCCATGAGGTCATGGATCAGCTTTTGTTTGTTCTTTATAAAATTAAGCCCAAGCGGATCGTTAATAACACCTGTGAAGATGCGACATAGGTGCCGGATCCCTGCCGGATGGTGACGATATTCCGTGATGCAAGAGCCTTCATGGCTTCGCGGAGAGAACTTCTTCCTACATTTAAGCGTTCACACAGAACGGTTTCATTTGGCAGTTTATCCCCGGGTTGTAAATTTTCTTCTAATATAAATGCAATAATGTCTTCCGCAATTTTTTCGGGAGACTTTTTTCTTCTGAATTCGTCATATGATTTCCCATTCTTTAGATATATAAATAGAAACAATTTAAGAATAATGCTTTTTGAACCGAATGTCAAAGTAGACTGGTGGATACTATCCGGAAATAGTTGGTATTTGATACTGTCTGACCGCATCAGCACCACCAGGCAGGAAGAGAATAAGGAGAATAGCGACGATCCATGGGAACAGTGTGGTAAAAATGTTATACAGGTCTCCCAGTGGATCCTCGCTGTAATCCCAGAAAGGTCTGGCAGGATCATCGATCCAGTAGACATTTATGATTGTTCGCAGATGGGATCTGGTACTACTTAGCGGAGAACAGGAGAATTTTCTGCAGTACTCCTTTCCGGCTACCGTGTAAGTATACCTTGCCGCCCAGTAATTGTGGTCGGAATTTGACCGGTTGACCGTGATTCTTTTTGCATCTTTTTTTATAATCATTCCCTTTGTGACATGTCCGCGTTCTTTTGCAATTTCAATTTTTCTACTCAGCCCAACTTTTCTTTTGGCTAAAAACTTCAGATCAATGATGTACAGTGGTATCAGCGATATAACGGCTACAGTTACCTGCCATGGATACTGGCGGATGGCGTTAATGATTTCTTTAAATTCCATGATTTCCCCCTTTTTTGCTTCATATCAGGAAGCGGTTTTGAACACTTTCCCGGTACTGCCGTCTCTTATGAGGTCAGACCATGGAAAGGAATATGGTCTTAGTATCCTTTATTATAGGAAAAAAGGGATTATTTGGCAATAAAAAACAACTGTAAACGTTTTCACATATTAGGCATATCGTTACTGTTCAGAGGTAAACTTGTAACGAGTTCAAATCATTTTTTGTGTATGACAAAAGACAGATTGCATATCTGCCTCATAACGCAGTATCATGGTGACGAGATTTATGCAACCCGATACATGAAATCCCTATTTCTCTTTGGATGGGGGTGGATAGGATATTTTCGATTGTACCTGACAGGTGTCAGATACTTTTGTATGAGAAGCATGGTCTCTGTTTCGTCACCGCCGTGTTTGAGATATGCCCTGCATATATTTACTGCGGTGGCAAAATTAATTTTATAGACGTGTTTGGTATTTTTAGATGTTTTTACCACAGCGTGAGAAGTCACTAATATTTTTAAAGTTTTTAGGCATCATTCAGTGGCTTTCTATGACAGAAAACCACGGAAATGATGCTTAACTGAATGGCATTGAACACAGATTCGTTTATAACATGGATAGTAACCAAAATCTAATTATATATGCGTGTAAATATCACTACGAAGATTAGCAGCCCCACCGGCGCAAATATTGTGCGGTGGGGCTGTGTTTGTTAAAATATGAAATAAGATGCTAGTTTACTGTAACCTCAACTGTTCCGTAAACACCATTGTTTGCGACGACATAGATCACACAGGTTCCTGATTTCAATGCCTTTATTTTTCCGGTTTTCGATACAGAAGCGACGCTCTGATCGGAGGTGTAATATCTGTATGCTGCTACGTGGAGCAGCTCTTTTTTATTGGTGTTTTCGAGTCTGGTGCGGCTCCTGACCACAAATGTATCTCCTGCTTTGAGCCGGATGTTTGTCTGATTGACAGTCACTTTTTTTGCGTTCGTTGCTTTCGCGTCTTTAATGAGACATGGAGCGAATTGGACTTGGCGATGTATACCTTCTTGCCGTCAATCAGCTTGTAGGCGGCTACAAAATATTTGTACCGTCTGTTGTTGTCTAAGCGTCTGCTGGTGACACGGTCTTTTGCCGCTTTTACCGTGGAGAGCTTCTTGTAGCTGCGTTTTCCGTCACAGTATGACCAGTAGCAGTCATATCCGTCTGCGTCCTCATAGGAGCGCCATGAGATAGTGATCTTCCGGTTGCCGCCTTTTCCTGTTGCGAGCAGCATCGGAAGCTTCAGCTTTGATACCTGACTGCCGTTGAGCGCTGACTGATCCTCTGTGTCCGTATCGGGAGTCACCCTGTTCTCGTCATAACCGATCATGTAGACGGAGAGGTGGCTGGTTTTCCAGCTGATCAGCTTCTTTACCGGATCATAGCTGGTTTCACAGCTTTCCCTGTTACCGTTCTCGTCTATATAATAGACCACGATTCCATTGGACTGCTCGCCGGAGCGCAGCTCATAGGGTGTGTGGAGCGTAATCACGCCGCCCATGTCAGAGATGTTTTTGCCGCCGCTGGTGAGCTTGATATCCCACGCGGGCTGGCTGCCCACTGCCTGCTGCTGTAGGGCGCTCAGGGCGCTGTCCGTGGTGCGTTTGATGGATATGGTAATGTCGGTCTGGTTTGTCTGTGCGGTCTTTTTGGACAACGCTTTTTCGTCAAATTCAATGGATGTACCATCGGTAAGTACGATCGAGAGGCTTTCCGCATCATTGGACGGGTCTTTCACCGCATCTGCGATCTGCTTTATGACGTTGGCGGGGAGCTTTACAGTATCGATCTGTTTCTCAAGTACGGAAAAGTCGATGGTCACAACACCTGTTTTCACATCATTGCCAATGACAGTATTCAGTTTGGAGAGGTCAATATCTTCAATCGTGGCAGTCGTGCTGCTGACAGTTGAATCCACCCGGATCGTTTTTTCCTCGCCGGACACCGGGACGGTCACAGAGGTGGAGGGGGTAGTATTACCACCAGAGCTGCCACTGCCAGTGCCGCCGGATGTGCCACCGGAGCTGCTGCCGCCGGTGCTGCTACCGCCACTAGAGCCGCTGTCTTTTTTCGGGATAGTTTTGCCGTCAGCGAGCTTGTTATTGCAGCCCTTGCAGTAGGTGTCGCCTGTGTAGCCTCTGTGCTGGTGGTTGCCTCTACGCTGCCGCGTACCTCAGTGCCGCCGGTGTGGTTGGTCATATCCTTGGCACCGTAAGCTGTGTTACAGACAGAGCATATTGCCGAGCTCTGGCAAGTAGCGATACCGCCGGAGCAGGCATTTGTTTCGGTGTGGCTGCTGTCCTTTGCGCAGGTGCGGGTATGTGTTCCGTCACCGTTGGAGATCCATGCACCCCAGACATGGGTGTGTTCCAAAGCCGGAGCAAGCTCATAGCTGCATACCGTACAGAGCTGCGGAGCATCCTCGGTGGCCGCAGGACCGGGCGTATGGGCGGCAAAAGCAAGCTGCTCATTGCAATTCGGTGTCTGACAGGCGTGCCAGTGACCGCTTGCGTCCTTGCTCCAAGTGCTTGCCGGAACGTGGCTGGCGAGATCACCATAAGGCTTATTACAGGTAGAGCATACTGCTTTGTTCTGGCAAGTGGCTGTGCCACCGGAATGGGCAGCTTCCTCAGCGTGGACACCACAGCAGGAATACTCTTTCCAGTGGTTGGTGTCGTTTGATTTCCAATCATTATTTAAGATGCCGCTGTGGTTGTCAGGGTCTTTGTCGCCGATTTCAAACGTATCCGCGCCTTTTGCGCCACAGACGCAGGACACATAGTAAGTCGTCCCAGATAGGCAGGTCGCAGAGGATTTCTCATATGCTTTTGTTTGAACTTGCTGATCGTAGGTGTGTGCAGCAATATCCCCTTTGCCTTTGCAGATGGAACAATCATGCCAATGAGAGAAAGAATCTGAACGCCAAGTTGTTGAATTCCAGTTATGCTTACACACGACGAGGTCAGTGGTTCTGTTATTTTGGCTGGTCGCACTGACAGGGGTGCTGTCGTTCTCGTAGCTGAATTTTTCCGGAGCGGCATCGTTTTTGGACCCCGAAGCTATGCGAACATAGTTAGAAGCATCCGGCGTCTTTTCCGTCGTCACACCGATTGGATTGCTGCCGGTCAGTGCACCCGCAATAGTAATATATTTGTTGGTTGGCAGATAGACGTTGTTGTCTGCGCCAGATTTTTTATTGCCACTGATGTCCAAGTTACCGGAAATGTTGAATGTATTGCCGTTAAAATGCACGCCGCCGCCCGTGCCGTTCGTGCCTGTCGCGGTGTTTCCGGTGATGCTGCCGCCGTTCATTGTAAGCGTGCCTTTACTCTCAAAATAAATACCGCCGCCATAACGGGTTGCAGTATTACCGGAGATGCGCGCAGAGTCGGAAATGGTCATATTATAGCTATAAGAAGCATAGTAACATAAACCACCGCCATTTCTGCCCGCCGTATTGTTTTCAATCACGCTGTTGCCGGATATTATGAATCCGTTGCTGTTCGTCCAGATGCCGCCGCCATCGTTCGTCGCTTTGTTATTGCTGATGGTGCCGCCGTATATATTCATAGTACCGCCCACAACCATCACGCCGCCGGCGTCTGTTACGGATTGATTATCACTGATGATACCGCCGTACATCGTAAATGTGCCACTGCTATGCGCGCATACACCACCACCGCCGTAGTTAGAATAGGTATTTTCCTCATGGTTATCGCTGATGGTGCCGCCATACATTTTAAAAGTGCCGTTTTGTATCTCCACACCTGCACCACCAGACCCCCAGCATTGCGCATCGGCATGATTGCCGCTGATCGTTCCGCCGTACATGGAAAATGTGGCGGCAGTGTTGCTTGACCCGCCAACTCTCACTCCTTTTCCTTTTGCATCGGACGAGTGAGTGATCGTGCCACTGCCTTTGCAGTCACAAAGTATGAACTTCGCATTATTGTCGACATTGATGACCTCGCTGTTCGTATCGGAGGAGCTTGTTACGGAGCTTGTCAGGCTGTTTCCATTCAGACAGAGATATAGCGTGCAGCCTGCTTTTACTACAAGGTGATTGTTTCGTGTCGCATTACTCGTCAGATAAACATAGGCAGTCTTGGTATCCGCATCGTATGTAATCTTGTCTGTTCCATTCCACGCGGTCCATGTGACAGCTTCACACGTGCCCGTGTGGTCGCCAATATCGGCATGCGCTTCACCGCAGATGGGGTGGCTGTGTGTTGTATCCGCTGCAGCTAGGTGCAGGCAGCAGCCCCATCACAAGAGAGGCTGCAATAGGGATCGCTAATAATCGTTTCCAAAGCTTCATGGTTTCTTCACTCCTTCTCCTTTAACGTTTACTGATGGCTGCTGTGTCAGACTTGACAGCAACCGATGTTTTTTTATAATGGTAGTATAACTCGTTCACCCATGAACGAAGCAAGTGTTTTTTAGGAGGTACCGGATGGAAACAGATACAAAGAGCCTCTTTCAGATCACGGAGGCAGCGCACGCCTGTGGCGTTTCCCGCAGCACATTGATGCGCATGGAGGAAAAGGGGCTGCTCGCGCCTGCCTATGTCGCGCCGGAGAGCGGGCGGCGGTACTACGATAACCACAACATCGCGCGCGTTTTACAGATCGAAAAATTCAAATCCATGGGACTGGGCGCACAGGAGATCGCGGACTATTTTGTCAGGGGCGGCGAGGTGTCGGGGCTGCTCGCGGTGTTGGAGGAACGCCTGCAGGAGCTTTTGCAGGGGTGTGGAGGAGCTGCGGCTGCGGGCGGGGAATCGCAGCGGTATGTCGGTGCAGCTGACATCACTCCACGCCGTGACCTGCTGTATGAAGAAGTGTATGGGACGTACGGTGGAAGAAAAGTATGCCGCCATGTATGGGTTTTACAGCGAGTGTATCAGAAAGGGCTGTGTGCTTTCTGATGAGCCGATATTCGTGGTACAGGAGCGGAACGATTATCTGGAGGGCTATATCGGAGAGAAGCCCTATCCTACTGGGTCTGCGTACCGGTTCGGAAGGAACAGGCACCGGAGGACGCAGTCGTGCTGCCGGCATGCCGTGTGCTGTCCGTGTTGTATTACGGTGAATATGACGAAGGCGTAGATGAAGCATGGCTGACGCTGGGACGTGAGGTGAAGGAGCGGGGACTGACACCTGCCGGTCTGCCGCGTGTGCTGGGTATCGTTGCGCCCTATACGGGGCGGGAGATCGAAGCACGGCGCTACTGTTCGCGGATTGTCCTGCCCGTGAGTGACTGATCTGGATTTTTCTGGCTGCTCAAATATGTGTTTATAGCGGATTTGTACCAGATTTTGCATAATATGCTGCAGTCATTTGAGAGCTAGGTCTTGACCTGAAGCTGACTTTAAATGTTATGCTAACACAAACCGGTGGAAGTAAACTGGAAACCTTACAGGAGCAGATAGAAGAGTGAAAACAGAAAGATTAGTGTTGAGAAAATGGACAGAGACCGATGCAGACAGTTTATTTGAATATGCAAAGAATCCGGAAGTAGGACCTGTTGCAGGCTGGCCTCCGCATAAAAGCGTAGAAGAAAGTAAAGAAGTAATCAGAAATGTATTCAATGCACCAGAGTGCTATGCAATTTGCGAAAAAGAGAATAATATTGCAATTGGTGCAGTGGAATTGAAACTGAATGGTCATACGGATATGACACAAAGAGACGATGAGTGTGAACTGGGGTACTGGCTTGGACAACCATTTGGGGAAAAGGCTATATGCCGGAAGCTGCCAGGGAACTATTACGGCATGGATTTGAAGATCTTGGCATGACAACAATCTGGTGTGGCTATTATGATGGAAACCAAAAATCAGAACGTGTACAGCAAAAATTAGGCTTTGTTTTTCATCATACCTGTAGCGAAGTCCCGGTGCCTCTTTTAAACGAAGTAAGAGTTGAACATACGAATATAATGACAAAAAAGCATTGGGAGGAAATATGTAGCCGCTAATCATATTGTTTTGATCTGCAAGAAGGAGTTTTATGCTTTCGTTTACTTTTGCTTTTTGGGTGCAAAATCCTTCATGCCAGGAATAGCACCTCCGGCTACAGCCCAGAAATACAGGCTTGCCACACTGCAATACGGACTTAATCTCCGCCGGTATTTTTCGAACAGTTTGCGGTCAATTTTTCTGTGGTGATAAACCATCCGCATGCCGCGTTGGATTGCCAGATCACCAAAACTCAATACATTTGGACGCTGCATACAAAACAACAGAATCATTTCCGCGGTCCAGACACCAATTCCCTGTAAAGAAGATAATTCTTTTATGGCTTCTTCGTCCGATTTTTTCCAGATTCCGTCAATATCAAAAGTTCCGTCCTTTACTTTTTGGGCAAAATCGGTAATATACCCTGCCTTTCTGAAGGTAATTCCCAGTGACTGTAAATTGGAAACTCCGGCACTTTGTATGGTATCTGCGTTAATGATACCATACTGATCCTTCATTCGTTTCCAGATGGTTGCTGTGCTTTGTTGAAATCTGCTGACCGATGATATGATGAATCACGGCTGAAAATAAATCAGTGTCAACTTCCCGTTCAATCATTCCGATTTTATCGATAATTTCTGCGAGGCGTTTATCTTTCTGTTTGAGGTATGTAATCTCTTTTTTTCCGTATGCAAAAAACATTGTTTATCGTCCTTCTTTATAAACTGTATTGTAATAATTTACCATGTTATTATATCACTTAACAGGACAATAAAATTATAAAAAGGAAAATCATAATAGCCATTAAAATGATTTTATTTTATCTATAAAAACAATTATTTTGATGACTATTTCTTTACTTAGATAAAAAAAGGTGTTAAATTGTGTTATTGATTGAAATGCTCAATCATGATATGGATTATGTTGTGTCCCTAAAAATCCCCCCCCCCGAAGAAATTGCGATTCGGATGTGGTATATGTACAAAAATAAGCCGTGTACATTGATTGATGTTGATGAGGCAAAAAAGATTGTGCGAATAAAAATTATGTGGATAATGTGCAATTCACCGCGTTTGGAAGTAATACCGAACCGAGTATTGCAGATTATGAAGATTTTTTGGAATCAAGGTGTTTGCAAGATCGAGAGATAAAATAAAACTGCAATTAAAAGAATCAGACATCCCCTTTTATGATCCCTATTTAAT
>ENA-OQAS01001153-OQAS01001153.1-human-gut-metagenome-genome-assembly--contig:-NODE-1153-length-12848-cov-1.924063_pt1 | contig 12848 bp, 10 predicted proteins | sample MGYA00242733_ERZ504523 | MGnify/ENA primary metagenome ERZ504523 (study PRJEB26092, sample SAMD00036239) | human gut metagenome | host: Homo sapiens | study: EMG produced TPA metagenomics assembly of... | reverse complement strand
CGTAGAAGGGTATTCCTCCGTATCCGGTGCATGGAATATTAAAGGCGAGAATTTCCTAAAAGATATAGAAGAACTATCCACCTTAAAATTACGTGCAGGTTTCGGTATAACCGGTACAGTTCCCGATGATCCCTATATGTCCTTAAACACATTGGATTTCGGCACATATGTATATTACAATGGGTTATATATAAAAACCATCCGCCCAGATTCTAACGCTAATCCAGATTTAAGATGGGAGAAAAAGAAAGAGGTTAACATTGGTATAGATTTCGGATTTCTGGATGATCGTATCAGCGGTAATATTGACTATTATAATCGTAAAACAGAGGATCTGCTATGGGATTATACCGTACCATCTCCACCTTATCTCTATTCTAGTATGGTGGCGAACGCAGGTTCTATGAGAAATTCAGGTATCGAGGTTGGTATAACCGCAATACCCATACAAACCAAAGATTTTCAATGGACAACCTCGACCAACTACTCAACAAATAAAAACAAGCTATTATCACTATCTAATGATCAGTTTATATCTAGTGGTTACTCAGATAAAGGTTCCACCGGAGAACCATTACAAACCACTACACATCGCATTCAAGAAGGTGAACCAATAGGTAATTTTTGGGAATACAAAACAATTGATATTGACGATAATGGACATTGGATCATAGAGGGAGCAGATGGTAACCCTAAACCAATCTCCGAGCAACAACCAACAGATAAACAGGTCATCGGAAACGGCTTACCTAAGCACTACCTTAATTGGAACAATTCTATCAGTTGGAAAGGTTTCGATTTTTCAGTAACTATGCGTGGAGCTTTCGGATTTGATATCTTGAATATGCCACGCTTACAATATGGGGCTCCTGTCATGCTAGCAAGAGGTAATGTACTAAACGAGGCATTCGACACAAAATTTGGCAACTCTCCTTTGGCGATAGATCAGGAACTTCAATATGTAAGCTACTACATCGAAAAAGGCAACTACTGGAAAATAGATAATATAACCCTCGGTTATACATTCAATTTCAATACATGGATTAAACGGTTAAGGATATATGGGACAGTCTCTAACTTAGCCACCATCACTGGATATTCAGGAATCGATCCTGAGGTCAGTTTAAGTGGTTTGACTCCTGGCGTAGATAACAAAAACCGTTACCCGTCTACCCGAACTTACACATTTGGTGTTTCTATTAAATTTTAAATCGCAATAAATCATGAATACTTATATAAAAAATTCTATTAGGCACTTGCTGCTCTTTTTAGCATACTTCTTGCAGCAACAATCTGGATGAGACCGTATATTCGAAAGTAACAGAACAAACATACAATTATACAGTAGATGATTTCACTCCTTCTATAGCGAGTGTATATAGTTATTTACGTAGCCAATCAGATCATTGGGGATACTTTTGCGCACAAGAAGTAAGCGCAGACGCAATCGTTATGCCACCTAATGCCTCTGGTTGGGATGATGGTGGCGCATACCGCCGTATGCATTATCAAACCTGGAATTCAGAGCAAGACCATGTGAAAAATATATGGTCATGGTTCTATCAAGGGGCTTTACTATGTAACAAAATTATCGAACAAATTGAAACAGGGGTAATACCCACACCCTCCGACACAGAAAAACACAAGGATTAGCAGAGCTTCGGGCTATGCGAGCTTACTACTATTGGCAAATATGTGACAATTTCGGGGACGCTCCTCTTGTAACAACAACTGCGATGGATTTACCTGCCAAAAATACACGCAGAGAAATTTCGACTTTGTAGAAAACGAACTTATAGAGGTAATACCTAATTTAAGCGAAGAAGTAGGAGGCAATTATTACGGGCGAATGACGAAATGGGCAGCCAAAGCTCTATTAGCCAACTTATATCTAAACGCACAAGTTACATAAACGAAGCACGCTGGAATGACTGTATAACCCAATGTGATGATATTATAAACAGCGGGAAATTCACTTTAGCTGAAAATTACAAAGATCTTTTTAGGGCCCTGGGTGTCGAAAGCTGTAAAGAAATCATTTTACAATCTTACGACGAGAATTTCGCTACGGGAAACAGTATATTTATGTTTTCTTGGCACGGTGAACTAAAAAGAAATACAATACGATTGATACACCTTGGGGATGTGGATCTGCCATGGGAGTTACTCAATTCATAGACACTTACAATGAAAAAGATTCACGTTTAGCCGATACTTGGCTTATGGGGCAACAATTGGCCGCTGATGGTACTCCTTTATACGGAACTTATGATAAAATGGGAGAACCCCTGATCTACACGAAGGATATTCCTAGCGGAAATTATACCAGTGAGTTGGAAGGCTACAGAATGAATAAATTTGAGGTCGCTGAAAATTCATATTCCAGTTCAAACACAGACATTCCTGTATTCAGATATGCGGAAATTATGATGATGAAAGCCGAATGCTTGTTACGTACAGGAAATCCGGGCTGGTACTTTGGTTACTCAAGTGCGCCAAAGGGCGTTTAAAGATAATCCTGAATTAGCGACAGTAACAGACTCCCAATTAGCGGGAAATACTTGCTATCAATATGGTTATGTGGAAGATTATAAAATCGTAGATAGAGGAAACACTGATCCAATCCAATTCGGAAGGATGTATGATGAGCTGGGTTGGGAATTTGCTTGGGAAATGCATCGCCGCAGAGATGCCATTCGTTTTGGTATATATACGACAAAGAGCTGGTTATCTCACAAGCCTGAGGGGGATTATCGTTCAGTATTCCCTATTCCGGAAACAGTATTGACCTCAAATCCAAACCTAGAGCAGAATCCTAATTATTTATAAACAAACATAATGTCCAACCTAGGTGCCCTTCTTTTAGAAGGACACCTACAATAAAACCATTATATGAGCAGGAGTCATACACACATTTTCTATTTACTTATTGGACTTTGTTTTTCTGTAAATATTCAAGGGCAGATTTTAGATCGTCATTTATCTGATTTATATGCGGATAAATTCAACCAGCAAGATAAGGAAATATACATACAGTCCATATCGAACAAACAAGCTAAAGATTTCTCGCCGAAAACATTCCTTTTTTCGAATGTCCCGATAAAGATATCGAAGAGATTTATTATTTCCGATGGTGGACTTATAGAAAACATATAAAAGAAACACCAGAGGGATTTATAATAACAGAATTTCTGCCTGATGTCTCTTGGGCTGGGAAATATAACGGAATTTGTTGTCCAGCTTGGTTTCATTTCAGGGAAGGGAGATGGCTACATGAACAGCGTTACTTGAATGATTACGCCTATTACTGGTTAAGGGGTGGAGGTGATGTTCGATCCTATAGTTTTCCTATAGCGAATGCAATCTACCAATATTTTTTAGTCACAGGGAACGACTCTATATTAAAAGAGTCATATCCTGAACTGGTCTCTAACTTCAACGGATGGGAAAAAGAGAAATTTAATTCCGAAACCGGCCTTTTCTGGCAAACAGACAACCGTGACGGCATGGAAATTTCTATCGGAGGAAATGGCTATAGGGCTACCATTAACTCATATATGGCAGCAGAAGCAAATACTCTTTCTTGGGTCGCTCAGAAAAAGAATGATCCTCAAGGTTCCTATTTTCACGAGAAAGCAGAGGCTATCCGTAACAAAATGTTTGATTTACTATGGGACGAACAGGCTTCTTTTATAAAAGTACTGCCTATGGATAGCAAAGCAATATTACGCGATGTCAGGGAATTGCATGGTTACACGCCTTGGAGTTTTGATCTAGCAAATCATTCTTATGCTATCGCATGGAAATTTCTAATGGACAAAAACCATTTTTTTTGCTCCATATGGTCCTACAACCGCAGAACAATGTCATCCCAAATTCAAAGTTGTCTATGAAGGGCACGAATGCCAATGGAATGGTCCGTCTTGGCCTTTCGCCACAGCCATGACATTGACAGGGTTAGCGAATTACTGAACGATCAAGAACAAAACTATATATCCAAAGACGATTTTTGGACATTACTGAAAATATATACAAAAAGCCAACATCTCACACTCGATAATGGTAATGTCATTCCTTGGATCGACGAGAACCTAAATCCTTTTACGGGAGATTGGATATCCAGAACCATGTTGAAAAATCACCAACCTAAAGAGAGAGGCAGAAACTACAACCACTCCTCTTTTTGTGATTTAGTCATAAGTGGGCTGGTAGGAATTCGTCCGCAAAGCGAAGACGTTCTTATCGTCAATCCTTTGATACCAGAAGATAAATGGGACTATTTTTGCCTAGATCATATAATGTATCATCATAAAAAAATATGTATTCTATATGATAAAACAGGAAAAAAATATAGTAACGGGAAAGGATTCTTTATCTTCGTCGACGGAAAAAGAGTAGCATCAGCAGATGCTTGACAAAATGGTTTGTAAACTTTAAACTTTTTATTATAAATCAGACCTACTAACATCAATAGGTCTGATTTATAAAAGCATTGATTAGATTATAACTTTAAATCTCAAAAAAATGAAACAGTTCGTATTATTATCTTTGACATGTCTAACATTATGGGGATGTAAACAAGCTCCCCATAAAGAAGCTCCTTTCAAAATGATTGACCAAGTGGACTTCTCACAAGTTCATATACAAGATAATTTCTGGTCTCCCAGGTTAAAGAAACATATATCGACCACTTTGCCTGTTTGTATTGATCAGATCGAGAACCAGACAGGGCGCATCCGCAATTTTGAGAATGCGGCAAAAAGGGAAGGGGAACATTCCGGTATTTTCTTTGATGATTCTGATGTATACAAAGCGTTGGAAGGCATGGCATACAGTTTGATCAACAATCCAAATCCAGAGTTGGAGAAAAAAGCGGATGAATGGATCGATAAATTCGCCGCCGCCCAACTACCGGATGGATATATTAATACGTATTACACATTGACCGCCCCGGAAAAACGATGGACTAATATGGACAAGCATGAAATGTATTGTGCCGGACACATGATAGAGGCAGGAGTGGCCTATTATAAAGCTACCGGAAAACGAAAACTACTAGATGTTTGTATACGAATGACCGATCACATGATGAGTATCTTTGGACCGGGAAAACGAGATTGGGTTCCCGGACATGAGGAAATTGAGTTAGCCCTTGTCAAACTATATCAAACCACAGGAGAGCAAAAATACCTAGATTTCGCTGATTGGTTGATCGAGGAACGAGGACACGGGCATGGCTCGAAAGGTGGGGAAGGTGAATGGGATCCATTCTACTACCAAGATGACAAACCTGTACGTGAGATGAGTGATATCGCTGGTCATGCCGTTCGTTGCATGTACTTGTATTGTGGTATGGCGGATGTGGCAGCGTTAAAGCAAGATTCTGGATATATCGAATCTTTGAATCGGTTATGGGATGATGTCGTACTCCGAAATATGTACATTACCGGGGGGATCGGCTCCTCACGCCATAACGAAGGTTTCACAGAAGACTATGACCTGCCAAACCTAGATGCTTATTGTGAGACCTGCGCTTCGGTTGGAATGGTATTGTGGAATCAACGAATGAATCAATTTACTGGTGACTCCAAGTATATTGATGTCCTCGAACGATCCATGTACAATGGAGCTTTAGCCGGTATATCGCTGGAAGGGGATCGTTTTTTCTATGTTAATCCTTTGGAATCTAAAGGAGACCATCACCGTCAAGCATGGTATGGTTGCGCTTGTTGCCCAAGCCAAATATCTCGCTTCCTTCCATCTATCGGTAATTATATTTACGGAACCTCCAATGAGGCGATCTGGGTAAATCTGTACATAGGTAATTCTACTGAGATAAACACAGACAACACAAATGTCACGTTGAGACAAGAGACCAATTATCCTTGGGATGGAACTGTAAAACTAACTGTAACTCCTTCTAATCCGTTGAAAAAAGAGATACGTTTACGTATCCCTAGTTGGTGTGAACAATATACCTTATCGGTAAACGGGCAACTAGTAAAAGCTCCAACAGAGAAAGGATACGCCGTATTAAATAAAGAGTGGAAACAAGGAGACGTAATCTCCTTATCAATGGAGATGCCAGTCAAATTGATGACCGCAGACCCTAGAGTTAAGCAAAACATCGGTAAGCGTGCCATACAAAGAGGGCCTCTCGTATATTGCATGGAAGAGGTAGATAACCCTCAAGATTTTGATAACCTAAAAATCGCGGCGAACACCTCTTTTAATGCCCAGTTTAATCCGAAATTATTAAATGGGATTACAACCATAAAGGCCACTACGAATGAGTTGGCAATCACTTTGATCCCTTATTATACATGGGATAACCGGAAAGCGGGGAAAATGAAAGTATGGATTGATTATAACGAATGATATAAACTACTAATTTACTAACTTATGAAACTTCTTCCTAAAATATTAGCATTATCGCTCGCTATGGTCGTTACCACTTCCGTAGCGGCCAATCAGCTTGCTAATGAAAAACAGCTATCTCTGTTAATTACAAAAACAACCGTTATCCGTTGCTACAGAAACCTTACATAGAATTACCGATCGGTTCTATCCGCCTACCGGCTGGATGCAGGAGCAATTAGTACGGATGAAGAACGGCATGACTGGAAACTTGGATCAAGTATACGAGAAAGTCATGGGCCTCGTAATGGTTGGCTAGGTGGTGATGGTGACGTATGGGAACGTGGCCCTTATTGGATAGACGGTCTTCTTCCACTAGCCTATATACTCAATGATCAAGCGCTTATCGATAAGGTAAAGCCATGGGTCGAATGGACTTGGCTTCCCAAAAGCCCAACGGCTATTTCGGACCGGATACAGACCGGAGTTACGAACCGGGATTACAACGGGACAATTCCCGGGATTGGTGGCCTAAGATGGTGATGATGAAAGTAATGCAACAATATTACTCAGCCACAGGCGATACACGGGTCATTGATTTCTTTACTCGATATTTTAAATACCAATTAGCCGAGTTGCCTCAAAACCCACTAGGTAAATGGACCTTTTGGGGAGAGCAAAGAGGGGGTGATAATTTAATGGTCGTCTATTGGCTATATAATATCACAGGCGACAAGTTCTTATTGGATTTAGGAGAGTTGATTCACAAACAGACGTTTAACTGGACGGATATCTTCTTAAATCAAGATCATCTATCCCGCCAACTCAGTTTGCACTGTGTCAATCTGGCGCAAGGCTTCAAGGAACCGGTTGTTTATTATCAACAGAATCAAGATCCGAAACAGATATGCGCCGTTAAGAAAGCGGTAAAGGATATACATAATACGATCGGTCTCCCGACCGGGCTTTGGGGTGGCGACGAACTACTTCGTTTCGGTGAGCCGACTACCGGTTCCGAATTATGTACCGCCGTGGAGATGATGTTCTCATTGGAAGAGATGCTGGAAATTACAGGGGATGTTCAATGGGCCGATTATCTGGAGCGAGTGGCCTACAACGCATTGCCGACTCAAGTGACAGATGATTACTCTGCCCGTCAATATTATCAGCAAACCAACCAAGTAGCCGTTACTCGTGAGTGGCGTAATTTCTCCACGCCACACGATGATACGGATATCTTATTCGGAGAACTTACGGGTTATCCTTGTTGTACCTCAAACTTACATCAAGGCTGGCCTAAATTAGTTCAAAACCTTTGGTACGCTACGGCGGATAATGGTATAGCCGCTCTTGTATACGCACCTTCGAGTGTCAAAGCTAAGGTAGCCAACGGAGTGACCGTGCAAATCGAGGAAGAGACCGCTTATCCGTTTGACGAGACTCTGCATTTTAAATTCGCTTTCGAGGATAAAAAAATAAAGAGAGCCTTCTTCCTTTCCATATTCGCATCCCAGCATGGTGTAATCAGCCGGTGATCAAACTGAACGGAGAGAATGTCGTCGTGGATGCATATCCCGGGGAGATCGCCCGTATCAACCGGGAATGGAAACAAGGTGATGTCCTAACCGTTGAACTCCCAATGCAAGTAGCGGCCAGCCGTTGGTACGGAGGCAGTGCGGTAATCGAACGGGGGCCATTGGTTTATGCCTTGAAGATGAACGAGAAATGGGAGAAGAAGACATTTGAAGGAGAGAAGGCGGCTCAATACGGTAACTGGTATTATCAAGTGACTTCAGATTCTCCTTGGAACTATGCGCTTACACATAAATCCTTGGAACCAGACCAAATCAACGACAACTTTGTCGTAGAGAAAACGAAAGTGACTACCGACTATCCTTGGAACATAGAGAATGCCCCGATTACAATCAAGGCGAAAGGCAAACGTCTTAATGGGTGGTCTTTATATAGAGGTTCCTCTGGTTCTATCTCGTATTTTACCCAGCAAGGCAATGATATGGGCGACGAAGAAGCATCGAGTTAATCCCTTATGGCTGTACCACTTTACGTATAACTGAATTTCCGGTACGGTAAAATAATGTACCAATATGCAATGCTTATTCTACACAAATAGATCTGCATTGGCATATTGGCACATTCCCCCATTGGCACATTATTTCAATTCTTCTTCATCGTATAATCCTTCACCCCCAAGGAATCATACGCCTGCAAAAGCGCCTCGTCATTATCGGAGATCATTAACAACTTGTCGTTCTCCTTTAATTCCGTATTTCCTTCGGGATGAAATAGCGGCCTTCCCGTTTCACCATTACCGCCAAGGTATGATCGGGTAAAGTCAGCTGCATCAATTTATTTCCATGGGATAATACCGCCGGGGTAATATCGATCTCGCTCATAGCGCTCTTGATCTCCTCGGGAAGCTCGATGCCAAACTCATCCTTTCGTTCCGGCTCATCCACCATATCCAGCCATTTAGCGGCTTGGGTAACCGTGGTTCCTTGAATCAGCAAAGAAAGAATCGTGATAAAAAATACGATATTAAAGAACATACCGGCATGCTCGATCCCGGCGATCATCGGGTAAGTAGCGAAAATAATAGGAACCGCCCCGCGTAATCCCACCCATGAGATATACAGTTTACCTTTGAAGGAGAAATTCTTATAAGGTATCAAGCAAAGGAACACGCTAATCGGACGGGCGATCAAGATCATAAAGACTCCCACCATAACACCTACACCCGTCACCGGTAATAACTCATGCGGGTTCACTAGCAAGCCTAACGTAAGGAACATCACGATCTGCCACAACCAAGCGAAACCGTCAAAGAACGTCCCCATACTTTTCTTGTGAACAATCTTAGCGTTACCAACCACCAAACCAGCGATATAAACCGCTAAATAGCCATTACCCTTACATAAGGTCGTAGCGGCGAAGGTGAAGAAAGCCGTAGCCAATAAAAGGATCGGATACAAAGACTCGTTATCTATATCGATCTTATTGATAATCAACACAGCCAGTCTCCCCAATAAGAAACCGGCGATAGCTCCCACCGATAATTGAATGACCAAGGATAGCCCGGCCTCCCAAATATTCATACCTCCGCTTTGTATGTAAGCGATCAGAAGCAAGGTAAGCATATAAGCCATCGGGTCATTACTACCACTCTCCAGCTCCAAGGTAGGACGCAGACGCTCTTTCAAATAAACCCCTTTACTGCGCAAGATGGAGAAAACCGAGGCTGAGTCCGTAGAGGACATGACCGCCGCCAGCAATAAAGATTCCGGGAAAGTCAACGTAACATATTTGCCAAATAAACCAAATAACCAATAGATAAACCCGCCCGTGATAAAGGTCGTAGCCAACACCCCGAGCGTAGCCAATACCACCACCTTGCGAGGCGATAGGTTTGACCTCCGCAACTTTCGTGTCCATACCACCCGAGAACAAGATGATACTCAACGCCAACATGCCGATAAACTGGGCTACATTCGGATCGCTGAACTGGATGCCCAGACCATCGCTGCCAAACAACATTCCCACACCAAGGAACAACAACAAAGCGGGTAAGCCGAAACGATAACCGGCCTTACCTGCGAATATACTAAAAAACAGGATCACCGAGCTATTAATAGCACTTGCTCAGGATTTTGAAACATACGCAAAACGGGTTTTATGATTAGTGATTTGATACTTTGTCACAAAGTTCGTAAACTTTTTGCAATTATAATCACACAAAAAGAAGAAATCCGGTCCCAAATTTACAGGAAGACCAGATTTATTCTTTCTATAGAAAAACAAATCTTTCTTACAAATTGTTCGAGAATTTTTCTATCTCGCATAGAATCATTACTTTTGGCAAACATACATATCCGCTTTATGAACAAAAAACATCTATTTGCGCTGTTGTTCACATTACTCGTATGGACGAGCTGTAACAACCAACAACATTTTATTACCGACGCCGCTTACCGAGCTGAGGTTGAGAACGATTTCCAAGCGAAACAGGCCGCTCTGCCTAACGGAAACCTTTTCGCAGTATTTAACGATCAAATGACTCCCGAAGAGAGGGAGGCGTTAACCTTCATGTACGCCTATATGCCGATTGGAGACATCACGGACTATAGTGGCGATTTCTATTTGAAAAACATCCGTTCCTCTTTCCAAGCACGGAATGAGATGCCTTGGGGCGATAGCATCCCAGAGGATATCTTCCGCCATTTCGTATTGCCGGTACGAATCAACAATGAGAATCTGGATGAAAGCCGCATGGTTTTCTTTGATGAGTTGAAAGACCGGGTGAAGGGTCTCTCGTTGTACGACGCCGTACTGGAAGTGAATCACTGGTGTCATGAGAAGGTTATCTATACTCCTTCCGATGGGCGCACAAGTTCCCCTTTGGCATCCGTGAAGACCGCTACGGTCGTTGCGGCGAGGAGTCTACCTTCACGGTAGCCGCTTTACGTTCCGTGGGTATCCCCGCACGTCAGGTATATACACCTCGCTGGGCGCATACGGATGATAACCACGCATGGGTAGAAGCTTGGGTGAATGGTAAATGGTATTTCTTCGGCGCTTGCGAGCCCGAACCGGTATTGAATCTGGGTTGGTTCAACGGCCCTGCTTACCGGGGTATGTTGATGCATACGAAAGTATTCGGTAAATACAATGGCCCGGAGGATGTCATGGAACGTACCGATGGGTATACCGAGATCAACGTGATCGATAATTACGCACCTTCGGCTAAAGCTGTTATCACGGTTACGGATGCCAATGGCAAGCCGGTAAAGGACGCTTTGGTAGAATTCAAGATTTATAACTATGCCGAGTTTAACAGTGTAGCCCGCAAGAAGACGGACGCAGATGGCAAATGCTCATTATCCGCCGGAAAAGGGGATATGCTGGTATGGGCCAGCAAAGATGGCAAGTTCGGCTACAGCAAGGTCTCTTTCGGCAAGGACGGAGAGGTTACGATCGCCTTGAATAAGAAACCGGGAGATGTGGAGACGATCGCCCTAGATATCGTACCACCGGTAGACGGCTCTATCCCCGCAGAAGTTACACCGGAGCAAAAGGAGGCGAACGCCAAACGTTTATTGGAAGAAGACGCTATCCGTAATAAATATGTAGCTACTTTCTATACGGAAGAGAAAGCAGAGGCTTTAGCGAAAGAATTGGGTATCGACCCGATGAAGACGGAGGATTTCATGATCGGTAGCCGTGGTAACTGGATGGAGATCGAGAAGTTCTTACGGGAGACTCCCGCCGAGAAGCGTGCGCAAGCGATGGCTTTATTGGATGTCGTATCCGCTAAGGATCTACGTGATACACCTGCGTCTGTCTTCGCGGACCATTTAAACAATACGCCGGCCGTTCAAAGCGAATGGTTCAATGAATATATCATGAATCCTCGTGTGGCCAATGAGTTCCTGACTCCTTATAAGAGTTTCTTCGCTGCAAACATTGAGCCTTCCCTTGCGAAACAAGCCGTAGAGAATCCACAGGCATTGGTGGATTGGGTGAAGAATAACGTCTCCATTAACGACGCGCTAAACGCACAACGTATTCCGATCATGCCGATGGGTGTATGGAAATCCCGCATCGCTGATAAGGGCTCCCGTAATATCTTCTTCGTGGCCGTGGCTCGTAGCTTAGGTATTCCGGCACGTATCGAGCCGGTAGCCGCAAGATCCAGTACTTCAAGGACAACGCTTGGGTAGACGTCGATTTCGAGGCTGCCGTACAGACGACCGCTAAACAAGGCAAGGTAATCGCTTCTTACCAACCAATCAAGGCGCTGCAAGACCCGAAATATTACAGTCACTTCACGATCGCCAAGGTTTTGCCGAACGGTACTTTACAGACCTTGAATTTCGAGAGAGGCGGTAATGTGGATATGGGCTTGGGAGATACTTGGAGCGGATTACTGAAGAAACCGTTATCCATGGATGAAGGTAATTATATGTTAGTGACCGGTACTCGTATGGCAAACGGTAGCGTATTGGCCGAGATCGAGTTTTTCAATGTGGAGGCAGACAAGACCACCCCGATCCAATTGGAGATGCGCGAAAGCAAGGACGAGATACAGGTGATCGGTAATTTCAACTCCGAGAATAAATTCAAACGTGCGGACAACGGCGAGGAAACTAGCTTGCTAGCTACTACCGGACGTGGCTACTATATCGTAGCGCTTCTAGGCTCCCGCAAGAACCGACAAACCATGCGATGCGTGATATCGCCGCCGTGAAGAAGGAACTGGAGGATTGGGGACGAGGCATCGTGCTTCTCTTCCCGGACGAGAAGGCTATAAGAACTTCGATCCGAAAGAGTTCGGCGATTTACCGGGCACGATCACATACGGTCTGGATATCGACGGGGCGATCCAAAAGGAGATGGCTACAGCGATGAATTGCAGCTACGTACGTCTGAGCATCGATCGATGTACAGCTACGTTACGTCTGAGCATCGATCGATGT
>ENA-OQAS01001152-OQAS01001152.1-human-gut-metagenome-genome-assembly--contig:-NODE-1152-length-12861-cov-1.733234_pt1 | contig 12861 bp, 24 predicted proteins | sample MGYA00242733_ERZ504523 | MGnify/ENA primary metagenome ERZ504523 (study PRJEB26092, sample SAMD00036239) | human gut metagenome | host: Homo sapiens | study: EMG produced TPA metagenomics assembly of... | reverse complement strand
ATCCGGTATCATTGGAGGTTGGTTTGGCGGAGGTTGGTTGGTACGTATTTGGAAAACCACCAGATGACCGGTGTATGGAGATTTATAATGATTATAACTCTAACTTGGCAAATCTGTTTTATTGCGTCAAGAACCGCACGGGGGCATTCCTTAAGGAACTCGGATTTCTTCCGTTAAACAGCAGGGATGAATTTACAGTAATCCGTAATTTTATTGAAAAGCAGGAACCGGATACCCGATTTTTAATTGAGGAGCTGGAGCTGGCAGAGAAGCATCTGATGCCGCCGGATTATGAGGAAGTGAAAAAAATCCTGCTGGAAAATGCAGAGGTAACCGATGTAAAACGGGCGGCTGCATTTTTTAAACTAATTCGGTACAGCTATGGAAGTGGCTGCACGTCCTTTGGTTGCCGTCCGTTTGATGTGAGAAACTGCTTTGACGCCATTTGGCAGGCATCCCGCAGGCTGGCAGATACCGTAATAGAAAATAAAGACTTTGAGGCACTGATTCGGCAGTATGACCGGGATAGTGCCTTTTTTTATTGCGATCCGCCCTATTATGAGACGGAAGGTCATTATGCAGTGGTATTCCGAAAAGAGGATCACAAACGGCTCCGAGACACTCTGACAGGGAGCAGGGGAAGTGGATGGTCAGTTACAATGACTGCGATTTCATCCGGGAACTGTATGCAGGATATTTTATTACAGCTGTTACCCGCATCAATAACCTGGCTCAGAGGTATGAGGGCGGTTGTGAGTTTCCAGAGGTCATTATTACCAATTATGATCCTGGTGAGAGGGAGCGGTCAAAACCAAGACAGCTGGATCTATTTGGAATGTGGGGAGATGGAGAAACGGATCATTATGAGATCCGGGAAGAAATCTGTCCGGAAAGAGAGGTGCTATGAGAACAGAAAACAAGAGAAAAACAATGGTGCAAAAAAGGAAAACGGTGTCCTTTCTGTGCCTAGTGAACTGTTACTGACGGCTGGGATTCCGCTTGATTGTGATTTGATGATAGAAACAGTCCCCGGAGTGATTCTGATTGGTATTGAGGCTCCGGTACAGACGTTTGCAAACCTTATCTGAAGGTGTTCGATGAACTGGGGATTGAACCAATGAAGTGGAGGCATTGATGGGAAAGGAGAAAAGGACCAGATGAGTAAACCGATGTATCGTTTAGTGGATGGAAAGGGACGTGTCCTGATTCCAAAATCTATGAGGGAAGCGGCAAAGCTGGAGTATGGGGATATTGTTTGTCTGGGAATGGCGGGTGGAAAATTACAGTTCGGAAGGTAGAGGTTATCGAGGTGGGAGATCAGTCTCCGGAGGCAGTGGAGGCATATGTCCGCACTGCATTTCAGTTTATGCCAGATAGCCTCCGACTGGATCTAATCGGAGAACTGAGCAGACTGCTGCAGAAAAAGGAGGGGTAAGATCATGCAGGAATTCACAGAAAAGGATTGTATGCAGACAGAAAAGGAGGCATCTATCCAGAACCGGGTGGTGGTTCTTCCCTCAAAGGTATTACCAGAGCATTACACAGGGCAGCTTTTTTTCTGTACGAATATCCAGAAAACAGAAAATCCCAGACACTCCATTGCCCATCTGGTTTCCCTATCTACTGGGGAGGCATGGCACTGCTGGAACAGGGATGTGGTTGGTGTGCTGCGGCCAGAACTGTTGGGGGAAAAGGAACGACTCCAGCTCTCCCAGATCCGTCCATTTGGGGCGCTGGATTTACATGGACATTCCCCTGAATATTCTGGATACAGTTTTCTGCCGGATGGAGCTATGCGTCAGGGGTATGGCTGGTAAATCCAGAGGAAGTATGGAGCTATGTAATGATGCAGAAGGACTACCAGTATCGGATTTTGATCTGCGACAGGGATGATTTTGCCGTACTGGAAATGTTAGAGGGAAGGATGATCTTTCCCGATGTGCAGAGTCTGGAACAGTTTCAACAGGTACAGAAGGACGGGGGATGGAGATGATTTAGAAATGAGGGAAGGGAAATGAAGCAGATTCAGATTGAAAATGGAGTGATCCGGTATTATGGGAACCGGGTAGGTCGTGTGACGGAAGGATGTGCAGTAGTGGATCCCATGTTTCAGAATGAAGCATTAGAAAGCTTCCTGCGTAAGCAGAGGAATATCCAAAAAATTCAGTGGCAGGACGGGATCTACGACCGGTTGGCAAATAGCCAGCAAGATATGGAATCGGCAAAGGGGCTAAAAGATGTACGCATCTGGCAACTGAGAGGAGATGTGGATGTGCATATGAAGTTCCTTGCACTTTCCCAGATGGAGCAGCAATATGGCTCCCCCAAGCCGGATTTTTATATCAAAGTCTATGAAGGGGCATCTGACACCAATGACCTGGAAGAACTCTATGATAAATTCCGGTATCATCCGCCGTCCGGTTATACAGGTCATGGGCTATCCATTAGTGATGTGCTGGAACTCTATGATGAAACAGGGAGTTCCTTTTTTTATGTGGATCGTTATGACTTAAGAGAATTGATTTACAGAGTCGCAACTGGCGGAGGAATTCATACACACCATGCAGTTTTAGCATGCAGTTTGTCTGCCTGCTTGACTGAAATAGATCCAGAAAGGAACGGTTTATGAGCAGAAAAAAACAAAGGAGGAAGAATCAGTATGCCAGATTTAGACGTTCGGATTACATCTATGTATCCACCAGGAGTACAGGGCGGGATCAGAGCCTATGCATCCGCACAATCGCCGGATGTTTTGCCGTCCGGGGAATCAAAATCGTCGAGGGAGGTAAGGATGGGCTCTTTATGTCTATGCCCAGCCGGAAAACACAGGATGGATACAAGGATATCTGTTTTCCTGTGACGGAGGAATTCCGCAACGAGCTGAAACAGGCGGTATTGGGAGCTTATGGAGAGGCACTGTCCATGGCACAGGCATCTACCTTACAGACAGCACCCCCTCAAAATCCAGGGCAGAACATGGTCTGATTTAAGGGGTACAGAGAACAAAAACAGAAAATCAATGGAGGAGATCAAATGAAGAATATTAAAAGACAGCTGGTAAATTATCGAAATGCAATGGTTATGCATATGTGGAATGTAAAAAACAAGCTTCAGGATACATCCGGTGAGGGATATGTGGACACAGCCATTAAGATCCTGATCGCAGTTGTGCTGGGAGCACTGCTTCTGGCAGGTCTTTATGCACTGTTTAATGATACCGTACTTCCTACACTGGTACGCAGGGTGCAGGAAATGTTTGACTATAGCGGTTGATATGGAGATCAGGATATCGCTGCTTCAGGCGGTACAGGCAGTGCTTTTTTTCTCGCTGCTTATTGCGGTTTCTGCCTGGGATCTTCGGTACCGGATTATTCCGGACCGATTCCAGGCAGGGATTGCCCTGCTTTCCTTTCTGAACTTTGCCCCCGGACAGCTGCTTGGAGCTTTAGGGGCAGTGCCATACCTCATAGTTGCATTATTTTGCAAGAGGGAAGGTGGAATGGGCGGCGGTGATATCAAGCTGGCAGGAGCAACCGGCTTGGTACTGGGACTTCCGGCAAGCCTGACTGCTTCCTGTTTAGGACTGACAGGATTTGTGATGTATGGTTGTATGGTCTGCCTGTGGAATCGGTTCAAGGGAAAACGAGATAAAGAAGCATTTCCTGTGGGACCGTTTCTGGCAGGAGGAGCGGCAGCTGTTTATTGTATGAGATTAGGAGGATGGATGATATGAAGAAGAAATTATGGATCATGGTTTGTGTTGCAGTGCCGCTTACAATGGTTGCGGCCATCGTATACCACAACAGAAAATAGGAAGACAGCAGTCAGTGGAACACTGGTTAAAAAGGAATCAAAATAAGGAAAAGAGTTGGAGGAGATGAAATGCGATTTTTGAAAAACAGGACTGTACTTGGTGTGCTTTGCATCGTGCTGTCTTTGATCATCTGCTTTGCAGTTACACCATTGTTTAATAAGGCTATGAGTGAAAAGACGGAAATTGTCCGTGTAGTAAACCAATTTCAGTGGGAGAAGAAATTACTTCTGACATGGTAAAGACCATAGAGGTTGGCAGTTATAACCTGCCGGATGATGTAGTAAAGCATTCGGATACTGTAGTTGGGGCATTTGCATCTGCAGATTTGGCGCCAGGAGATTACATCCTGACATCCAAGATTGCAGAAGAGCCGGCGGCAGAAAATGCCTATCTCTATCATCTGACAGGAGAAAAGCAGGCAATCTCTGTTACGGTTAAGGCATTTGCCAATGGATTGTCCGGAAAGCTAAAGAGCGGCGATATTGTGTCAGTCATAGCTCCAGATTATAGAAAGCAGGGAAAAACAGTAATTCCTGCGGAACTTCAGTATGTGGAGGTCATTGCTGTGACTGCAAACAGTGGATATGACGCAAATACGGGAGAAGAACTGGAAGATGGAGCGGATCGTGAGCTGCCTGGAACCGTTACCTTGCTGGTAACACCAGAGCAGTCAATGGTTTTGGCAGAACTGGAGGCAGATGGAAAACTGCATTTATCTCTGGTGTATCGCGGGGATGAAAGAGTGCAGGGCAGTTTTTGGAAGCGCAAAACCAGATGTTAACGGAACTGTATCCTCCAGAGGATATGGAAGGAGAAGCGGAAGAAAACGAGGCACTGGATCATTCTGATAAGGAGCCAGAGGAAACCAAAGCAGAGGAGCAGGAGGAAACCAGACAGGGCGAAACAGAGGAAAGCGGGGTGGAGTAAGCCTTGAATTTTCTAAAAACAGTATTTTCAGCAGGGGAGCCGGGGACAGCTCTCCTGACTGGGAACCGGAAAATGAGAATCAAATGCTGGCAGTCTGGGGAAGTCCTGGATCTGGTAAACCACGACAGCAGTGAAGCTGGCGGCGCGTCTTGCCATGCAGAAGAAGGATGTAGCTCTCCTTCTGTGTGATATGAATACACCGATGCTTCCCTGTATCTGTCCTCCTGGAGACCTGGAAGAGGAGCATTCTCTGGGGAGTGTTCTGGCAGCAACCCATGTGTCGGAATCGTTGGTACGCCATAACTGTATTACTCATAAAAAAATACGCCATCTAACAATCCTTGGAATGAGGAAGGGGGAAAATGAATACACATACCCACCTTACGAGCGGACACAGGCAGAGGAATTACTGCAGTGTTTGAGAAAGATCGCTCCCTATATCATCGTTGATTGTGGAAGCTGTATTGCCAATGACATTCTTTCGGCCATTGCTTGATGGAGGCAGATGCAGTGCTGCGGCTGGTAAACTGTGATCTGAAATCCATCAGTTATCTTTCCAGCCAGCTTCCGCTTCTTAAGGACAGTCAGTGGGATGCAGAAAAGCAGTATAAAGTGGCGAGCAATGTATATCCCAATGAGGCCAGCGAACACATTGAACGGGTGCTCGGCAATGTGGCATTCCAGATCCCTCATTCCGAGGAAGTAAAGGCACAGGTTCTGGAAGGGAACCTTCTGAAAGAACTGGTACTAAAGGACAGTAAAGGGTTTAGAAAACCATGGAAGCAATCACAAAGGAGGTGTTCGGATGTTAGGGAAAGACGCAGCAAAGCCGCGTTTTCTGCGGGTTTTCCCGAAGCTGTTCGGGAAGAAACACGACAGGATTCTGGACATCTTCCGGAGGAGATCATGGAAACGGAGGCTTCTTTGGATGGCTTGGATGGAGGGGAGGAGACAGAAGAAAACCTCCAAAATGATAGCCTGTCGGAACAGACTTGTGAAGGACAGATGCATGGAAAGGAGGATATCTGGTCAGAAGAGGAGGACATAGAGGATCCTCTGCGCACTCAAAAAACGGGAGGTCGTTCTCTCCGTACCCATGACCTGTTTTTTGCATCGGAGGATGAAGGGCGTGACTTTCAGTCCGTGCTGCAGGAGATACAGGCGTATCTTTCCAAAGAATATAGTAATCTGGTAACCGGAGATGGAAACGAAAGAAATAAAAGCACAGATCCGCCGATTTGCCGGGAAGTATATTCAGGATAACCCGTATACAAGTACCGGGAAAAACCACGGATGAGCTGCTTGATGCGATTTATTCAGAAATGGCAGAGTTCGGTTTTCTCACAAAGTACATCTACGGGGAAGGAATCGAGGAGATCGATGTAAATGCCTGGGATGATGTGGAGGTCCAGTATTCTGGTGGAGTGACAGAAAAATTGAAAGAGCATTTTGAAAGCCCCGAACATGCCATCAATGTCATTCGGCGTATGTTGCATGTGTCTGGAATGGTGCTGGATGATGCGAGTCCAAGCGTTCTGGGACATTTAAGTAAAAATATCCGTATTGCTGTACTGAAGACACCTCTTGTTGATGAGGATGTCGGGGTGGCAGCTTCGATCCGAATTGTGAATCCCCAGAGCATGAAGAAACAGGACTTATAAAGGGAGGAACGGCAACCAGTCAGATGCTGGATTTTTTATCGGAGTGCATCCGGTATGGAATCTCTGTGTGTGTGGCGGGAGCCACAAGCTCCGGAAAAACCACACTGTTAGGCTGGCTTCTGACCACAATTCCGGACGGTAAGCGTATTTACAGTATTGAGAATGGTTCAAGGGAGCTGGCGTTGGTACGCAGAAAGGATGGGAGGGTAGTCAATTCCGTGATTCATACCTTGACCCGTGACAGCGAGAATGAGAGGCAGAGAGTAGATCAGATTGCACTTCTTGATATGGCGCTACGCTTTAATCCGGATATTATTGTGGTAGGAGAAATGCGTGGACCAGAAGCGAATGCGGCACAGGAGGCAGCCAGAACCGGTGTTGCGGTTGTGACAACCATCCATTCCATGAGCTGTGAGGCAACCTACCGCCGCATGGTTTCCCTGTGTAAACGTGCTGTGGATATGAGCGATGAGACTTTGATGGGATTTGTAACGGAAGCCTATCCGATCATCGCATTTTGCAAACAGCTGGAAACAAGGAACGCCGTTTAATGGAAATCATGGAGTGTGAGATTCTGGCAGATGGAACCAGACGATACCGTCCGCTGTTTCAATATCAGATTACGGAAAACAGAGTGGAGGATGGAAGTTTGTAATTGTGGGGCATCATAGACAAATCAACCCAATTTCGGACAGTCTGGCAAGACGGCTGATGGAGAATGGAATGCCGCAGGAAACGCTGGCAGGACTTTTGAATGTAAAAAAGGATAGAGAGGGGGAGAACGGATGACGGCGATTCAGCTATTGGCGTGTGCAGGAATGATCGTGGGTGTATTTTTACTGCTGGAAATGAAGCCAGTGGAGTTTACGGACAGCCTGTTTGGATTTTTATTGAATCCCAAACGAAGTCTGCGGGAAGACATCAGGGAATCATCAGGAAGAAAAAATCAGGGATTTTGCGCAGGGAACTGAAGGAAGCACAGAACATTCTTCAAATGACGGGCAGGGGGAACCGGTTTTCCTTCATCTGCGCAGTTGCTCTGGCACTGTTTTGCGCTGGGGGATCCATTGCCATTTTGTTAGGGAATTTTTTCCTGGCTCCGGTGATGGCAGTGGGTTTTTTATTTCTGCCATTCTGGTATGTGAAACTGACTGCCAATCATTATAAAAGGGATGTGTCTGCAGAACTGGAAACGGCGCTTTCGGTCATTACCACAGCATATCTGAGGACAGAAGATATTGTGACGGCAGTGGAGGAGAATACAGCATATTTAAATCCTCCAGTGTCCAGAGTATTTCAGGATTTTCTCATCCAGATTAAATGGTAAATCCGGATGTTCAGGCCGCCCTTCGGATTTTGCGGGGAAGGATTGATAATGAGGTGTTTCGGGAGTGGTGCGATGCGGTCAGTGACTGCCAGCATGACCGGAGCTTAAAGACTACACTGCCGCCCATCGTATCAAGCTGTCGGATATGCGGAACGTGAACGCAGAACTGGAATACATGATCGCAGAACCAAGAAAAGAGTTTATGATCATGGTTGTGTTTGTAGTAGGCAATATTCCTCTTATGTATCTGCTGAATCAGGATTGGTATGATGTACTGATGCATACGGTACTGGGACAGTGTATTCTGGCTGCTACTGCAGCGGCTATTTTTATATCCGCTGGCTTTGTAGTGAAATTGACCCGTCCCATTGAATACAGGAGGTAGCTATGGAAGGCTTGTTGTTTTTATTCGGGCTGTTTTTAGCTCTGGGACTTTTCTTTTTAACTGCGTCTGTTCTAAAGTTACCTACCATGGGTGCGGCGAAGGCCATGCTGGGTACGGTAAAACAGGAGCGGAAAGCGGCAAAGACATTGGAAACTTATTTTATGATCCTAGCAGTGCGACTGTCTGGTTTCATCCGGATGGATGCATATAAGAGAAGCAGGATGCAGAATGTGTTAAAAGCCAGTGGAATGAATATGACCCCGGAAGTGTATCAGGCGTATGCTCTGGTAAATCAGGCGCAGTTCTTTTGGGAGCGATTCCCTGCATATTTCTTTTCCACTTCTAGTTCCTGTCGTGGTTGTGCTGGCCTTACTTCTTTACTTTAAGGAAAATCAGAAAGCGGATGAAACCTTAAAGGCAAAGCGGGAAGAGATAGAGGGGGAGCTTCCGAGAATGGTGGCGACTATGGAACAGGAACTGAAAGCAAGCCGTAATGTGATCGGTATGTTGGAGCGGTTCAAGGGGAATGCGGGACCAGCGCTGACTGGAGAGTTAGATATTCTTCTGGCGGATATGCGTTCCTCCAATTATGAAGCGGCGCTGACACGATTCGAGGCAAGACTGAACTCGCCCATGCTGTCCGATGTGTACGTGGATTGATTGGTGTCCTTCGAGGGGATGACAGCACAGTGTATTTTCAGATGCTGGCTCATGATTTTAAGCAGATCGAACTGCAGAGATTAAAAGCACAGGCACAGAAAATCCCTCCTAAGATCCGTGTTTTTTCCTTTGTCATGCTGGTATGTTTTCTGCTGACTTACCTGGCGATTATCTGCTATGTGGCATTGGAGAGTCGGAGGAATGTTTTAGACAGGAAGGAGGAGAGGATGAGGAGTCATCGTTTATGGAGAGCACTGTCAGAAAGACGGGGCGAAGGATATGTGGATGTGATCGTGCTGGTTTTGTGTGCGGTCATGGTGCTTGCCCTTGCCATGCGTGTGCTTCCGATTTTATTCAGAAACAGCAGTTGGACACCTTCGCTACAGAACTGGTGCGTGAAGCAGAGGTAAGCGGGCGCGTAGGTACAGAGACAAGCCGCCGTGCCGCTGTGCTGTCAGAAAAAACAGGGCTTTATCCGGACATTTTATGGTCCAGTCATGGAAGAATCCAGTTAAATGAAGAGGTTACCGTTACCCTGACGATGGATACAAATATCGGTCTGTTTGGCGAGTTTGCTTCTTTTCCGGTTACGCTTCGCGCACAGGCAGCTGGAAAATCAGAAGTTTACTGGAAATGAGGTGGAGGGATTGCGGAAACGGATGAAAGAGATACTGAGAGGACAGGCGAGCTCCTCATTTCCCATGACCATCGGGATTGTTCTTTCGTTGATTATTCTGATGTGTGGGATTAGTGAGTATTTCCGGCTTCAAATTATTGCGGCAGGTGTGCGGGAAGCCGTGGAGGATGCTGTCATCTCCACAGTCAATGATAATTATGCAGGTGTGTATCATGGAGTCAGGGAGGGATATTCTGGCAGTTATGTTCCTTTTGGAGAGGGAAGTTGGGAAGAAGATCTGAATGAAGGGGACATTTATGATTATCTGGATGAAACCATAGGGACCCGATTGTCTGGCGGCAGGCATATAAAGTATGCGGATACTGGAACTGCAATGGAGTTTGCCATAGACAGCCTGCAAGTGACGCTTCGGAATGCACCTCTGGCCCCATCAGATCCAGCCCATGCGCAGCGGTTTGAGGCAGATGCTATTGTTAGACTGGAGGTTCCGGTTCGGTTTGGCGGCCGGATTCTTCCATCCATGTGGATCACATTGAAGGTACAGGCTGGATATACAGAGGTGTTCTAGGGAATGACCTGGACTTTGAGAGGATTGTATAGTATGTTGTGCATAACAAAACAGGATAAAGGAGGAGCAGAATTATGAAACTGACAGAGAAGATGAAAAAGAATCTGGCAATTTTGGGTGGCGTGCTCATAGGAATCGGCCTGATCGCTGCCATAGGAATGCAGTTTGGTTCGAAACCGTCAGGTAAAGATGTTCTGCCAGGAACAGGGGAAACGGAAACAGAATTGATTGTAGATCCTGGAGATTTTGAAAAGAAGGAAGAGGAAAGTAAAGTAGTGTCCAGAGAAGAAGAGAGCCTTGTGATTCATCAGGGAATCGGAGAAAATCAGGAAACAGACACTCAGGCGGTGGACAGTCGGGCGCCACAGACTGATCAGACAACGCAGAGTATCCAACCGAAACCAACCAAACCAGAACCGCCAAGCAAGGAGATCCTGACAGATCCAACACAAAAACCGGATGGTACAAAGCAGGATACCCCTCCGGTTCCGGTGGATCATGAAGCGGTAGAAAAACCGTCCGAACCGGTAGCAGATCCGGAACAGCCGCAGGCAGGAGATACTTCCGGGAACCAGATCTATGTTCCAGGATTCGGCTGGGTAGAAAATCATGGAGGAGGAGGCTCTGGAACTGCAGCAGAAGATATGTATGAAAACGGGAATAAGATTGGCATTATGGATTAAGACAGAAAGAGGAAGCACCGCATCAATGTGGTGTTTTTTCTTTTCCCAGAAACCAGGGAAGGAAACAAGGCTTCCGTGGTTGGAAGGAGGATACTTGAAACAGAAGAAATATGTGTTTTTTACAGTCTCAATCTTACTGTCTTTGATACTCTCCATCCAGGTTTATGCGGTAGGGGACGGGAACCTGGATGGAGGTGGCGGAAGTATGGGACAGGGGACCAGCCAGAATTCCTGGTCACCGGGAAATGAAGGAGTGCGGGTTACCGTAATCCGGGCAGAGAGCATGATCCGGTAACAAGACCGATTGACTTAACAAATAAGCATCCCAATATTACCTACTCCTTTGGGAAAGTCAGTAAAATGTCATATACCAAAGGAAGTGCCCTGATGATCGACACCAATCCGTATGAGTATGTGAATCCGGCACAGCCCCTACCAAGGATCATCAGCTCGAAAAGCTTGGGGCAAGCTAATATTGAGCAGATAAAAAGCTATTTTACAGATGAACAGGTGGTGCGTAGCATTGCCGGACTAACCGGAATGGACTTTGACACACTGGTGGAGGGGAGTATAGGCTCTTATTGGAGCCGATCAGTTTCCTTAAATTTCAGGGAACCCTGATTGCAGTTACAGCCACAGAGGCAGCGCTCTATGATGAGATGTTAAGTGGTGGGCTTCGTGCTGTCCTTCCAACAGTGGCATTTCAGAACCTGCCGCTTTCCATGTTTTTGGAAGCACCGGATCTGGGATATCCGGCCTGGGGAGGTCCGACATCGGGAGTCCGTTCCAACAGTGAAATAAAGAGTTCCTTGGGTCTTGGTATTGTACGGTTCCGGGATGTGCCTCCAGAAGAACCGGAAATCACGACTTATGATTATGAATATCGGACGAATACGGAAGTGATTACGGCAGTAGAGGTAAGCGGCGGGCAGAGTGATCCGGATCATCCGGTATCCGTAACATTTTCCGTAGGGGGAAGAAGCTATGAGGTAGGGGAGGTATATTATCCGTCTGGCGACAGTCAGCTGGCTTGGATCCGCTGGACAACACCGGAGCAGCCTCAGACTATGACGATGACCGTCCGTGTGCGGGGCGGAGGAGGAACAAGTAAAGGAACTCTTCACATCAAGGTTGTGGATCTGGATGAAAATCCACCGCCAGATCCCAATGCGGATGACCGGAATGACGAGTTTACAAGACCTTCGGTTCCTTCCAATGCAGAAGTAACCTCTGCATCCTGGGGTGTGTGGAGACCATGGTGGAGGGAATACTGGGTATGGCACAGCGGGGATGAGGATGATGACGGGTACTGGTGTGACCATGGCTGGTGGGAGTTTGATCTGGATCGATATTCCGCAAGCCTGAATGCAGATATGAGAATTACAACCGATGAAAAGTCCCTACTGCTACGGGAAGGACGATGAAATCCGGTTATGGATTCCAGGAAAAGGTAACAACTCATGTCAGCACCAATCAGAGTTCTGCAGTGACATCTGCGCAGAATGCGGTGACTTATTTTCCGGAATTTCAGTATGAGAGGTTTTGGAGGCTTTTGGAGCGGATGAATGTCGGCTATGATATGACCCATGAGTTTAAGAAAAATGGTTACAGTACCTATGAGAGGAGAACGCATTTTACACCAATTTGGTATCCGGACGGAAGTTATACGCCATATACTTGGCTGCTGGATTGCTGGACACCGGCTGGAATGCTCTCCATGAATCTGAATGATTCTATTACCATTGATGGGAACTTGTGGAGTGACTGGCATATCGCACCACAGAAACCAGAGTAGGAGGAAGTATGTCATATCAACAGACGGAGAAACCAAAGGGATTTTTGTATCATTACACAACCCGTGACCATTTGGAAGATATTCTGCGGGATGGCAGGATACGAAGGATGGGTGATAAGGAGTGCTGGTTTTGTACATCTTTAGAGGATACACTGGAATTAATGCAAAAGACAGTGATGATGGAAGGGAAGCCTTACTATGGAGTTGGAGGAGTATTAAGGTATTATCCTGTATTTGTTCCGGAATCCTATGTGATTTTGAGATTGCAGCCACGTTTTCAAAATTGGGAATGGGTTCGGTGGAATCAGGAACTTCCACTAGATGCACCTACTTCTTTGCAGGAGGAGGCAAAGCGGTTTAGCAGTTTAAAAGTTGGCTTTCGGGGAGATCTAAAGTTTCAGGAA
>ENA-OQAS01001151-OQAS01001151.1-human-gut-metagenome-genome-assembly--contig:-NODE-1151-length-12866-cov-1.495879_pt1 | contig 12866 bp, 14 predicted proteins | sample MGYA00242733_ERZ504523 | MGnify/ENA primary metagenome ERZ504523 (study PRJEB26092, sample SAMD00036239) | human gut metagenome | host: Homo sapiens | study: EMG produced TPA metagenomics assembly of... | reverse complement strand
GGTTTTGAATATGTGTATCCCAATGAAAATTATAAAAAATAGCACATAGATAGCTTCTTCTTTTATTGGCATGTCTCGGGCATGAGTTGCTCATACCGAATGCAAATTCACCCATTTCCGTTGACTTTTGTTGGAACTGTTTTTATAATGAATTACTTATTCCTGAAATAAAATTATTCCAACAGACTTAGAAAACATTTCTAACCTAAGTCATCTAGCTTTGCAAAAACATTAATACTAATCAACGACAAGAGAAAAGAGTCAAGTTTTCCATTGTAAATCAAGGTACAAGTATATTGGACACAAGTTTTTTATATAATTACCATCTTCTCCTAAAAGCCTTTCAGAAGTGTCAGCCCAGGAAGACCCTTCCGTTCACTCACTAGCATTCATGTATAAAGACAACCGAAACAAGCACTTGCCGCCCATATTCCCCCAAAACAGCAATTATCAAAAAATCCGGTAAAATAATAGTTTATATTATCAGAATAATGTATTTTTGTACCGTCGAATTAATCATTTCACAATGGTGATGAAATTTATCACCAATATGATATAAAATACGCACTTGAGTGATATAGTTTGCTCACTAGTGTGAAATGGTTTACTTAAAAGGAAGAGAACAGAAACACTTCCGCATGACAATGAATTATATAACCGAATAAAAAAACAAGGAACGCGAATGGCTGTCAAATTTGAATTTTACGAGTCACCCAATACGATAGGTACACGCAAGAAGCGGTATCACGCCCGTGTAGTGAACAGGGAGCGAATCAGCACCGACCACTTGGCACAGGAGATACACCATAGCTCTTCGCTCACCGTGGCAGACATCAAGGCAACCATTATCGCGCTCAGCGAGAAATTGGCCTATCATTTGAAGGACGGAGCACGAGTACACATTGAGGGGATAGGCTATTTCCATATATCCTTGACCTGTCCCGAGACACCGACTCCACACTCCACACGCGCCAACAATGTAAAATTCAAGTCGGTAACATTCCGTGCGGACAAATATCTGAAGAAACAACTGGCGGATGTGAAGACGGAACGCTCAAAGTACAAGCCACATTCCATTCCGGTGACGGACGAGGAGATAGACAAAGGACTGACAGAATACTTCCTGACACACAGCGTGCTGACACGCCGTGATTTCGAACAGTTGTTCACGCTGACACGCGCCACAGCCGGACGCTACATTACCCGACTGGCAAAGGAGAAAAAACTGTGTAACATATCTATTCCGCACAATCCTATTTATGAACCGATGCCGGGATCTACGGAAAAGAGAAACTACCCGAACCGGAACAGGAAACGGATACTGCAACAGAATGAAAACACACTGAAAATATTTATAAAAGCAAATTCTACAAACAATTTCAGACTTATGATAAAAAGCTGAAACTTCTACATCAGACTGAAGGGTTTCCGGGAGGAAATCCTTCAGCCGTTTTCTCTATCTACGGGCATTTATGTGCAGAGGCATTCTCACTTTTGCCCCGCTACCTGCACCCTGCTCCGGCCATTGCCGGTTTTCACTATCTGTATCTGTGCCGATATCCGTTCCGTCATTTCCGCCACGTGTGAAATCACCCCGATTTTACGTCCCTGCATCTGCAAACGCTCAAGCGCATCCATGCTATGCGGAATGTCTCAGGATCAAGGGAACCGAAACCTTCATCTATAAACAACGACTCCACATTCATCCGGTTGGAAGAAAGTGAAGACAGGCCGAGCGCCAATGCCAGCGACACCAAAAAAGACTCACCGCCCGAAAGGGAATGGACAGTGCGCACCTCTCCCATCATGTCGAGATCAACAATTTGCAAAGCAAGCGTATCCGAGATACGTTGTAACTCATAACGCGGGGCAAGATCCTGTAAATGCTTGTTGGCATAAAGCAAAAGTACATCCAATGTATATCCCTGAGCTATTTCTTTAAACTTCACCCCACTCTGCGACCCGAAGAGTTCATTCAGTTTTGACCAGTTCTCATAATTCAATTGCTTTTCGTCCAACTCTTTCCGAATGCCTGCCAATGCCTGCCTGTTTTTTCCTGCCCATCCAGCATCAGCCCGATTTGAGTCAAACGTGTGGTTTGCTGTTCTTTTGATGACTGACAAGCAGACAGTTTAAACAACAAAGACTCTTCAGTTTCTCCTTCCGACGGTTTATGCGAACCTTCTCCGTGTTTAGCCAACAATTGACAACGTTCCGCCAGCACAGCCTGCACGGTAGTGAATCGCTCTTTCAACGCAGTCAGCTCTTTCTTCTCACGATTAATCCAGACAATATCTTTCGACAACAACTCTTCCAGCTCGGCACGAGTCGTAATCTCCTCCCGACCGGACAACCATTCGGTTATGCGACAGTTCTCTTCTTGCGACAACACCTCCAGACGTTCCACTTCTTTTTCCAACTGAACAGACTGGCCTTTGTAAGATTCCAACGCACCCGATAAATCCTGATATTGCCTCATGACTATATCCCAATGCTGCTGTAGCTCTTCCTGCCTCCTCCTGTTCTGATTCTCCACCTCGTGAGTGGGACGTCCTTCCAATAGCAACGCACGTTGCGAACGAAGAGCACTCAAATCCGTCTCCAAAGCAATAGTCTTTGACTGTTTATCCTTTATCTGCACAACATGCGTCTCCTGCTCATGCTGCCTGGCATCCAGTTCGGCCTGCTGCCGTGACAATGCCTCCTTCGTATCGGTCTGTTGTTGCAAACGCTCTTTCCATTGCTTGTCAAAGTTCCGTAACGCCCCCTTCAACTGTCCTTTATCCAGCAAATCCTGCCAACCCGGAAGAATAGAAACATGCTCTTTCACTTTAGACAGACATTCCTCGGAACGATGAACGTAATTCTTGACAATGGTATCAAGCGTATTGATTTCCATTGTCCTGTCAGTAAGAGAAACGGTAAGACGTTCTATCTCTTGTGTCACCTTTTCTTTTGCCCGATTCAGCTCTGCCCTCCTGCAAGGATTGCACCTCGGTAAGAGTAGCAACCGGATGATGCAGACTGCCACACACCGGACAAGGCTCTCCTGTCCGCAACTGCGAACGCAGCAATACCACTTCGGCAGGCAGCAGCCGGTTCAAACGTTCCGCTTCTTCCTGCATGGCTTTCAACCTTTTTTGCTCCATCTCCTGCAAAGCTGAAACTTCCTTCAGCATTTTCCGGTTCGATACAATCTGAGTCTCAGCCGTCTCCCGGTCGGCAAGAAGAGTAAGCACCAATGAGACAGCCGGTATCAAATCCGCATAAACATGTAGTGCCCAAACCAATCCTCTATCTCCTTCCAAGTCACCTGAAGCAGCTTTATCTGTTGGCGCAATCCGGCCAGTTCTCTTTCCAGTTTTTCTTTCCGGCTGAGTTCCTTCTTTTCTTCCGCCTGTGCGTCCAACCACTGTTTTTGCTTCTCGGTTATCTGCACATCCAGCTCTTTCGCTTTATTCAGTTGGGGAGTCAGTTCGGCAAGATATTCCTGCCAAGCCGTTTGTGCCTTCTTTGCAGCTTCCAGTTCCTGTTGTGTTTTAGAGAAAAGTACAGCAGTTTGCCTGACTTGTTCCTGACGTTCCGCCAGCATTTTCCTGTTTGCATTCAGTTGTCTCGAAGTAGCGACTGCCTGCATAAAGACATCACGGATTTCCTGCGCCTGTTCCACACGCGCCAATAATGCATAACGTGCAGCAGACTTCTCCATCTCAATCCGTATTTCCTTCAATTCATTCTCAGCCTGCTCTTTGTTACGAGTGAGCGAACGTTCCTCTTCCACCCACTTCAAACAGGCGGAGAGTTTATCTTCCTCGCTCTTCAAAGCGGCAAGAGAGCCGGAAAGCAGAAGCTTCTCTCCATCCAATGCAGCCAATGCATCATCGGACAACAGCTCTATTCCTTTCATACGCTCCTGCAAAAGCCGAAACTCCATATCCGCACTCTTGGTCTTGGCATAAATGGACGAAGAAACACGAGAATAAATCTCTGTCCCCGTCAACTTTTCCAAAATCTCGGCTTTATCCGCCTGTTTAGCTTTCAGAAAAACAGCAAAGTCACCCTGCGCCAACAAAACAGACCGATTGAATTGTTCGAAAGACAGACCGATGAGCTTGGATACTTTAGCAAGAAGTTCCTTCCTCGTGCCCTGCTCTTCAGTATTTTTGGAAAGATTCATCAAGCGAAAACCGACACTGCGCAAGATACCCGAAGGCTTTCCTCCGGCACGACAGGCTGTCCAAGTAGAACGATATGTCTCTCCTGTCAAAGCTATGAAGTCCACTTCGGCATACCCCTCGGCTGTTCCTCGACGCAAAACAGAACGACTGTCACTTTGAGCAATCGTCTTATTGCGGACATCGGCCAGTTCCACTTCGATTCTCTTGCTTTGGTCATACGCGGAGTAGAATCGAACAGCGCAAGACACAAAGCATCCAGCAAGTAGACTTACCGGAACCGGTACTGCCTGTAATGGCAAAGATGCCGGCATTTTTCAACGGTTCGACTGTAAAATCGACCTCAAACTCTCCTGCCAAAGAAGCAAGATTCTTTCCGCGTATTGCTAATATCTTCATAATGAACTGTTGTCTTAATTACTCTTTACCGGCCTCACTGATGACTTCCTGCAATAACTCTTTCATTGCTGCAGGCATCTCCTGCTCGTCATATTTCCTTTTATAATAGTCGAGTGCCACGTCCAGCGGACGAATTCCCCGCAGCTCTTCATAACTTACCGCCCGGAGACCACTCTCCTTTTGGACAGGCATTACCGCCACCACACGCGCCAACCTCACCCGATTTACCCTGCAGAGCCGATTCTATTTTGTATTTATAAGAAGTATCGGGCTCCGTCATCTGTATTTTCACTTCCAGATAAGGCGAACGCGCATTTATTTCCCCATCAGCAATTCATGAATCGCTTCCAAGACTTCCTCCAACACCGCAGGTTGGTCGGGGATGCTTAATAAGCGGACATAAGGCGGCACATCAATTTGATGTATCTGCGTTTTATCTTCTTCATACTCCACCATCACCACACTGCTTCTGTAACCTTTTTCGGAGAAAGACATAGGAATAGGAGCTCCTGAATAACGTACATTCTCTCGCCCGGACACTCGTTGCGGACGATGAAGATGCCCCAAAGCCGTATAAATAATCTGCGCATCAAAGCATCGGGCGAAATACCCTCCACACCGCCGATAACGGTACGTTCGGAACGGTCATCATCGGATATTTCCGAGCCTGTCGCCTGCAGATGTCCCATGGCAATACAGGTTTGCCTTCATCCTCAGTTCTGCAAAAGTCGCCGATAGAGAGTCTGAACACCTTGCGCATAGTTTTCGGCAGGCGGATAATCTCCTTGCCGCAAATAAGGAACGGCAAGCAGAATGCAGCTATATCATTTATATTTATATCCGCTTGCGACGTCCGCACCGCTTATAAATCGGTATAATGAGATGTGCCAAGTCTATGTCGCCGTCCGCATCCCGCTTCACCACCCCTCTAACGGTGATGTTCATCTCCTCCAGCAACGGGTTCGCGCTTCCAGGCGGGCTGCCGAATCATGATTGCCGGCAATGATAATAATTTGCAGTGCCGGACACTCGGCTGTCACCCGGCGGAGAAAAGAGTAATACAGCCGTTGAGATTCTGCGGAAGGGTTCGGCCCGTCAAATATATCTCCGGCAACGAGGAGTACATCAATCTTACGTTCTTTGATTGCCTGCGTAACCAGTCAAGGAAACGAACATGCTCATCATAACGGCTGTATTCATAAAAGTCTGACCTAAATGCCAGTCAGCGGTATGTAGGATTTTCATTCAATATAAAAGCTAATTTAATAACTGAAATTCCCGGTTTTCACATAGACTTTATAATCTTTAATCATACCCGGAGCTCCCTGTTCTGCACGCGGAAGAATACGGAAGCCGGTTACCTTATATTCCTTGCCCAAGTCAATCACCACCTGATGAGGATAAGCCACATTATCTACCGTTTGCCAGAAAGTACTTTCCTGCAAATCATAAATTTTATCGGCTGTACGGTTACCGCTACGAGTTTCCTCGCTGTCGGCATATACAATCTTCCAGTTTTCGCGCGGAATCTTCTGCCCCTTTTCATCCAAGACATCAAATTCAGCTACTGCCGCTACATTTGTTCCGTCGAAAGAAGACAAACCTTCCAGACAGAAATAACGTCCTTGAGCAGCGGGTATTTTTACCTCTTGCCAACCGTTACCTTGATTAAAGCTGCCGGAAGCTACAGGTGTCTCACTCGTCAATTTCAGGTTTTGTCCTTCTTTCCGATGAGTCTCGGGAACCGTTACCCGAAGCATATCCAAAATCGGTTTATCCAAACCGGTAACCGTTGCCTCCCGTGGTCCTTTCAAATCAAGAACAATAATCTCATTCACTCCCTTCTTAAGCCAGCATCCCGGCATATAGAGTGTCTGTTGGGGACCGATTTCCCAAAAACGTCCCATCGCATGACCGTTTACCCATACCATACCTTTTCCCCACGATTCCATATTGAAGAAAGTATCCGCCACCTTGTCCAAGGTAAAGGTAGCACGGTAATAGGCAGGCACAGACTCGTCGTTTTTCTCTATCCCGCAGAAAGCAGAAGAATTCATATCCTGATAATTCTTGTCAGCCACAAGTCATAGTTTACCGGGAAGTTATAGACAGCCCAGTTCTTCAGTGCTTCTATATCTTTGCCATTGACGAGTTCCACCTTTTCGGTAATACCCTTACGGTCGTGGATAGACTTATCGAAATTCACACGTCCCATCGCTTCTACCAGCAGGTCAAGCTGTGTGCCTGCTTTCAGAGCGGGCAGAACCACTTCCTGCTCACCGGCACGGCGGTCGAGACGCGCCAGCAATTTACCGTCGGCAAAGACTTGTGTCCAGTCATGCTGTTCCGTAATTCTCAATATTGTTCCCGCTTTTACTTCCTCCGGCAGGCTAGTGCGGTAAAGAATGGTTCCCCAGCCTGATCGAATTTCTCCATCGGTTTGATATCTTCGGTCTGTTTCGGTGTCGGGAGATTGTTGATTAACGGAGCAATCTGTGTAAACTTGATGGCAGGTACCTCCATAACAGGAAGTGCTTGAGGCACATCGGGCAGTTTTTCACCCTCTTGCAAATAATTCTTCAGCATATCGCGAAGAGCAAAGTATTTGTCGGTCGTCCAACCTGCTTCACTGATGGGAGCATCATAGTCATAGCTGCTGCACATGGCCGAATATGCCGGATTATTGGCACCACCCCACCAGCCGAAAGTAGTACCGCCATGAGTCATATACAAACTGAACGAAATACCCTTATCAAGCATTTCTTTCAAACCTTCCACCATCACTTCTCCGGGACGGGTCTCATGCTTGCGTCCCCAATGGTCGAACCATCCACTCCAAAACTCACTGCACATCAACGGAGTTTCGGGACGCACTTCACGCAACTTGGCAAATTGTTTGTCGATGTCGGCTCCGGTTCCGAAGTTGACAGTCCAAATCAGGTCATCAAGGCCATTATTGAGAAAATTAGAACTCCAATCGCACTGGAAAAGAGGGACTTCAGTGAATCCGGCCGCACGGACTGTATCGCGGATAGCAGATACATAAGGTTTATCTGTTGCATAAGAGCCGTATTCGTTTTCCACCTGTACCATGATAATATTTCCGCCCCGAGTGATTTGCAAGTCTTCCAACTGCTTGCCCACTTCATGCATAAACATACCGACACGTTCCATATAATACGGATCTAGAGTGCGCAACTCCACACTGTCGTTCTTCAACAACCACCAGGGAAGACCGCCCATTTCCCATTCGGCACACACATACGGACCGGGGCGGACGATGACATACATACCATGCTTCTGCGCCAGCTTACAAAAAGCAGCAATATCTTTATTGCCCGTAAAATCATAATTTCCGGGTGTCTCTTCATGCAAGTTCCAAAAGACATAAAGACAAAGTGTATTCATGCCCAATGCCTTACACATTTCAATGCGGTGCTCCCAATATTCACGCGGAATACGCGGATAATGAACCTCGGCAGCCTTAACAATAAAAGGTTTGCCGTTCAACAGGAAAGTATTCTTTCCGGCTTCAAATGTGCCGGGCTTATTGCCGGCACATCCTGCCAACAGGAGCATCGCCAATAACAAAGTCAGTAATTTCTTCATATAACAATTATTCTTTTAATGTTTTTCCACTCTCATCATGACAAAGAACCGGATTCGGTCAAATAGAAAACTCTTTCAATCCAATGTCCAACTGTCCTTCCATTCCACCACCGGTACACCATCCTTAAACTGAATAGGCAACCAAATATATCGGGCATCACTCGGATGTTCGGGACGCCAAATGTCTCCCATAAAGATAAAGCAATCCTTTCGTCCCTCGACTTTCAGAATATACGTGCTTTGGCCACCGAAGTAATCTCTCTGTTCGGTCCCACACAGGGATTGGGATGCTGTGTCCACGGTCCCCAAATGGATGGAGCAGAGAACATTCGCGCTTCATTGGGCGCCCAGCCGGTGCAACCGGAAGTTATCATCCAGTACATACCGTCCTTTTTAAAGATAGCAGGAGCCTCATTCTGTCCGGCAGGCGCCACACGCACATATTTTCCGGTATGCGAAAGGTAGTCGTCACTCAACTCGGCAATGTGCAGTGTCAGATTTTCTTCTGAAGCAAAAATATGATAAGCCTTACCATCATCATCCACATACACTGTCATATCTCTTGCCATCTGTCCACCTTCGAAATCGCGTTTCAAGATAAGTCCCTTGCCAACGGCGTCCACCCACTGCGGAGTCCACCATTTGGCATAGTGCAAAGCATTCAGCGTATCCATTGTTGCCTGTGCCTGTTCATCCATATCAAAGGGAAGTTTTCCCGCATTGACACGACCGGAACGGATAAAGCGATAAGGTCCCGTAGGAGTGTCACTCACTGCCACACCCGAACGTGCCGCTTCATAGCCCTTACCTTTCAGTTCAAGATGAAACCACATCACAAACTTCCCGGTCTTTGCATTATATACCACTTAGGTCGTTCGAGGATACAGCCGCGTGTAATGTCACTGCTGTCATTGTCTTCTACCGCAAGTGCCACACCTTCATTTTTCCAATCGGTAAGATTCTGCGATGAGTAACACATCACTCCTACCATGGCACTGCTGGTAGTATCGCATTTATTCTCGCCGAACCAATAGTAAGTACCGTCATGATACATCACTCCGCCGCATGGGCATTGATATGTTCCCCATTATCATCAGGCCACAATTCTCCCGAACGGATGGGAGACGGCTGTGTATTACAACCGCACAGTAAAATAAATCCCAGAAGGATAACAGTCGAAAGAATCTTATTCATGCTATTCATAGTAGATATGTTTTTTATTTACGGATACAAATATAATGAGTTTTACGGAGAACGAAAGACTAATATCCGGTCGTTAAAGAATAAAAATCGGTCATTTTACAATTCAGCCGCCCCGGAACGCTATCCGAGACGGCTTAATCAGTTTTTCTCATCAACAAAAAAATTTTTTATTATACAAATTGCTGTCTTTACAGCTAAGCATCAGTATAACACTTACGTATCTTGTTTATAATCTTAAAATTATATCCTATCAAGATGGGATAAAGATAGAAAAAAGCAGCCATATAAACAAGAAATATCATTGAAAAGAACTGAAAAATTTACTTTCCGGGAATTAAGCCAATAAGTAAAGTCCCGGCGACCAACCCATCGACAGCCGGAAAAAAGAAAAGCAACCGTTACGGAAGAGCAACAGATACTTCACGTCCCCAATCCTCAAACTCTCCTTTCTCCCGATTATATGAAGCGGCGATGAGAAGCTCTACCACCCGACCATAATTTTTCTTTCCTTCCGAAACACGGTTCCCTTTCAGGAAAAGATTATAAGCAAAATCCTGCATTCCGCCAAGTAGAGGACTATACTTCTCACTCCAATACTCCTGCTTCACCTCATAATCCTGCCATATTTCCGGACGGACTGTTTTTCCCCACTCCTGAAACCTGTCATCGGACAATAACTTCCTGGCACTGACCGCCACATAGGGCAACAGGCTGAAGTATCCGCTGTATCTCATTGCATCGGAGTCCGACTGCATACAGACGAGGAAAGCAAAATAATTTGCCTCCGCCTCACTGCCCACTCCCAGCAAATGAGCAAACTCATGTGCCATCGTAAAGGGATATTGTTCGGGGAGTACGTCTTCATTCACTTGTGCCTCGGCAAAAACGGTCCCATGGCACCCAATACGCCCACGCTCGAATATAGCGGGGTAAATCCAAAATGCTTGATATGCTGCCACGGTTGCGGACAGGCCAACCCATAACAAGAGGAAAGACGGGCATAGTTTCTCTTGACGATAGTCTCCACCTCCTCTTTTTCTATACCGGTGTCATGCGTAAATGAAGCGTTCAGTCCCTCTGTGTAGACATCCAAAAATTTCATGAATACCTCTTCTTCATATTCCACAGGTCTCAAATTACAACGCGCATAAAGACTCGGACGGAAGTAATTCAATCCCCATGCCATATAAAACCAGATGATTATCCACAATACCAACAAAGTCAAACGTCGGAAAATAACGAGCCACCCCTCTCCACGCCTGCGCGCCATGACCGGAATAAATATCATCAGAGACACCACAACTACAGCCATTATCTCCTCCCAAGAAACAGGAATTACGGACGAAACAGCCGACAAAACAAAGGATACATTCGGATAGACATAATCGGCATATCCGCGTGCGCAACCGGGAAGGAAGCGGCAGAGCATGATATAAATTAATAATGCAACCGGAAGGATAATACCCCAACAACGCAAAATACGTTCTTTTCTCATGGATGTAAAGCTAATCATTTTCCACAACCCCCAAACAGGCATTTACCGTAAACGAAAAGTTCTCGTTTCACATCAAGTTATTGTAAAGCAAAGCATTAACCCACTGATATGTGTGAAACATGGTTTTCTGCTTCCTGCCATTGGACAGACACATGAGTTTGCTCAACAGTAGCAGCCAAAGCATGATAAATCTGTTTGGTCAAATTCTACTCTTCTTTCGTTAAAATACGTTCCAACTCCTCAGCAGTAAGTCGGAGATGGAATTGTCCCTTATAAGCTACCGAAATGCCTCCGGTCTCTTCGGATACGATTATGGCCAGCGCATCCGTCTCCTGCGACACCCCCATGGCTGCACGATGCCGTAATCCCAACTCTTTGGGAATATTCAAATCATGAGACACCGGAAGAATACAACCGGCCGCCTCAATGCGTTTGTGACGTATAATCATTGCCCCATCGTGCAACGGACTGTTCTTGAAAAATATATTTTCAATCAACCTTTGATTGACATTGGCATTAATAATCTCACCCGTACGGATAATATCATTCAGCGGCATACTCTTTTCGATGACAATCAACGCCCCTACCTTGCCTTTACTCATGCTCATACAGGCAAGCACTATCGGCATAATGTCCGCCTTCTCGGTCTTCTCCTGCTTATTTCCCGTCAGAAAGCGGAAAAAACATGCCCAAGCGCTTATGCGAACCCAGCGTAACAAGAAAACGGCGCAACTCATCCTGAAATAAAATAATCAGAGCCAGCACACCTACGCTTACCAACTTATCAAAGATAGAGCCCAAAAGCTTCATCTCAAGAACTTGTGACACAATCAGCCAAATGCCGATGAAAACCAGAATCCCCGTAAAAATGTTGATTGAACCCGAATCCTTCATCAGCCGATAAGTCTGATATAGCAAGTAAGCCACCAGCAGGATATCAATAAGGTCTTTTATACTAAGTCGATAAACATCTTTCGCTATATTATTATTCAAGATTATACTATTAACAGTCGATAGCACAGGACTTCATCTGTCGCACAATCCGCACACTTCCACAGCCTCCTTCACATCGTGTACCCTCAAAATGTCAGCACCCTTCATGAGCGCAATGGTATTGAGTACGGTCGTGCCGTTCAGCGCATTTTCGGGAGTACCGTCCAGAAGTTTGTAAATCATCGACTTGCGCGATATCCCCACCAATACCGGAAGGTCAAAAAGAGCAAAATCTTCCAAACATCCCATGAGCCCGTAGTTGTGTTCCAGTGTCTTACCAAAACCAAAACCGGGATCAAGAATAAGGTCTTTCACACCCAACTCATATAACTGATGTATCTTCCGTGCAAAATACCGGAATATTTCCTTCATCAAATTATCATAATGCGGAGCCTGCTGCATGGTTTGCGGAGTACCCTTCATGTGCATGATAATGTAAGGAACACCCAGCCCGGCCACAGTAGAAAACATCTCGGAATCCATCTCTCCTGCCGAGATATCATTAATGAGGGCTGCGCCATATTCTTCCACACACATCCGTGCGCATCTGCCCGGAAAGTGTCTACCGAAATGGGAATCGAAGGACACACATCAGTAACCACTTCAAGTCCCATCCGCAAGCGATTCATTTCTTCTTCCAATGAAACATGGTCGCATTCGGACGAGAGGAGTATGCACCGATATCAATAAAGTCAGCACCCTCATTTACTATTCCACCACACGTGCAGCAATCTTTTCCACTGTCTGGAGACGGCTTTCACTGTAAAAGGAATCGGGTGTTACATTCAGAATCCCCATTACCCGAGGCTCCGACAGATCCATCAACTGCCCCTTTACATTAATGTATTACTCTCTTGTTCATCATGTTTACGGCTTGTCATTTAGGTCGTACAAAGTACGCACAATTCTTGAGTTTTTGTTATTTCCTGAACTATTTTTCAGCTATCTTTGCCGCAACTAATATTAATAGAAGGTATAATGGAATATTTCAA
>ENA-OQAS01001150-OQAS01001150.1-human-gut-metagenome-genome-assembly--contig:-NODE-1150-length-12866-cov-2.839626_pt1 | contig 12866 bp, 18 predicted proteins | sample MGYA00242733_ERZ504523 | MGnify/ENA primary metagenome ERZ504523 (study PRJEB26092, sample SAMD00036239) | human gut metagenome | host: Homo sapiens | study: EMG produced TPA metagenomics assembly of... | reverse complement strand
CTTTTCATTCCCTTGCAAAGACTTTCCCCAGATTTTGACCTCCCCGGAAGTCGGATTTGTTAAGCCCAACAGCATCTTCATGGTAGTAGTTTTTCCGGCTCCGTTTCTGCCCAGCAGACCATAAATTCTCCCACGCTTCACATGGATATTTAAGTCAGCCACACTCTTTTGTGAGCCGTATTGCTTCGTCAGATTTTTGTTTCAATGATGTAATTTGTATCCATATTCAAAACCTCCTGTTCTGTAAGGTATTCTATCACGCCAACCTTGCATTAACCTTGCCGCAACCTTGCATTAACCTTGCAATTTAGAATCCGGCCAAAATGACAAGGGTTCCCGCCATAAAGACGGGAACCCGCTTAAATCTCCAAAGGAAAAAACAACATAAATTCAGTCCCTTTTCCTGGTACACTTTCAACTGTTATGCTTCCACCCATCTTTTCTACAAGCTGGTGGACAATAGAAAGACCAAGACCGCTGCCTTTCTCAGAGCGTCCTTTATCACACTTATAAAGCCGTTCAAAAATGTGTTTCAAATCTTCTTTCTCAATTCCTACTCCATTATCCGCCAGCAGCAGCTCCATGTTATTTTCCTTCTTTGACAGGACAATTTTGATTTTGTCTGCATGGCTGTGAGCGATTACATTTTGAATGAGATTGTTGACGATCCTCATATAGCTGTCCATATCCAATCTTACCCGGACAGGCTGTTCGGGAATATCAATGTCATAATCAACCTGTTTATCCTCAAAAATCGGTATCCAGTCAATCAGGATATTTCTTGTCAGCTCTGCGGCTCAACGCTCTGGATTTCTAAAGCAAACTCGTTGGAATTTAACTTGAACCAGTCAAAGAGCACATCAATATATTCTTTCAGATCATGGGCTTTCCGGCGGGCGGTTTCAATATAATCATCCCGGTCTTTTCCTGTGACCAGTCCTTTGTGTGCAGCGTCAAGATACCCAATCAGAGTAGTAAGGGGCGTTCGCACATCATGTGAAAGGCTCGTCATAAGTTGGCGGTTGGTTTCTTCTGTCTGCCGTACAGTTGAAAGTCTGCTTTCATAGGCCACAACGATCTCGTTGATTTCATAGGCAAGAGGTGCTGTCAGTTCATTTGTTGCAGATAGAATACGCCGGTTGCCATTTCCGTTTTTCACATCAACCAGCACATCGGTCATTTCTGCTATTTGTTTTTTTACACGCCGAACGAGAACGATGGAAGTCAATACAGCCCCAACAGCAATCACAATGGACAAGAATACGATAATTTCCATGCTGACTACACCTCCTTATTAAACCGGTAGCCAATCCCTTTGACCGTTTGTATATACTTTGGACTTGAAGGATTGACTTTCTAATTTTTTACGAAGTCGGCTGATAATCGCCATAATGTTACTGTCATCATAGAAATATTCTTCGCCCCATACTTCCTCATAAATCTGCTGTTTGGTCAAAATTTTCCCTTGATGTTTTGCACAGTACAGGAGCAAATCAAATTCCTTTGGGGGCAGTTCAAAAGTGCCGTTTGATGTAGTAACAGAACGATTTTCAAGGTCAATCTGCAATCCGTCAAAATTTAGCTTTTGTATGGCTCCAGCTTGCTGATTAAAGCGAGTGTAGCGGCGAATAAGAGACGCAATACGGGCAATCAGTTCATCCATATCAAACGGTTTTGTAAGATAATCGTCCGCTCCGGCCCGTAAGCCCCGTACTTTAGAAATGCTGTCATTTTTAGATGTGAACATCAAAATCGGCAGACTGTTCTCTTTGCGGATTTCTTCCAGCGTTTCAAAGCCATCCATACCAGGCATCATCACATCCAGCACCACAAGCTGATACTCCTGCTCTCTTAATTTTTGTAAGCCCTCTTTTCCGGTATTACAAAAATCAGCTTCTATGTTTTCTGCTTGTACGCTACGTTTAATCAAAGCGCACAGTTCTCTGTCATCATCTATAATCAGGATTTTATTCATGGTGCAACCCCTTCCCTTGTTTTGTCCTTCCGTCAATCGGCTTTTCTGCGTTCTTTGGGATCAGCCAAACACCAGCCATCTTTACAGCGCCGGGGATACGCCCAGCAGCGCAATAGTAATTTACTCTACGAGGTGTCACGCCCCATTTTTCGGCGGCCTCTTTTAGTGTCATATAATCCATTCTGCACCTCCACAGAGTACATTATAGTTCTTTGTCTCGAACAATACAAGTTTATCACCAATCGCAGCTTTATATTGAATAATTTTCATATCTTCCTTGCACTCGACCGGCAGCAACGATATACTGCCTTTTTGTTAAAAGGAACCCCGCATCAACCATTCTGCTGTCACACGCAAATCCTGTGATGAGCCTGCCATTATCTGTTTTCTGTGGATTTACTACATAATCGATGATGTCACTGATCGCCCGACTTTCTGTGCGGTCTTTGCCAACATGAAGCGGCATGATTCTTGTGGTTGCCATAATGCTTCCTCCTCTCCAAACACAAAAGCTGCCACCCAACGAATCTTTATCGTCGAAGTGACAGCTTTCTGTCATTATGCACATTTTATGTTCTTTTACTATTCAAAAATTCAACCAGCTCATAGACTGTCGTTACCGGATTACTGTCTCGGCAGATCACAGCAACCTGATCTCTGGTTAATCTCTCCACTCGTTCTTTTGCGTACTGAATAGCTTCTGGCTGATGTTCCTGCAATTCTTCAAAAACATCCACACTTTTTCCGTAATTTTCCAAATATCCTTTGTTTTTCAAGATGTCAATTACCGTAGCGGAATCTTTCAAATATCCATTCCGTTTTTCAAAATGGAGCAGATACCAATATTCAAATGCCGGATTGGAATATGCGATTTTGTACCCATGCTTCTCCGAATAGAAAATTGCAGCTTGAAGCTCAGAGTCTTTATTATCATCACAGTCAAATACACACCAAAGCTGATCTCCGTCTTTTGGATAATAATCTGCTTGAGAGATCAGAGATTTTGCGTGTTTCACCAAATGTTCCGCCGCTTAACTTTGTTCGGATCATACTCTTTTCGCATCTTGCTCATCAGGCGTCACCTCCGATAAAAGGGATTGCACCAAATCGTCCCTGAAGATAACCCTTACGCACATTTTCTCCTTTTCTTGGAGAGAAAGATGCCAACGAGTAAAGCTCTGTTGCACAAGTCTCATCGTTTTTTTCAGCAAACCAAATCTGATCTCTACGGAAGAAATTCAAGTCAAGCAGCATTGCATCGTGTGTTGTAAAAATCAGCTGCGCTCCCTTTGTATTGACAGCCTTATCCTGCACCATTTCAATCAGCCTTCTGGTTAAAAGAGGATGCAGACTATCTTCAATTTCATCAACAACTAAAAGTGCGCCGTTTTCAAGTGCCTGCAACCATCCTCCGATGCGGGCAAAAAAGTGTTGTGTACCGACAGATTCCTGCTCCATGAAAAGCTGAAAGTATTCTGTTGTACCGTCCTCGTTAATAATTCGATGTGTTGTCGTAATAACCGGTATTTTACCAGAGGTATTCTTGATTGTAACATCGGTGATTCCAAGATCGGCAAGCATCAATTCTTTTAAGATTCGAGCTTTCTTATCATCACCGCTGACAATCTGGGCAACAGTTTCTGAGGTAGCTGGCTCTTCATCCATCAGGAATGTCAACTTTTCCAGAAACCACTGATAAGCATTTTCCGTCTGAGGCAGATTCCAGTCATTAGAGGACACCAGATAGAGCTTATTGTCCGGTGTTCGGTTACTCAGAGTAACCTGCTCATTTACATTTTCCCGGAACTCATACACTCCATTTTCTCTTGAAAAAATTAAGGCTTCACGCCATTCGGCCAATGGTAAAGATACTCTTTGTAAATGTTCTTTGCATCAAAGAAAAACCGTATGTGTAACGAACTCCCTGAAAAATAAATACCATTTCAAAAGAAGTCGGAACATTTGTTCCTCCAAACGGCTCCCACGGCAACTTTTGTCCCTTAGAAACTTTTGCAGCATTTCCCACAACCATTTCTTTCATCGTCATCATTGCATGTAATACGTTACTTTTTCCGGCTGCATTTGCACCGTAAATTGCAAGTACGGGCAGCAATGCCTTCTTTTCATCTGGACGAAGCAGATACTCATCAAATGACTTATCCTTAGAGGCCGCAAAACTGATCACGGTACTGTTTTTTATTGACCTGTGATTTTCCACTGTAAACTGAATCAGCATAATTGAATACCTCCATTCTCAGTATTCGTATTTTCAGTCACTATTATAACAGTTAAAAATGCCTTGGTCAATATTTACGGATTGTTTTTGCAGTTTTTCTGCGAAATTTATAAATAAATTCTTTCTCAGCCATTTTTCGCAAAATATTTATCACCATTGGTGAATTGGAATCCGAGCTTCCAGTTTGCAAGTTTAAGTTCTGATTTAGCTAATCGCTTGCATAAGTAAATTCTGGAAAAATCAAAATATCATGATTTTTATGGAAGTTAGTTTTGCAAAGTTCTTCAAAACTGGAATTTACTATTAGAAACAAGTTGTTTTATGCTTCATATGCTGATATTCTTTTTTTGAGATCTTAATCCTCTGAAAAAAGAGTCACGTTAAGCGGAGGTCGAATTTTATTTCTTTTTTCGCAAGATTAAATTCCACCCCTCATTCGGTTCAGTATTTCTTCCGAATGGCGCTACGTTTCTTATTTTTTCAGTAATAGAGGTGTAAGGTTAATCTCGTTAGCGGGAATGGATTTTATTCCTAACCATACAACCAGTCAAATATTTCTGTAACTGACTTGGCGGTATTGTTATCACGGATAAAAGCAAGCATTGTCCTATATTTAACCACTAAAAATTGGGTGAAAACGGCTCTCGTTTGGTCAAATGAGGTCAAACTATATCAGCCCGTTTAGGTATAAGAAAACCCCGGAAAACCTTGATTTTCCGGGGTTTTGAACCATTTTGATATAGTCTGAGCAGTCGATTATCTCTTGGAGAACTGTGGTGCGCGACGAGCTGCTTTGAGACCGTATTTCTTACGCTCTTTCATACGTGGATCTCTTGTTAAGAATCCAGCAGCCTTAAGAGTAGGTCTGTACTCGTTATCTACCTGAAGGAGTGCACGGGAGATACCATGACGGATGGCACCGGCCTGTCCTGAGTATCCGCCGCCCTTTACGTTTACTAAAACGTCAAACTTGTCAACTGTCTCAGTTGCTACTAATGGCTGACGAACGATTACCTTTAAAGTCTCAAGACCTAAGTACTCGTCAATATCTCTTTTATTGATTGTGATCTTTCCTGTTCCAGGTACTAAATAACTCTGGCAACAGATGATTTTCTTCTTCCTGTTCCGTAATACTTTGTATTAGCCAATGTTGTTTACCTCCTCTGATTAGAATGTTAAAGCTTCTGGCTTCTGAGCTGCATGCTTGTGATCTGGTCCTGCGTATACAAATAACTTTGTGTACATCTGACGTCCTAAAGGTCCCTTTGGAAGCATTCCCTTAACAGCGAACTCGATGACACGCTCCGGATGCTTGTTGAGCATTTCCTTAAGAGTTGTCTCCTTGATTCCTCCAACGTATCCTGAATGACGGTAGTATACCTTCTGATCTAACTTCTTACCAGTTACTTTGATCTTCTCAGCGTTCACAACGATTACGTAATCACCGGTATCAATGTGTGGTGTGAAGATTGGTTTATTCTTTCCTCTTAATACTTTAGCAACTTCTGATGCTACGTCCTAATGTCTTGCCTTCAGCGTCTACTACATACCATTTTCTGTCGATGGTAGCAGGACTAGCCATAAATGTTTTCATGGGTTTTCCTCCTTGATAGATATTCAAATCAATAAAATGCGAACAGTTTCAAGCCTCGTATGTCCGGACGCTGCTCTTTCCTGCTCTGCTTTTCTATATAGTTTAAATGCTCGCCGGGGCTTTTGGCTCACATTTACATACTATCACAGACTTATATATTATATTACCCGGGTCTTTTGTTGTCAAGCAGATTTCTCGTGTAAATCCCCATTTTTCCACCTTTATCCACAGGTTCTGTAAAAAGTGCCATCTGTATTCACAATCAAAATCTATTTTTCGACATATTCAACAAATCAACACAAAAATGATCCTATTCCGTGGTTTATTCGTACTCCAGCCCGATCATCGTCAGTCCATGTGCAGGAGCCGTCGGTCCTGCCACACTCCGGTCACAGGCATCTAAAATCGTCTGCATCTCCTGTGGGGCAAACTCTCCCGCTCCCACCTTTATCAGTGTTCCTGCAATGATCCTCACCATATTATACAAGAACCCATTTCCCGTCACCCGGATCGTGATAATATCCGCTTCTTTCGTGACCGTACATGCATAGATCGTCCGTACGCTGGTTTTCGACTGTGCATTGACCGCACAGAAACTTTTAAAATCATGCTCGCCAACCAGATAATCCGCGGCCTCCTGCATTTTCTCCACATCCAGCGGATAATGATAAAAATATGTATCCAGCCGCCTGGTCGGCATGCGGAACCGCCGGTTTAGTATCCGGTACTCATAGGTCTTTCGGCTTCTGGAAAAACGCGGATGAAAAGTATCCGGCACTTCGCAGGAATCCTGCACCACGATATCTTCCGGCAGCCTCTGGTTTAATGCGTAGCTGATCTTCTCCGCCGGCATACGGTATCCGTATCAAAAATACAGACGTTTCCCAGAGAATGTACCCCCGCGTCCGTGCGGCTTGCGCCGGTCACGCGGATGTCTTCCCCAAGAAGCGCCTGCAATGCTTCATTTAATTTCTGTTCAATGGTCACACCGTTGGCTGAATCTGCCAGCCGCTATAGTTGGTTCCGTCATATGCGACGACCATTTTTACTCTCATATTTCTTAATCCTGTTCTGTCAAATTTCCTGTTTTCAGATGATTTATATGCTGCTGCCGGCGGTCACCGTCCTGCTACTGTGGCCAGTGCAACAGCACTCGTGCAACAATCACAAGCACAAGAAATGCAATCAATATCACATAGGCTTTACGGTCTGTTCCCTGATAGCGCAGCGGTTTCATCTTTGTTCGTCCCTCTCCGCCACTGTAGCAGCGGGCTTCCATGGCCATGGCAAGGTCGTCCGCGCGACGGAACGCCGATACAAATAACGGAATTAGAAGCGGCACCATGCTTTTGGCTTTCTGGATCAGATTGCCGTCCTCAAAATCGGCACCACGCGCCATCTGTGCCTTCATGATCTTGTCCGTTTCCTCGATGAGAATCGGAATAAACCGCAGGGCAATGGACATCATCATCGCAATCGCATGCACCGGTATGTGAATCCGGTTCAGCGGAGACAATGCTTTTTCAAGTCCATCGGTCAGCTGGTTTGGCGTCGTGGTCAGTGTCATGAGAGACGTTCCAATGATCAGATAGATCAGCCGGATCGTCATAAGCACCGCATTCATAATACCTGTACTGGTCAGATGAAACGGTCCCCAGTGCCAGTACTCCGTACCGGTCGGTGTAAAGACCAGATTAAACACTGCCGTAATCAAAAGCAGCACCACAATGGCTTTTAACCCTTTTACGATATACGAAAACGGTACTTTGAAAATTTTTGATCATAAAAATAAGCATACCGGTTATGATCGCAAATCCCAAAATGCCCCGGAACGTAAACAGCGCAATAATATATATCATTGTCGCAAATAATTTTACACGCGGGTCCAGTTTGTGTACGACAGAATCTGCCGGATAATACTGGCCCAGAGTAATATCTCTTAACATAAATTTCTCCTGTGCTCTGCAAACACTAAATGACGTTTTTCTCCCGAAGTGCCGACAGAATTGTCTGTGCTGCTTCTTTTGCCGTGGTTGCTGTGTATCCACAGGAAGTCCCCGTTCCGCAAGTTCATGTACCAGATACGTCACCTGCGGCGCAGCAAGTCCTACCGCCTCAAGCTCCTTATAATGCGCAAACACCTGCTTCGGCAAAGCATCAAACATCACGGCACCGTGATTCATCACAATGATGCGATCCACATATTCCGCCACATCTTCCATACTGTGCGATACCAGAAGAATCGTGATTCCAAGTTCCCTGTGCATCTTAGAAACCAGTCCAAGAATTTCATCGCGTCCTGCCGGATCAAGTCCTGCTGTCGGCTCGTCCAGAATCAGCACATCCGGTTTCATTGCAAGTACTCCGGCGATTGCCACACGGCGCTTCTGTCCGCCGGACAGATCAAACGGCGCTGATAAAATAACTCTTCTGGAAACCCGACGTTGCGCAGCGCTTCAACGCCCGCAGTTCTACATCCCTGCGATCCAGTCCCTGATTCTTCGGTCCAAAACAGACATCCTCAAAACAGGTGGTCTCAAACAGCTGATGATCCGGATACTGGAAAACCAGCCCCACTTTGCTCCGCAGGGCTTTCATATCATACCCTTCATCATAGATGTCCTGCCCATCCACATAGATGCTTCCCGATGATGCCCGCAGCAGTCCGTTCAGCAACTGAGTCAGAGTCGATTTTCCCGATCCCGTATGACCGATAATTCCGATAAATTCGCCCTGATGAATCTGCAGATTGACATCCTTTAATGCCTGAATCTCATAAGCAGTACCGTCGCTGTATGTGTAATTGATCTTGTCTAAAATGATTTCTGCCATCTTTTTATCTCCTGCCTGTGCGCATATCTTTGTCTAGGCATTTGCCACGGACATAATCGCATCCACCAGTTCTTTCCTCGTAAGGATTCCCTGTGGAATCGGTACGCCCGCGCTGCGCAGTTCATCTGCCACAAGCGTTGCCTGCGGTACATCCAGACGATGTTCTTTCAGCTCGTCCACACGCGAAAAAATATCGCGCGGTGTACCGTCCATCACGATCTTTCCTTTCTCCATGACGTACACATAATCTGCGTCAACCACTTCTTCCATATAATGTGTAATAAGAATGATGGTAACGCCCTTTTTCTTATTCAGATCATGTGCGGTAGCAATAACCTCTTTGCGTCCGTTCGGATCAAGCATCGCTGTCGGCTCATCAAAGACAATGCATTTCGGTTCCATTGCCACAACACCGGCAATTGCAACACGCTGTTTCTGTCCACCGGAAAGCTTGTTTGGAGAATGTTTGCGGTATTTTACCATATCCACAGCTTCTAAACTCTGATTGACACGCGTCCAGATTTCCTCTGTCGGCACCCCGATATTTTCGGGACCAAATCCCACATCTTCTTCTACCACACTGGCAATGATCTGATTGTCCGGATTCTGAAATACCATCCCGGCAGTTTTCCGGATCGGAATGGTATTGTCCTCATCGAGTACATCCATTCCATCCACCCAGATCACGCCTTCTGTCGGTGTCAGCAACGCATTGATATGTTTGGCAAGTGTCGACTTGCCCGATCCGTTGTGTCCGAGAATGGCAATGAACTGTCCCGCTTTTACATCCAGATTTACATGATCGAGTGCCGTCGTAATAGACTCAACATTGCCTTCCTCATCTCTGCGGAAAATTCGTGTACAACATTTTTTGCTTTGATAATTCCCATTTTAATCGTCCCAGCTCAGTCTGTGAAGCTGTCCTTCCAGCTTCATATGGTCAAAATCGTTCTGGCGCAGTGCCTCATAAACACAATGGCAACAGAATTCGATAAGTTCAAAGAACGGGTTTCCCCGATCATCGGAATACGCACACAGGTATCCGGATTCGCCTTTAAGATTTCTTCCGGAATTCCTGCACTCTCTTTTCCGAACATAATGAAACAGTCCGGTTCATAATGGACATCCGAATACACATGACGTCCTTTTGTTGTCGCATAATAAATTTTTGCACCCGGATTTCTTTTACAGAAATCTCCCAGTTTTCATATACGGTGACATCCAGATCTTTCCAGTAGTCCATGCCGGCACGCTTTAAATGTTTCTCCGATAAAGAAAAACCAAGCGGCTCAATCAGATGCAGCTTTGTACCGGTTGCGACACAGGTCCTGCCGATATTTCCCGTATTTGCTGGAATTTCCGGCTCATGTAATACAATATTTAACTCTGCCATTTTTTAATTCTTAATCTCCCGAATTTCCGTTACAAACTCAGCCACGCGATCCAGTGCAATCCGCAGATCATCCAGGGAATATGCATAGGATATACGAAGGAATCCCTCTCCGCAGGCACCGAACGCGTACCCGGAACAACCGCAACTTCTTCGTCTGCAGAAGTTTTGTTGCAAACTCATCACTGGTCATACCCAGATCCTTAATACAAGGGAACGCATAAAATGCTCCAAATGGTTCAAAACAGGAAAGTCCCATCTCTTTGAACCGCCCCAGTACATAACGGCGTCTGCCGTTGTACTCTTCCCGCATCATGGCAACATCTTCATCCCCGTTGCGCAGTGCCTCTACCGCCGCATACTGGCTGGTGGTCGGCGCACACATGATCGCAAACTGATGGATCTTTAACATCTGTTTGATGATTACTTCCGGTCCACATGCATAACCGAGTCTCCATCCGGTCATTGCATGCGATTTGGAAAATCCGTTGATCACGATTGTTCGCTCCCTCATTCCCGGAATGGAGGCAATGGATACATGATTGTCCAGATAGGTCAGTTCCGCATAGATCTCGTCACTCAGGACAAACAGATCATGTTTCTTTACCACTTCTGCAACTGCTTCCAGATCCTTCTTTTCCATAACCGCCCCGGTCGGGTTATTTGGGAAAGGCATAACAAGAAGCTTTGTCTTCGGCGTGATTGCAGCCTCAAGTTCTTCTGCCGTCAGGCGGAATTCGTTCTCTGCCTTCAGTTCGATCGGAACCGGTGTTCCGTTTGCCAGTACACAACAAGGCACATAGGATACATAACTTGGCTGCGGAATAAGTACCTCATCTTGCGGATCTAACATGCACGCATGGCAATATCAATTGCCTCACTGCCTCCGACTGTCACAAGCATCTCCTTGTTATAGTCATAGGAAAGCCCGAATCTCCGGTCAAGATATTTGGAAATCTCAATTTTTAATTCCTTTAAACCTGCATTTGAAGTATAAAAAGTTCTTCCTTTTTCAAGGGAATAAATTCCCTCATCACGAATATGCCACGGTGTATCAAAATCCGGCTCTCCGACGCCGAGAGAGATTGCATCATCCATCTCACTGACAATGTCAAAAAATTTCCGGATACCCGATGGCTCAATGGTTGTAATTGTTTTTGATAATGGATTTCTCATTATGCCATCATAATCCTTTCATCTTTTGCTTTCGGAGCCATAACAGTTCCGTGGTCTTTATATTTCTTTAAAATAAAGTTTGTCTTTGTGCTGAGTACCTGATCCAAGGCAGAAAGCTTATCGGATACAAACTGGGAAATCTCACGAAGTGTCTTCCCCTCCAATGTAACCATCAGGTCAAATCCGCCGGAGATAAGATACACGGAATTTACTTCCGGATAATTGTAAATGCGCTCTGCAACCTTATCAAATCCCATGCCGCGCTGCGGTGTCACACGCACTTCAATCAGTGCAGTTACTTTTTCCACACCGGCTTTGTCCCAGTTAATCAGCGTATGATATCCGCAGATAATTCCCTCCTGCTCCATAGCTTCCAGCTCATTCATGACTGCTGTCTCATCTACACCGAGAATTACGGCCAGCTCCTGTGTATCGATGCGGCTGTTTTTTTCTATAAAAGTTAAAATCTTCTCTCTCATATTTTATTGTTCTCCTAATTACATTTTACCATATTCCATAATTCGTCTGTCTGTGTTGTTTCTAAGAATCTGCGTTCCTCCCCATTGATAAGTACACGGTCATTGCTGTCGATTGTCCTTCCGATAATAACAGCTTCCCCGCCAGCCTGACGGATCGCATGCACCAGTGCATTGCCATCTGCCGCTGCCAGAAGAAGACTGCTCCCGACAGAAGCTTGTAAGGATTTAAATCAAAAAATTCACAGATTTCTATGGTTTCCTGACGATTGGTATTTTCTTCAGATCAATTTCCAGTCCGACGCCGGAACACTGCCCCAATTCCCAGAGAGCTCCGAAAAACGCCTCCCTCTGAGAGGTCGTGCATTGCAGCAACGCCAGACTTTGCGGCGACTGCGGCCTCCGAACGGATAGAAAGATAATCTATATATTTTGCCGCTTTGTCAAGAAACGGCTGCGCGTATCTGGCCGATAACTCTTTCCGGTGTTCCGTTGCAAGAATCGCTGTTCCTTCCAGCCCGACCCATTTGGTCACAATCACATCCATATCCGGCTGCGCCCCTGCTGCTGTGACAAATAATTCCCTGTCAGCTTCTCCCACTGCCTGAACAATCAGTTGCGGAGAGGTCACTGTCCGAAGAACTTCCGTGTGTCCTCCGAGAACCGGAATCTGCTCTTTCTCACTTACACGGGATACTGCCGAAATCCATGCACGCAGATCATTTTCGCTTGCAGATGTCGGGAGCAGAAGCGTCATCGTAATTCCCAATGGTTTTGCCCCACTGCATACAAGATTATTCAATGCCGCATAAACGCCGGCTTCCGGAAACGTGTCAAATGCACGGCAGGCTTCCGCAGTAACGATCTGCTTTCCCGCAGAAGCATCCACTGCACCGAAATCTATTCCCACTCCCGGTGCCCGAACCGCAGAATTATGAAGTTGTCGGAGAACCGAGCGCTTTAATATCGACTCGGATAATTTTCCTGCTTTCATACTGTTATTTTCTATTCGCTTTCTTGGACGATTGTGTTTTTTTCGTGGATGTATTTGTTGAAGATGTTGTTTCTTTCTTGGTATCCTGTTTTTTGGAATCTTCCTTCTTTGTATCTTCCTTTTTTATTATTTTCATCCTTTTTGGAGGAATCCTCTTTCTTGTTCGTATCGCTCTTGTCTGCGTCCTCCTTTT
>ENA-OQAS01001149-OQAS01001149.1-human-gut-metagenome-genome-assembly--contig:-NODE-1149-length-12881-cov-2.434844_pt1 | contig 12881 bp, 19 predicted proteins | sample MGYA00242733_ERZ504523 | MGnify/ENA primary metagenome ERZ504523 (study PRJEB26092, sample SAMD00036239) | human gut metagenome | host: Homo sapiens | study: EMG produced TPA metagenomics assembly of... | reverse complement strand
GATTTTACGGGTGAATAATACCACCAGCTTGACAATGACACATTATTTTAATCATAAGTAATGTGCCATTGTCAACACAGAAATAGCCGGACACGGTGGCCTTGGGGTTGCTGTGTCCGGCTATTTTCATGTATCAGTCTTTATCTTTTTTCTCGGTGGGATTTTCCGGCAGTTCGGCGGCATCTTCTACAATGTCGGTCACAAGCTGCTGGAAGTTAACCGCATTCTTTTCCGTGATAACAGGCTTGCCGGTTTCCGCTTCAAGAGCCTGCCGCGCAATGCCGGCCACTTTGCCGCCACGCTTGGCAACCTGCTTGTTTTCTTCAAAGGTCTGCGGCTTTGCAGTCTTGGAAATATCCGTAGTAGAGGCTTCGGCCAGCATCGTCAAAACAAGTTCCAAATCGGTCATGTTGTCCCGGAGATTTTCTTTTGTCAGACCTTTCAGCCGCTTGTACTGCCCCGTGGTCATGCCGGACCATGCGCGGGAGATTTCATCGGTCAGGATGGCGTACTCCTTGCCCTTTTGCACTCCGCGCTTCTTCCATTCGTCCGTTAGTTCGTTGCGGATGCGGATTGCCAAAAGCCGCTGGTGAATCCATTCTTCGGAGTAGCCTTTCTTCAAATAGGTATCAAGCGCACGGTCAATAGCTTGCTCCGGGTCGATGGTTTCTTCGATGCGTTCCTTGCCCACCATTGCCAGCCATGCCTTGAACGGTTCAGCCTTAGGGGACGGGATGGACTGGATTATACGCAGGAGCTGTTCAGTGTTAGCGACATCCGTTTTGCGCTTTTTGCCGTCAGGAGCGGTCATTTTCAAACCATTACAATTTGTAATGGTTTCATTTCCTTCGTCTTTAAGACGCTTTTTTAGAACGCGCCAATAGTTCTGTGGGTCTGCGCTGTCAGTCAGAACAGCAATCACATCAACGATGGCAAAATACCATTCTTCCTTTTCTGCATCCCATGCAGTGCGGATTTTCTGATCTTCAAAAAGCTGGATAGAGCTGTTATCGTTCACTTCTGCCATAGAGGGTTCCTCGCTTTCGTTGTCTAAGTCTATTTTACATGATTTCGGGCGGAAACGCCACCCGGTCTAAGCGTTTGGGATTCAAAAATCCGAACAATATTTTGTGCAGATTTACCGTTCCTGCATCTGCTCCTTTCCCGGTGCTGTCCGCAGAATGCCGTCCACATTCTGCTTTATGATGCCATACTCCTGCATCTGGCGTTTGGCATCATTGTACTGCCGCTGCATCTGGTCTTTCTGCTCGGCCAGTTGCTTATACTCGTTTTTCAGGGCGTAGAGGTCGGGCAGCTTTTGAAAGCCCTGCTCTTTTAGAGCTTTCGCCGCTGCTTCATAGAGAATCAAGGTTCCTTCATGTTTACGTCGGAACTGCTTTTTGTCAGCAGCCCGCTGATACTCCTGCAACAGTGGGTGCAGTTCCTTACAGGTGGTGACATCCTTTATCAGCACGGCCATTTCTGCAAGTCGGCGCTCTGCTGCTTTCAATGCGGCGGCAGCTCGGTGCTGGCGGCGGTGATCTCGGCCACCCGGCTTTCCAAATCCGGGTAGCTTTCGATTTCATGCTCCGTCAGAAGTTCAGCGTCCGGGCAGCCTGTTTCAAGTTGTGGAGCTTTGCCCACTTCTCGTACCCTGCGTACTGCTGGGCCTTGATGCTGTTCTCCAAATCAATCCGCAGCGAAATTTTGCGGTTTTCTTTGGGCTTCCGCTCCGCAAACCGCCCTTTGATGCGCTCGGTGATAGCTTCTTCGGTGTAGGCTTCGCCCAGCGTTTTGCAGCGAGTGAACCGCCCCTGTCCGGGCGCACGGAACGAAACATACTTGCCCCGCTTGACTTCATAGCCCTGCTCCTGCAGGAGCCGCAGAAAATCGTCAAAATCCTTGGCCTGCGGGAGGGCTGCATCTATGGCAGCTTTCAGCTTCGCTTCCAGCTCGTGCCCTTGCGGTGTGCATCCCACTCGGCATAGCTTTTGCCCCGGTCTTGACCGGGCATCACCACAGACAGACCATGTTCCTTGCACAGCCGGTCGCTGGTGCGCCGGATGTAGGCATAACTCTGTCGGTTGGAAACATACTTCGTTGGTTCACCATGTCCACGGCACAAAAGATGACGTGGTTATGGACGTGTCCTTTGTCAATGTGCGTGGTCAGCACATACGGGTATTTGCCTTGCAGGACTTCATCTGCAAGCTGCCGGCCAATCTCGTGGGCCTGCTCCGGCGTGGTTTCGCCCGGCGCAAAAGACTGTATCAGGTGGTGGGCCAGATTGTTGCCTTTCTGCATGGCTTGTGATAGCAGCAGTTCAAATTCGATGTCGGCGGTTTCGTAGGAGCAGGCAAAGGAGGACACCAGCATTTTTTCATCCGTCTTGGCTGGATTCTCGATGTAGTCCAGTGCCTTTTTCAGCGTTGACTTGATAGGATGTATCTTTGTAACTGCCATATCTGCGCCAGCGCTCCTTTGATGTCCGCAACATCTTGTGTGTACAGCGGCCCCATGCTGTTCAGCCGCCGCGCGATCTGATTGACGTTGACACCAATCTTTTGCAGTTCGGCGGTCTGCACCCGGATGTCGGTGGTGTCGATGTGGACAACATAACCATCTATCGCCATCTTTCGCAGATAGGCGGCCATATTCCGGGTTGGTATCAATTTCATTTTTTCTCGAATCAACCTCCGTTCTTCTTCCGTCACATAAAATTTGACCTGCACGGTTCGTTTTCTGCCTTCCATTCGTTTTACTCTCCTTTCCGTTTTGAGGGTTTGGGACACTTCCCAACAAGCTGTTTTGCAGAGCAAAATACGGAAGTGGGTACACACTTCCTATGCTTGCTACCGTAACTCTTTCCTCGTATTCTCCCTCTACTAATACTACAATCCTTAACAAGAGAAATGGCTTAGGCAGAATAAAATAAAAACACAAATTTCATAAAAATAAAGAAATTCACTCAAGCAAAATTCAAATAAAAAGAAGGCGTCTGGTTGGAACAAAAAAGGCCGATTGGAGCGGAAAAGACTTTTCAAGTCTGCTATAATAGTTACTGAAAACGCCGAAGGGCGCTTTCAAAAAGTCTATGAGTTAGCAAGCCCTAACTAAAAGGAGGAATTTTCAATGTCTGAAGTGAGTACGGACAAAAAACTGAAAGGAAAAGACCTTATTACCATCGGTATCTTTTCCGCAATCTACTTTGTCATCAACTTTGCCTTTATGCTTCTGGGAGGTATTCACCCTGTTCTTTGGATGCTGATGCCTGGCTTTATCGCTGTGTTTGCAGGCATTCCCTTTATGCTGATGGTCGCAAAGGTTCAAAAACCGGGTGCAGTTTTCCTGATGGGGCTTATCACGCTCTTATCTATTTTGCCACAGGACAATTTACCCTGGTGATCCTGATCTCGATGGCTTCTACTTGCATTTTGGCTGAAGTTGTCCGAATGGTGACTAAGTATAACAGCTTCAAGGGAAATTCGATTGCCTATGTGATTTTTTCTCTGGGGATGGTTGGTTCTCCCCTTCCCATCTGGTTGTTTAAGGCCGATTTCTTGGCACAGATTACAGAACAGGGAATGCCCGCTGATTATGTTGCGGCAGTTGAAGCTCTGTCATCCAATGCAATGCTAATCGTTCTGTTTGTTGCTCCAATCATCGGTGGTATCATCGGCGCATTTATTGCCAGAGGTCTGTTCAAAAAGCACTTTGTAAAGGCAGGAATTGTGTGATGAATGGGGAGGGCAAAAAACATACATTAAGGTTCGATCCACGGACGGAATTGCTTTTGTTGGTGCTGGCAAATATTGTGGCCTTTACCCAGCACTCCGTATGGGTTGAAATTACATGGGTTATTTTTCTGCTCCTGCTGATCGTTGCCTGCGGATGCCAAAAATCCGCAGGCAAACTGGCAATCGCATTTGGAATTTGTCTGGCGCTACAATACTATGTATTTCCAAACGGACCGAAAATTTTAGCCAGCAGCTTCACAATCATTGTATCTTATGCAAGAAAGATTTTCCCTTGTTTGATTGTCGGTACAATGGTATTACAGAAAACGCGTCCGGGAATTGATGGTTGCACTTCGGAAATGGCATATCCCGCAGGGATTGATTATTCCTTTGTCTGTAACTGTCCGATATTTTCCGGCTTTAAAAGAAGAAACCGGCTATATCCGGGATGCCATGAAGCTCCGTAATATTCATGGAGTACAAAAAATTGAATGCTTACTGGTGCCTACAATGATCTCTGCCACAACAACAGCGGAAGAATTATCCGCCGCCGCTGTTACGCGGGGGATTGAAAATCCTGCTCCTAAGACAAGCATGATTGAAATGAAATTCGGCGTGCAGGACTTTGTGTGTTTGGCAATAGGCGTTGCTTTTTGCGTAGTTTCCATTATGGTAGGATAAGGAGGTGTTTCCTATGATTGAAATTCAAAATGTATCTTTTGAATATGAGAAATCGCAGGGGACGCTTTCTCATATAGACCTGAACATTCAGCAGGGCGAGTGCATTGTTCTTACTGGTGAATCAGGCTGTGGTAAGACAACCATAACAAAACTTATTAACGGTCTGATTCCTCATTTTGTCGAGGGCGGAACCTTATCTGGTACAACGATTGTAAACGGTATGAATGTAGCTCAAACAGAAATGTACCGTTTGGCAGAACAGGTTGTTCCGTGTTCCAAAACCCAAAATCGCAGTTCTTCAATATAGATTCTGACAGCGAGATTACTTTGGTTTGGAAAACGCAGGCGTTGAGCCAAGGAAAATCAAAGAGCGATATGATGCTACGGTTTCTGCTCTGAAAATACAGTCACTGCTGGGCCGTAATATCTTTTCTATGTCAGGCGGAGAAAAACAAAGTCTTGCATTTGCCTCTGTATATGCCATGAACCCGTCCATTTTTGTATTGGACGAGCCGACGGCAAATCTGGATGCTGGTGCGATTGACACCTTACGCCAGCAGATTATCCAGATCAAAAAAGAAGGGCGGACGGTTGTTATTGCCGAACACCGCCTATATTTCCTGATGGATCTGATTGACCGGGCAATCTTCATTCAAAAGGGGAAAATCGTTCAGATATTTTCTGGGAATGAGTTTCGCAATCTTTCGGATGAGCAGCGTATCAGGATGGGGCTTAGAAGTCTTGTCCATCCTGTACTGGCTCTGCCTCACGCCGATCCGCCAGGAGCGCAGGAAGGCTTATCCGTAGAAAATCTTTCCTGTGCCTTTGATAAGCAGCCGGTATTCAGCGGCCTTGGCTTTTCTGCAAAACGGGGCGAAGTGTTGGGGATTGTCGGTCATAACGGCGCGGGAAAACGACGATGACGCGCTGCCTGTGCGGGCTTTTGAAAGAAGTGAATGGAACGGTTCGGCTGGACGGGCAAACACTGAAAGCAAAACAGCGTAATAAGGCCAGCTTTTGTGTTATGCAGGATGTGAACCATCAGCTTTTTCAGACAGCGTATGGAACGAATGTGAACTGGCGCAGCCGGATTGTCTGCCGGAGCGGATTGAAGAAATTCTCAGGTCTTTTGATTTGCTGGATTTCAAAGACCGCCATCCGATGGCCCTGTCAGGAGGTCAGAAACAGCGCCTTGCGGTGGCAACCGCTATTCTCTCCGACAAAGATGTGCTTGTCTTTGACGAGCCGACCAGTGGGCTTGACTATCATCGTATGCTGGAAGTGAGCGACATGATCCGCAAGTTGAATGATGAAAATAAAATTATCATCATTGTTTCCCATGATTTTGAGTTTTTGGGCCGGACTTGTGATAAAATATTTAATATGGAGGGATGCTCCAAAGAAAGGAGGTAGCGTCTATGCCGGAACTGCTCCAAGAAATGTATTACGGTCCCAATGTTCAAAACTTGATCGAGTCAGATGATTGCAAGGTAATGCGTTTAAGCGATAACTCTGGTGAAGGCATGATGACGCTCTATCATGTCTTTCCCGGTGTATTTCTCATGTATAATGATTTCCACATGAAGGAGTGCATTTCGGGCTTCCAGACAGATATGGACCTGCTCTGTATAGATCACTGCCGGGAAGGACGCATTGAGCAGGAAGTCGGCCAGAATGCCTTTAGCTATTTAGAGGCTGGCGATCTTCGGGTGGATCGCCGCATCCATCATTCGGGCAAGGTGGAGTTTCCCCTTTGCCACTACCACGGTATTTCCATTGGCTTTCAGGTGGAAACCGCGGCAAAAGAAATTCCAGCCTATATGAAGGGCTTTTCTGTTGACCTTTACGAATTACAAAATAAATATTGCAGTGACCGTACACCTTATGTCATTCCAGGAGAACCGGCCATTGAGCATATTTTTTCCGAACTTTACAATGTGCCGGTCAAAATCAAAAAGGACTATTTCAAAGATCAAAAGTGCTGGAACTGCTTCTATATCTGGATGCGTTAGAGCTGTCGGGACATACAGAGGAACGTCCATATTTCTATAAGAGTCAGGTCGAAAAAATTAAGGCAATTCAATCACTTTTAACACAAGATTTGACAAAGAACTACACGCTGGAAGAACTCTCCGCAAAGTTTGATATTGCATTGACACCGATGAAAAATTGCTTTAAGTCTGTTTATGGCAGTCCGATTTTTACATACATGAGGAACTACCGAATGAACTATGCAGCGGCTTTGCTGAAATCAGATAAGTCGTTGAAGGTGGCTGATGTTGCTGGTCTTGTAGGATATGACAGTCCCAGCAAATTTACCGCTGCTTTTCATCAGACGATGGGAAAAACGCCATTGGAATATCGGAAATCAATTATCTGATTGGCACAGAAAAGGCCGCGTGGAGCGGAAGAAAAAACTGAATCATGATAAATTAAGGATGGTTAGTAGGACTTAGCCATCCTTTTTTCTTTACTGACCGAATAGAACGAAAGAGGTGAACTACTATGAAACAACAAAAAAGAGTTGGGTCAAAACTCTACTTTCCTTTGCAGAACCTGCAAGGGAAAGATGATCCTCTCGGTTTTATGCGCTATTTTTAGTGTCGCTGGTGGATTTATTCCGTTTTGGGCAGTTTATAAAATTCTGCTTCTGATTTATCAACCGTACTGCCACAGGAAACGATAGTTCTGTTATGGTGCTTGGTTGGAGTAGGCGGGTACTGATCGTGTGCTTTGTTTTGGTATCTCCACAATTTTGGCGCACATATCCGCGTATACGATACTGGAAGGTATTCGTCTAAAAATTGCAAATCGTCTAATGAAAGCCCCGCTTGGCGAGGTAATGAGACGGAGAATCGGTTATCTAAAAACATTATCATGGATAAGGTGGAGGACTTAGAACCGCCCTTGGCGCATGTAATTCCAGAACTGACTTCTAATCTGCTCCTGCCGCTGGTATTTTCGTCTGGATGCTAGCAATAGACTGGCGTATGGGACTTTCGATTTTGATTGCTCCTGCGTTGGCTATGATTCCGATGTTCTTCCTTATGAAAAATTATAACAGCCAGTATGCAGCCTACATGGAGGCAAATAACCACGTCAACAACATTATTATCGAGTATGTAGAGGGCATTGAGGTTGTTAAGGCGTTCAACCAAAGTACCAGTTCCTACGAAAAGTTTGTAGGCGCTGTGAAGTCCTTTAAGGACTTTACTCTCAACTGGTTCAAAAGCACATGGAAAACCATGAATTTAATGATGGCGATTATGCCGACTACCTTGCTTGGGGTACTCCCTGTTGGTTTGCTGCTGGTGCGTGGTGGAAGTATTACTCCCGCTGAACTTGCAATGGGAATTATCCTCTCACTTAGTATTGTGGGGCCACTGATGAAAGCTACGACCTTTATCAACGAAGCAAAATCTATGGAGTATGCGGTTGAAGCAGCAAATGAGCTTTTGAATCTTCCAAATTTGCCGGATTCCGGGGAATTTGTTCCAATCAATCATACCGATATTGTCTTGCAGGATGTGTCCTTTTCTTATGACGGTACAACACAAAATGAAGTGTTGCATGGTATCAGCTTAAATATGCCACAGGGGAGTTTTACTGCACTGGTCGGACCGTCTGGAGGAGGAAAATCAACGGTGGCTCGCCTGATTGCACGGTTTTGGGATGCAACTGGTGGCAGCATCTCCATTGGCGGCAAAAATATAAAAGAGCTTTCAATTCACCAGCTTTCTGAATTGGTCAGCTTCGTGACACAGGACAATTTCCTGTTCAACTGCTCGCTCAAAGAGAACATCCGCCTGGGTAATCCAAATGCTACGGATGAGGAAGTATATGCCGCCGCAAAAGCGGCCTGCTGTGATGATTTCATTGTTCGACTGGAAAAAGGATATGATACCCCAGCCGGTGATGCTGGCAAGCGGCTCTCCGGCGGAGAAAAGCAACGAATTGCTATTGCGAGAGCAATCTTGAAAAATGCGCCTATTGTGATTTTGGATGAGGCAACTGCCTTCACTGACCCGCAGAATGAAGATAAAATCCAGAAATCCATCATGGCCCTTTCCAAAGGAAAGACCCTGCTGGTGATTGCACATCGTCTGTCTACCATTCAAAACGCAGATCAGATTGTTGTTCTGAAAAAAGGCAGATTGTTGACTGCGGAAAGCAGGGGGAACTCTTGGAACGCTGCCCGCTTTATGCAGATATGTGGCAGGCGCATATTGGCGCAAAGAACTGGTCTGTGGGCGAGAAAAAGGAGGTGGCTGGTAATGTTTAAGTCAATGAAACGCATTATTCGATGGGCTGGCAAGTACAGAGGTCGTCTTTATCTTGGCTCTGTATTCTCTTTTTTCAGTAGTTTATCTACAGCCATCCCGACAATGGCTGCTGCTTATGCGCTGGATAAATCTATTCAGGCATATTGGGCGCATACCACAATTGACGCTTCTTTGATCTGGAAAATGCTGTGGATTATTGTTGGCTCTATTGCGTTGAATTTCCTGTTTTCTTATCTACGGGCAATTTTGCAGGAAGTATCGGCTATGAAGTTGCCGCAGGACAACGCATCCACTTGGGGGACGTTCTGAAACGGGTTCCCCTTGGGTACTTTTCACAGAACAGTGTCGGTGACATTCTGGCCGGAGTTACCACGGAATTATCTACTTTGGAATTACAGGGCATGAAAATGGTGGATGTCATCATCAACGGTTATGCAAAATTTATTGCCATCGTTTTATGCCTGATCTTCTTCAGCCCTGTTGCGGCGGTTATTTCCATTGTCGGCGTTGCTCTTTCGGCGCTGGCTTTGCAGGGGATTAGCAGACACAGTGAAAAAACCGCTGCAACAACCCATAAAGCAATGGAAGATATGTCCGGCGCAGCGATTGAATACATCCGGGGGCTTTCCATTGTGAAGTCCTTTGGACAGGAAGGTGCTTCTATTGAGAATTTTCGTAATGCCAGTAAGGAATTGAAAGATATTCACATCAAGGTAGAAAAGGGCTATACACCATATAACTGCCTACACCTGTTTGTGTTGAAGCTGGCATCTATGGGGATCGTCTTGGTATGCGCGTGGCAAGCATTGCAAGGGCAAATGAGTATATCTGTTTTTCTGATGTTTGTTCTTTTCTCCTTTGTTCTTTTTGGCAGCGTGGAAAATATCAATGATGCTGCGCACACTCTTGGGTTATTGATTCTGCCATGAACAAGTTGGAAGCATTAGAGAATGTAAACTATATCGACCAGGATGGCACCGATATAAAACCGGCAACCTATGATATTGAGTTTAGGGATGTTTCTTTCGGATATGACAGCCGGATTGTTCTGCATGACCTGAACTTCAAAATTCCGCAAAATAGCACAACGGCCATCGTGGGGCCATCTGGCAGCGGAAAATCTACGCTGTGTAACCTGATTGCCCGTTTCTATGATGTGAACAGCGGAACGATTACCATTGGTGGAACGGATATTCGCCGATTTACCTGCGATAGCTTGCTAAAAAATATCAGTATGGTTTTTCAGAATGTCTATTTGTTCCGGGATACCATCAAGAATAACATTAAATTCGGCAGCCCGGACGCTACGGATGAACAGATTATCGCCGCCGCAAAAGCAGCCCGCTGTCACGACTTCATAATGGCTTTGCCGGACGGTTATGACACAGTGATTGGTGAAGGCGGTTCTTCGCTTTCCGGCGGTGAAAAGCAAAGAATTTCTATCGCCAGGGCGATGCTCAAGGATGCTCCATTGTTATCTTGGATGAGGCAACCGCAAGTATTGATCCAGAGAATGAGCATTTGATCCAAGAAGCGATTTCTGCTCTAACACACGGTAAAACTATTATTACGATTGCCCATCGTCTGGCCACGATTGAGAACGCCGACCAAATCCTTGTGATTGATGGCGGAACTGTAGCTCAGAGGGGTACGCATAAGGAACTGCTGCAACAGGAAGGGACTTATAAAAAGTTCATCCAGATCCGCGAACAAGCCGAAGGCTGGCGAATACAGTAAGGGAGGTCTTGATGAAACTTCATGCGTCCGGGGAGGACTACCTGGAAACCATCCTTGTTCTCCAAAAGAAACGCGGTATGGTGCGCTCCGTAGATGTGGCCCGGCACATGGAGGTGTCAAAGCCCAGCGTGTGCCATGCAGTGGCTACCTTGCGGGACGGCGGCTTTCTTATGATGGACGAAGATCACTTTCTCCATCTGACCGATGTGGGCCGGGAAGTGGCGGAGCAGATCTACGAAAAGCACCGCTTCTTTACCGACCGGCTGATCGAGGCCGGTGTAGACCCGGTAACGGCGGAAAAGGACGCCTGCCGGATGGAGCATGTCATCAGCCAGGAATCCTTCGAGCGTCTGCGCGATGCCTATAAAACCAAAAAGGAATGATCCGCCCGCATAGCAAACGGGTAAAACAGTAACGCGGCCGGGCACATCGAACCCGGCGCGTTATTCGTCTTTTGAAATGCTTCCGCCTGTTTGCAAAGCGCAATATATTTTTCAATTTCCGCCTCACTTTTCCCGGCAAAGAAGTCTACAACTGTTTTTGAAACCGTCTGATTTACCATGTCTGGAAAAATGGCAGCATCCACGCTGATATTTAACTCTTTGGCGACAAGAGCCACCGTTTCAAATTTGGGGTTACTCTGGCAGGTTTCCAAATCTATGATTGTACGGGCGTTCATATTGAGCCGTTCAGCCAATTTTCTCTGTGTCAAATGCTGCCGCTTACGTTCTGACCGCACTTTCCATGCAAACAAGTCAAGAGGATTGTTCACTATACATCACCTCTACCTCATTGTAGGGTGTGCTATCGCTCATATAAATAACCATACAACTCACATTGTGTGAGTTATAGCTCATGATTTGAAGCAAAGAGCTATATGGACAAGAGTATCAAAATAAAGGAGCGCAAAATAAAATGGGGCTTACCGCCCACTCGAAAAGCCCTAACACCAATTAAAAAAATATTCAAATAACGTAGGAGCGAGCCATACTCATAGAAGTGAGTTGTGGCTCGCTTTTTATATACTTCAATTCACATCCGATAAAGCCCCGCATTTTTACAACCTACGATTGGGTATCGGATGCCGTTCTCCGCCTCGTTTTGCTCCGGCCTATAAACCCGAACAGAACGAAAGGAATAATTCTATGAACGGCAGGAAAAATTTTCATATCAATCTTAAAAATCAGCCAAATGAACCCGTTGGTGAACGAGTAGTGAGCGAAAGGGGAAGAAAAGAGCTGCCTCCCAGCACGAGGGGAGGTGAAAACTTGAAACCAAACCGCTACTACGAACACAAGCAGCACGCCTTTGACAGCTACTGCAAAAAGGTGTTGAAATGCGAGGCATGTAACGGCTATCGGCAGATCAGCCGTCATCAAAAACGTTTTTGCATCTTTGGAAGAACTGTCCGAGGCAGACGTGGCCCAGCTTGCAGTTTACGATCGTTACTCATGGGAGTATACGGCTTTTCCTGTGGGAAATGCTGTTGTGCTAATCGAGAACGACCGATTGGCCACAGCACTTCTACGGCTGTCACCAAAAGACCGGGAAATTTTTATGATGCACTGGTTTCTATGGATGACAGACGAACAGATAGCAAAGTGCATGGGCATGGCCAGAAGAACGGTCAATACTCGCAGGTATAAAGCCTATCGGCTGCTGAAAAAGCTGATGGGAGGTGAAGCGGATGACTAAATTTGCGCACACACGGGCATCGCTGCTTCCTTACCCGATAATCGCTGCCGCTGTTGCAGGAGACGCCGAAGCAGTGAGCCGGGTAGTCCGGCATTATTCTAGCTACATTGCTGCACTGTCAACTCGGACGAGCTATGGCTCTGACGGCTATCCTCGTCTGCAAGTTGATGAAGAACTGCGCAATCGTCTGGAAGCAAAACTGATAATTGCTATCCTTGATTTTGACTTAACCTGATTCAACGTAGGCATCGTGTGCTGTTCCCCTTTCCATACGATGCCTTTTCTAGTTCTTTGAAAAAGAAAGCCCGCCGGACAATGGCGGTGCATCATAGGGCAAACGGATACGTTGCTGTCTGTATCGAGCCGGACGGCGGGTGCGCCACGATGCTTTTCTCTGAAAAGTGGAGCGATCACCACCACGCCGCAATGCAAGCGCGGCTGCTTGCGGGCCATGACATACAGGCAGGCTGATACTCCCTTACCGTCAAAGTCCGAGCGTTCAGAGCGTCGCAGGCAATGAGTAGGGCTGCATGAGGAATGCAGGGGTGAGATTCCCGTGGGCTGCTGCCAGTAGCCGTCCGTTGGCTCATTTTTTGATTTTTAAGAAAGGGGATTTTTACGATGCAAGCGAAAAAGACAAACCCTGAAAAGCAAAAATCAGAGATGCTTACTCTGGATTCGACTTATCGCATTGGCAATCGCTCCTTTATCGTTGAGCCGGTGTTCAAAGAAGAAAGCTCCCAGACCT